>Ga0123335_1002214_pt1 | contig 29608 bp, 18 predicted proteins | sample BiotimSIPDNA_2_FD_89707 | JGI IMG/M metagenome (GOLD analysis project Ga0123335, IMG submission 89707) | Anaerobic biogas reactor microbial communites from Washington, USA - Biogas_R2 time_0 SIP DNA | ecosystem: Engineered > Bioreactor > Anaerobic > Unclassified | place: Washington, USA... | reverse complement strand
TGATTTTGCTTGCGTGTAGGCATAATGCTTTCCATCTCCTTAATGGGCTTCCTGATGCGCTCCAGAGACTTGCAAGAATCTGAATGAAAGAAGATGAATGGGGCGGCACCCTGCGGTTCAATTTTCAATCGTTGAATGAGTCCACGATGGTGGGCAGCCGTATGCTCGTGGACAGGGTGGCGCGTGTCTGGCAGCAATAGACACGCAGCCCCGGGCGGGGGCACCCGGGGCTGCGTTGGTTCAGAGAGACTATCCGCGCAGTGAAGTCTTACAGCTTAGCCGCTGCGGCGACTTCTTCGATGGCGAGGACTTTCAATTCCGGCGCGTATGTCATCAAGGCGTGCTTGGTGAAAGGCGACGGGGTGACGATGGCCTCTACCTGGAAGCGCTTGGCTATGCCGACGACATGCGCGACCATCTTCCGCGTCAATTCTGGGAAGAGACGGATGCCGGGCATGGAACCCTCGCCGCAGGCGTAGGAGTCTTCGCAGTTGGCGCCGAAGCCTTCGACCTCGCAACCGAGTTTGGCCAGCAGTTCCTTGGGCGCATGGCAGTCCTGATAGTTGCGTAGGAAGTCACTGTTGATAAAGGTCAGCTTGCCGAGCTTGGCGGCCGAACCCAACTGAGCCTTGAGCAGCACTTCCGAGCTGTGCAAAACCGTGATGCCGTCGATGGCGCCGTCGGTCTTGAGGAAGTCGTAGGCAGCCGGATTGGAGACCACGATAGTTTTGCAGCCGGAGGCTTTCACCGCAGCCTGGAAACGCACCGCAACGGCCTGGGATTCCTTGACGAAGCCGAGGATTTGGAGTACCTTGCCGCAGTCGCCGCCCTCTATGACCTTGACATTGGGAACTACGCTCAAGAAAGCCTTGGCGATTTCAGGCTGGTGGGTTTCAATGCAGGGATGAGGGTAGTAGAGCATGTCGCCATCGCCACTGACCTTGAACTGCACGTCCATGAATTCCTTGGCCAGTTCGCTGACCGCAGCCGGGGCAAGGCCAGCTTCAACGATGTCTTGGCGCAAAGCCAGCATGAGGCCGACTTCGTTGTATGAGCTGACGCAATGCTTGCGGCAGGCGCCGCTGAGCTCAGCCTGGTAGATGCTGCGGATGTAGTCGGGATTGCTCAATTCGGCCTTGTCCATGCGGATACGGTCGGCGATGAGGGCGTGGCCGCGGGGGGTGTCGGCTTCCTTGCCGGTGGCGGCGGCGAGCGTTGCCAGATGCCGGCACATGAAACAGAAGCGGCAGGCATTGATGACGTCGAGATATTTTTCCATATTCATAGTGATCACACTCCTTGGAAGCCCATTTTGCCGGGGTTCATGATGTTGTTGGGGTCAAGGGTCTTTTTGATGCCTTCGAGGACGTTGAAGGCCGGCCCGTAGAGGTCCCTCATGATGCGGCCTAGCTTGAGTCCGACGCCGTGGTGTTCATTGATGACGCCGCCGTTTTTGATGGCGGCGCGGATGGCGGCGTCCCAGATACGGTTATAAAGGGCGACAGCAACGGCGGCGTCCTGCGGCGGCTTTTCAATGATGAAGCGCGCGTAGAGCATGCAACCCCAGTCATACCAGTGTGAGAAGTGACCAATGTAGTTGGCCTCTGGGCAATGTTCTTTGACGGCGTCTTTCATGCTCCAGTAAACATTTTCGATATTGGCGAAGGTTGCTACAGTATCAAGGGTGCCGAAAGCCTGGGGCATCTGGAACGTATATGGCGGGTAGTAGAACTTGTAGCGCTGATCCCACCATGTCTGGCCCCCCTCGGTGCCAAGGTCTTCAACAGCGGTTTCCTCGCAGATGGCGACGGCCTTTTTCATTTGCAGATCAACGATGTCCTCTTCGCCGTCAAAACCGAAGACGAGGTAAGCGCCCTTCCGTTCGATGCCGAGTACGCGTTTGATGATACTGATGGTCGAGGCGTGGTCATAGAGGCGGATGACGCTGGGCGCGAGGCGCCTGGCCATCAGCTTCTCGCCGGCGACCATGCCGCTGTGCAAATCTGAGAAGAGATATGCATGGAATTTGCGGACGGCGGGCAGGGGGTGGATTTTCATAGTCGCCTTGGTGACGACGCCGAGGGTGCCTTCGCTGCCTAAGAACACCTGGGCGAGGTCCGGCCCGGAGGCATGCCGTGGCACAGGCAGCGTATTGATGATTTCGCCTGTGGGGGTGACCACCTCCATGCTCATGATCATGTCCTCGATCTTGCCGTATCTGGTGCTGAGTACGCCAGTGCCGCGGTGGGCGATAAAGCCGCCAAGGGTGGCGCAGGCGATGGAGGCCGGGAAATGCATGGTGCTGAAGCCGGCTTTCTGCACTTCCCATTCCAGGTGCTGCATGATGATGCCAGCTTCAGCGGTGACTGTCAACGACACCGGGTCGATTTCCAAAACCTTGTTGAGGCGCTTGGTGTCAAGGCAGATGCCGCCGTACATAGGCAGGGCGCCGCCTTGTGAGCCAGAGCCGCCGCCCCAGGGAGTGACAGGGATTTTGTGGGTGTTGGCAATCTTGAGAATCTCGGCGACCTCCTCGGCACTGCCAGGGTGGACGATGAAAGTCGGCGTCTGCGGTTTGAGGCCGCGGTCATGCCAGACTTCCGGAACCCAGTAGTAGTCGATGGAGTGGGCCAGCTTCTCGGAACAGTCGGTCTGGACATTGTCGTCACCGACCACCCACGTAAGCTCGCTGCGGAGCATTTCGTAGGAATACGATTGGCGTGAAATCAGCATAGCTGTGGTTTCCTTTAGGGGTTAGGGGCAAGGGTGGGAGCGCAATCGGCTTAGGGGAATTTAACGCCGGGGACGTTTCATTTGGCGACCCAGCTGTGAGCCGGGTCCTGCACCGACACGAATTTGCGGTTGACTGCGCCGGCCATGACCCACAGGTAGTACATCTCGTAGCCGGGGGCGCCGATGACTGGGTGGTAGCCGCGGGGAATCAGCGTGGTGTCATTTTCCTCGACGGTGTAGGTCACGTCAAGGCTGCGGTCGTCCGTGTAAATCTTCTGGATGCCGTAGCCCTGGGAGGGCTTGAAACGGAAGAAGTACACTTCCTCCATGTCGACCTCGACGGGCGGGTTGTCAAAGTCATGGCGGTGGGGCGGGTAGCTCGCGTGACGGCCGTCCTTGACAAAGGCCTCGCCAATGTAGAAATGCGCCGAGGGGAATTTTTCAGTGAGCATGAGATAGGCGTCGCGTTCATAGCTGCCTTTGCCGATATGGCACTCGACGACCTGGTCAGGGGTGATGACGTAGGCGTCGGTCTTGAGAGTGGAGGGGCTGGCAGCCCAGGCAATATCCACAGGGCCGAGCGCAGTGATTTCGTAGGCGGTGTGGCAGGGGATGTACACCGTATGGGGCTTGCCGGAGAAGACGTCGGCCCGCTCGCCGACCGAGGCGAATTCGAAGCCGTCGCCCTTGACGGCGCATTTGCCGCCGAGGACGACTAAAGCGACCTCGAAGCCGCCGCTGTTGGCGGCGAAGCGCTGCTTGTCGGCCAAGTTGATGATGGCGAATTCAGTGAGCTTGAGTTCGCCGTCGCCGAGGCTGGAGATTTTGTTGAAGCCGGGCTTCATGGCGCATTTGACTTTGTATTCCATGATAATGTCCTTTTGCTTGATGTCGTGGTTGTTAGGGCAAAGAACGTTTAGTTGTATTTAGGCAGGCGGTCGCCGTGGGCGGCGATCATCTCATCGACCATTTTGATGATGTCGTCGAGCGAGAGTTCGGCGGAAGTGTGCGGGTCAAGCATGGCCGCATGGTAGATGGCCTCTTTCTTGCGCGTGACAATGGCGTCGACCGTGAGCAGTTGGGTGTTGATGTTGGTCATGTTCAGGGCGGCGCATTGCGTGGGCAGAGGCCCGAAGTACGTGCCCTGGACGCCATTGCCGTCCACTAGGCAGGGCACTTCGACGACGGCGTTGCTCGGCAGGTTGTCAATCAAACCGTGATTGAGCACGTTGCCAGCGATGCGATAGGGCTGGTTAGTGACAATGGCATTCATGATGCCGCAACCGAATTCGTTGCTCATCTTGTGCGTGAGCACGTGATTCTCGCAGATTTCCTTGTATTGCTTTTCCCGGTTGGCAAAGATCTGGCGGCAGCGGTTTGGCGATGCGTCCAGGGGGATATTGTACTCATCGACCAGCTCCGGATACTGGCGTTTGATCCAGTAGGGCTGGTATTCCGCGCTGTGTTCGCTCGATTCGGTGACGTAGTAGCCGAACTTGCGCATGATTTCCAGGCGGACCATGTTCCCGCTCTTTTCGCCCTTGGGGGCTTGGCGCCAGGCGTCGAGCTTCCGGAAAGCGATGTCCTTGATCTCAGGATAGATATCGCGACCGTCTTCGGTCAGTTCGAGCAGCCACGCCTGGTGGTTGATGCCGCCGATGCGAGACCTGAGCTTGTCCTGGCCATACTTGTCATTGAGATCAAGGGTGTTGAGCAGGCCTCTGACGCAGGACTGCACAGAGTGGCAAAGGCCAACCGTGCGGATGGGCGTATAGCGAAGCATGAAGCCAGTCAGGGCACACATGGGGTTGGTGTAGTTCAGGAACCACACCTCAGGGCAGACTTCAGCCATGTCTTCGGCAAAGTCCTGCATGGCGTAGCCGCTGCCAAGGGCGCGGAAGAGTCCGCCAATGCCGATGGTATCAGCAATAGTCTGGCGCAGGCCATACTTTGTCGGTATCGCGAAGTCAATGGCCTCGGAGACAGTGAAGTCCCAGACGCGGATGGCGTTGATGGCGAAGTCGGCGCCGCGCAGGGCCTCCTTGCGGTTTTCGACGCCGCAGTGCGTGGTGATGGTGGCGCGTTCCTGGTTGATGTTCTTGTTCAGGGTGCGCAGCATCACTTCAGATTCATGGAGACGCTGGGGGTTGATGTCGTAGAGAGCGACGTGGGCGTCCTGCAGGGCCGGAGTGCAGAAAGCGTCGCCAATGATGTTTTTGACGAAGTTCGTGCTGCCAGCGCCCATGAACGTGATTTTTGTCATTGATCCGCTAATGCCTTCTCTGGAAGTGGTTGTTGATCCGCACTTAGAATTCGAGCAGTTCGATGTTCATGATGCGGGCGAATTCGCGCAGGTGATGGGCGATGTCGCCGTAGGAAACGACGTAGTGGTGCTCAAAGCCGTTGTACACGATCTTGTTGATCAAATCGCGCACTTTGCCTTTGAACATGACTTTGAGGGGATTTGAGCGCAGGCACTGCTCAGTCTCGACGGCCTCGCCGCTGAACATCATCAGGCGGAAGCCGCCATCGCGATTCTCGCCCAGGCGACAGATGGTGACCTTGCCGGGCTTCAGCGGGAATTCAACTGCAACGCCCTTTTTGCCGCCACCGTCAATCACCGGATGCTTGCGGATGCAGGGTTGGAAGCCAGGACGGCTAAGACAGGTCGGCGCCGCGCCGCAATGCCAGAAGATGGCCGAGTTCTCTTTTTCATCAAAGATGACCAAGTCGGCAAAGAAGGTCTTGCTGGCAGAGAAGTTCTCTCCGAGGGTCATGGCAATCGCGCCATAGACGTCGCCTTCGCAAGCCGTGGCGCATTCATGGCCAGTCAGGCAGCCAAGGAGGTGGCAGACGCCGATGCCGTAGAGGTCGCTGAATTCAGGCCAGCAACGGACAGCCCAGGCATCGATGCGGTATTTCTTGCGCAGCTGGCAGAAAGCAGCGTAGAGTTCTACGGCCAGGTTGAGTTCTTCGTCGGTGATGTCGCCCTGCTTGGCGTTGTCAAGGACGTCCTTGCGGGCTTCGGGCAGGTCCTTGCCTTTGAGGGCACGGGCCGTGTCAACCAGTTCGAGCATGGTGATGTTTTCGACTTCAACGCCGAACTTTTCGCGCAGCAGCATTTCATTGAAGGTCGAAGTGAAGAAGCCAGGGACGCGGCCGCCGACAGAGCCGACGCGGAAGCCCTTGAGCTGCTTGATGCTGGCGAAGACTTTCAGCTCTTCCTTCATTTCCGCCATGGCCTGGTCGATATTGCCGTACACAAAGGCAAAGGGATGATTGACGCGCCAGAGGTGATTGGCAGTCATGTTGCTGGCGCAGAAGCTGTTGGCCTCCAAGCGGTAAGCAGGGGTGCGATAGGGCTGCTCGGGCGTGGACCAGAGAATTACCGGTACGCCCAGGCGGCGGGCCAAGGACGGCGTGATGGCGCCGAGCGGGAAGGCGAGATGGTGTACCACCAAGACGTCGATGTTGGCCTTTTCAAAGAGCGCACAGGCTTCGTCAGCATCTGTATCGCTGATGATCAGCTTGCCGCAGTCAACGACTTCATGGCCGAGGCTCTTGAGAGCCGCCAGGGAGTCCTTCAGCTCTTTGCCGAGTCGATCATTGACCCAGCTGCCTTTGCAGAGGGGGAGATAACCGAGTTTCAAGGTCTTCATGGTGCTTTTCTTTCTCCGGGGGTGTTGTGTTTGGGAAATGCCTTGGGAACAGGGGAGATAGTGTCGCCCGCCGTAGCTACGAGCCGGGCAGGGGGGTACTTGTGCGCCGCCAGCGCTTGCCGCAGGGTCTCGGCGTCTGGAATGCCGGTGCGGCCGCCGAGCTTGGTGCATTTGATGGCAGAGGTCATGGTCGCCTGCCGCATGCACTCCTGCCAATCGCGGCCAAACTTGATCAGGCTGGCCGCGAAAGCACCGTGAAAAACATCGCCTGCGCCCGTGGTGTCGCGCACGGTGGCGGGAAATATCGGCTGGAAGTACTCTTTTTGGCCGTCATAGCCGACGCTGCCTTGGTTGCCGAGAGTCACGCCGGTAAAGAGCTTCTTGCCCAGGCCGAAGAAGTGCCGGGCGGCTGCCTGTGGCGTCGCCCCGGGACAGAGACGCTGGGCAAACTTCTCCGAGCTGATGACAATGTCTGAGAGTTCAAGGAGCGTCTCAATGCCAGGGACAAATGTACCGGCGTCCAGCGACACCAGCACGCCGCGCTCGCGGGCGAAACGCGCAGCAGCGATGGCGGCCTGCGTCTGATGGCCGTCGAGGTGAAGAACCTCGGCGGTCGCCAGCTGGTCTAGGGGAAGCTCGGAGGGACTCAGTGGCGCGACTTCGCCGCTCGACCAGGCGATGCTGCGCTTGCCGGTTTCGCGCTCAATCCAGCAGTACGCAATGGGCGAGGCGCTATTGGCGCGGCGACGGATGCCGCAGACGTCAACGCCGACCACTTCCAGGGCCGCGATGATCTGGCCGCCTTGGGCGTCGTCGCCGACAGCACTCCAGAAGGCGCTGGGCACCCCAAGCCGAGCAGCAGCGTAAGTCGCCGTCGCAGACGGGCCGCCGCCTTGCTCTATGCGTTCGTCAATCTTGACTTTGTCATCTAAAGGAATGTGCGGCAAAACACATAGATGATCCCAGCCGCAGTAACCTAAACCAATAAATGATGCTGACATAAGGACGACACACTCCTACTCGCCGCAAGAAAACCAGAATGAACAAGAAAAATCATCACATATATAAGAATATGCCATGCAAATACCCACTGGCAAACAGAAAAATGATAAATAATCATTAAAATTTCGTTTTTATGATTGAAAAATCTCATTTATTGATAATTTTATGTCATAGAGCGTTTTTACTTCTATGCGACCAACATGGCGACAGGTGAAATCATGGGTGCGATTGACGAGCGGCAGTTGGCCTTGAGCGCTTATTTGCGCACGGTGCGCTACAGCAGCATTGAGGACTTGGTGACGCGCTTTGGCGTGTCGGTGGCGACGATACACCGCGACCTTGCGGCGCTGGTGCGGACGGGCGCTGTGCAGAAGGTTCATGGCGGCGCCATCAGCGCCTTGCCGGAAGAAATGCCGGTCCTGGCGTCAGCGCCAGTTACTCAGCGCGACAGCCATTTCATCCAGCGCCTAGAGACCAACCGGGCAGCGAAGATGCTCATCGCCGAGCGTGCCGAGCGCAGCATTTCGGCTGGTGACATTGTTTTTTTGGATTCGTCAACCACCTGTCTGTGCCTGGCGCGGCGCCTGCAATCTTCACGCCTGAACAATCTGAGCATCGTGACCAACTCGGTGTTGATCGCGCAGGAATTCTACCGCTTCCCGCCCCATTTCGTCCTCATGAGCCTGGGCGGCAATTTCAACTGCCAGCTCAATTCCTTTCTAGGCAAGATAACCCTGGAAAGCTTGCACCGTCTGCGTATCACGCGGGCTTTTTATTCCGGCGTCGGGCTGGACGATGCTGGCCTGAGTACCTACCATGAGGCCCATGCGGATTTCCTGCGCGAGGTGCTGGCCATATCTGAGCGCAACACGCTGCTGTTGGACTCCAGCAAGTTCAATCGAGCCGGGCTGTTCCAGATTTGCAGGCTGGATGAGATCGAAGCGCTAATCTCAGACCAGCCGCCGCCAGCACCCCTGAACCGTTGGGGTTTTAATCACTGAATACACTGAATTTTTTGCTTGCTTTTGCACTGCGGCCTGCTGAAACGGCGAGTATCCATTTAGGAGCAACTCGTGCGCTTCGTAATGGGGCAGCCCATGATGTTTTAAGTTGTACGAATTGGGAGAAACAACGCCAGAAACTCTGGCTCAGGATCGTGGAATTTGTCTGCGATGTCGCCGCATTGCCCAGCGATCAAAACCTCCACAAACTCCACCATTACGAAAAACTTTTCCCGGCTCTTGAAATGCTCTCCGCTGGAGAAAAAGTGCCGCTTTCTCCGGCGGAAGCGGCCAAGCGCTGCGCATTGAGTGAAAGCTACTTTTACCAGCTTTTCCGGGATTTCAGCGGGGTGCCTTTTTCCATTTATGAACTGCGTTTCCGATTGAATCGAGCTGAAGAGGACTTGGGGACGGGCAAATACACTATCAAGGAAATTGCCCAAAAATGGCATTTTGCCGATGCCAGCCACTTCAGCCGGACATTCAAGAAGCATTTCGGCATCTATCCATCGGAATACAACCGGAAAACTATTCGCGAACCAGGACCTTGCATGATTAACTGATTATAGCGCAAAGAGATACGATTATTATTCTCATGCACTGGCGCCAACTGAAAGCATGCGGAAGGCACGTGTCTTCGCTTAAAAAGTCCACTAATGTCCACTAATCGCGCCTTGGCAGGGCGCTTGGCGCTGCGGCTTGCTGAAATGGCGAGTATCAATTTAGGAGCAACTCGCGCGCTTCGCAATCGGGCACCGATTGAACATGGCGCCGTAGGACGCGCGCCCCCTCTCGTCTTATCTCATTCAGATTCCCGCAAGTCATCGGGTCTCATCCAGGCGCCATTCCTGGGGATGGAAAGCATTATGCCAGTGTGCAAGCAGAATCATGCTCAAGCACAAAATGCCTATGATTCTGCTGAAAACCATTTGAAAAAGGGTGCGCAACGGCCTATTTTTTCACCGGTTCCAGAAATCAGCCCCCACCCACCCAAGGGGGCCTCCCTCCCTAGTTTCGCCGCGCGCGTGAGGTGCGAGCTTATATCGATGACTGGCGCATTACCCCATTACCGCGTTTCCTCACGTTTTTTGAAAAGCTGTTTGCATTGCCCATCGGCACCTGATATATTTGGTATTTTACGGGTTACGCAACGTTTCCCCGCAGTCATGTTTTTCCAAGTGTCTTTGGCATAGTCACAATAGGCCAGTCAGAAAAGCAATCCAAACCAAGGAGGCCAGCCATGTCTGCCAAAATAATTTCCATTCGGCGCTGTTTCACGTTGATTGAACTTTTAGTCGTCATTGCCATCATCGCGATTTTAGCAGCGATGTTGCTGCCGGCCCTGAGCAAGGCGCGTGACAAGGCGCGGGCCATTTCCTGCACGAGCAACCTCAAGCAGCTGGGCATCGGCTTCTTGCTCTACCAGGACGACAACGAAGGCCATGCGCCCAAACGTGGTGCTGGCGGCACTGAACCCGCCGTTCACATCTACTACACGCATCACATCGCTGAATATGTCGGTCTGAAGCTGAATGCTAATGGCGTCTTTGACACCACCGAGCACATCCCTTTGTTCCTATGCCCATCGCACGATGCGCCGATCCACCAGCGGGGCAACATCGCTGGCCGCTCCGGGTTGTCGTACGCCTCCAACCACCACGTTTCCGGCGGCATTGTCATCGCCGGTGTCGGCTGGGGCATCAAGACTTCCATCGTCAAGAATCCGGCGAACATGATGACCTTGTTTGACTGCGGGCTGGTCGCCTGCTCGTCATATAGCACGCATAACCGGGTCGGGTATCGCCATCCCCGGGCTGGCGACACCACGGTTTTCACGGATTACATCGCGAATATCCCTGGCGGCCTGAATATCCTGTGGATGGATGGACATGTCGATTCCATGCGCGGCCGGCTCCTGACCTGCCTGAGCAGCGATACCGAAATGATGAAGAAGTGGGTTCCGAGTTACCAGTGAACGATATGCCGTTGCGGCGCATGAACACATAAACTGGGCCAGCCACTGGTCTGTCGGCTTGGGCAGAAGTGGCGCCTGGCCATACTCTACGAAAACAATGCAGGCGAAGGAGTCTGTTTTGGGTAAAAAAATTTGCTTAGCGTTGCTGGCGGCGATGTCTATGGCGTTTATGGAGCGGACGGCCGCAAGTGCTGAGCTGGTGCGGAATGGCAGCGCCGTGGCTGCCATCGTGTTGCCTGCCGAGCCGTTGCCTGTGGAGGCTTTTGCGGCGCAGGAACTGGCGCGGCACGTCCAATGGGCCACTGGCGCCGAATTGCCGGTACTGGTTTCTGGCCAGGCTGTGGCTGTGGAGACGCTCGTGCGCATTGGCCGGGCGGCGCAGGTTGAACGGAATTGGCAAGGCGTCAACCCGGGAATCGTCAAGGTCACGGCTGCGACCGTCGACCTTGCTGGCCGTGACAGCGACGGTGAGCCGCTCCGACGCACCGGCGAGGCCGGCACGCTGTTCGCTGTCTATGATATGCTCAACCACGACCTCGGTGTGCGCTGGTTCTGGCCTGGCACCAGCGGGACATACGCCCCCAAGACAGTGAATGTCACCCTGCCGGTCGGTGAACGAAGGGTCAATACGGCATTGCGTTTCGCTACCTGGCGCATCAACAGCACCCGCACAAAAACTTGGCCAGACCCGGAAAGCGGCAAAAAATTCTACACGGAAGAGAATCTGTGGTTGTTGCGTCATCGCTTTATGATGACCGACAACATGGCGTACGGGCACGCCTTCACGGGGTATTGGAACCGCTTTCACGCCTCCAACCCGGAATACTTCAATCTGCTGCCAGACGGACAGCGGGTTTCTGATCCACTATATCGCATAAACCGCAATGACCTGATCAGCATGTGCGTCACTGAGCCTGGTTTCATCCGGCAGGTGGTGGCCGACTGGGCCGGCCAGGAGAAACGCGGCAAATTGAATGTCAACGAGAACGACACCGCCGGGAAATGCGTATGTCCGCGCTGCCTGGCTGCGGACGAGAGCGATGACCACGAACGAGTCGAGCGGGCGCGGCGCGAACAAGCCGCTAAAAACCCTCTCTGGTACCAGGAACTGGGTTCGCTCAGCGAACGCTATGCCAAATTCTACCTGGCCGCGCAGCAGGAGGCGGACAAAATTGACCCCACCCATGAGCTGATCGGCTGCATCTATGCCAACTACTACGAGCCGCCGCGAACCGTCAAGTTGAACCGACGCATGATCATGCGCTTTTGCCCGCCGATCATGTTCCCCTGGAACCAGGAGAAAGTCGGCATGTTCAAACGCCTGTGGCAAGGCTGGCATGAGGCCGGCGTCAGTCTGATGCTGCGACCGAACTTCACGCTGGACGGCCACGGCTTTCCCTTGCTTTATTATCCCGAATTCCTTGATTGCTTCGCCTTTGCCGCCCAGCATGGCCTGGTCGCTGTTGACTTTGATTCCCTGACCGGGATGTTCGCTGCCAATGGCCTGACCCTGTACGCCATCGCCTCCAGCCTCAACCTCAATGGGGGACGTTCGGCGGCAGAGGTGACCGAGGACTTTCTCCAGGCTTTCGGCACTGCCGCGCCAATCATGCGCGAGTATTATGCTCACCTGCGCCAGGCCATAGAAAACAATGTGATGACCTTTGAGGACAATCGCAGCCTCGAAGGCGGCAACTGGGCGAATTTTTTCATGCAGGCGCATCATATTTACACGCCGGCAGTCATGGAGCGGGCCGACAGCCTGCTTCGCCAGGCCCGGGCCGCAGCTACTGAAGACGACAGCCGCGCCCGCCTTGACTTTGTCGCGTTGGGCTTGCAGGACAGCCGACTCATGCTGGCAGCGCAACAGGCTTTTCAGGAGTATCAGAAGCCTGGCAAGGCCATGGCATACGCCAAGGCTTTGCGCGAACTGGATCATTTCCGAGCCGCCCATGCCGCTAAAGGCTATGCCGACATCGGGTTCCTCGTGTCCATGGAGAACCGCCACTGGCCGCGTCATTTTCTCCATCTGGAGGACGATGACCGGGAAATCACTGGCTGGAAAATCTGCTTTGACCCGGAGAAGCAGGGCGACGCGGCAGGCTACGCAGAAGCAGCCGCAGGGGCGGATTGGGTTCCGATTGGCACGGATTCGCACTGGGAAAAACAGCCGGCTGGACTGGCCTGGGAGGAAAAGCACGGCAAGCCCTACAAAGGTGTGGCCTGGTACGCAGCTGAGATCGCGCCGACGGCGGCGGAACTGACATCGCCCATGCAGCTTTGCTTTGGCGCGGTTGACGGCAACGCTGTCATTTATCTCAACGGCAGACTATTACTAGATCGGCCCTATCCCTGGCAAGGCGACACCGATTCCTGGAAAAAGCCCTTTGCCGTGCCGATTCCCGACGGCGTCCTGAAAAGCGGCGTCAACCGGCTTGTCGTGCGGGTTGAAAAACACATCGCCGTCTCGGGAATCTGGCGTTCGGTGTTCCTGGCCAAGCGTCGCGCCTCAACGCCGGCCATGAGTGAAAACTGCTTGGAGGACGGTGATTTCGGGTCTGGGGCTTTGAAGCAGTGGCGCATCAGCCGCATGGTCGGCCAGTTCGATTTCCGCGTTGTCGCTCATCCCGACCAGGCTGGCCGCTACGCCCTGCGCATGGCCTGCACCGGCATTGATGAGACTCATTCTATGAAGGCATGGGGAAGGGTCTGGCAGGCCGCCCCGGTGACGCCTGGCCGTAAATACGCTTTCCGTATGCGCTTCCGCACCGAAGAAGGATTTACCGGCCGCGTTGAAGCCTGGTTGCGCAGCGGCGCCGAAGGTGGCCTGTCAGCGGCCAATGTCAACCTCGGCGCACTGGCCTTGAATTCTGAGTGGCGCGAACTGACTGGAACCATCATTCCCGAAATAGACACCTGCAGGGTTCACCTGACCATCACCCGCGGCGTCGGCGTCTTGCTGATTGACGAAGTGCAGCTCTACGAGGTCAAGCCCTAGGTGACCCCAACAAACAAAGCACAAAACAAGGTGAATAGTGTTTTCTCGATATCTCTGCGCATGCTGTCTGCTTTTCTGTTGCATCTCTGGCTTGTCAGCACAGGACTTGCCAGCGCCCGGCCCCTTGCATTACCAGGAGGGCCAGCCCCTTGCCATCTATGAGGGCTGGAATAATTATGACAACGCCTTGAGCTTCCAGGCCACGAATAACGCTATCAGTCTCAAAATCATTGGCGGCGAGCATCGTTGGGACTCCAGCCTTGAACGGTATGTCATCGGCCTGAATCCAGCTGTGGAATACAGCTTTCTGGCGCACGTTGAGACCAACTACAGCGGCTCGGTGTACTTGCAGGTGAAACGATACAAGGACGGGAAGGAAATCTCGCGCCGGAGTTCAGAAAGAAATTGGCGGCACAAGGCAGTTATCCAAGTAGATTTCACGCCTGGCGAGGCCGACCGCGTCCAGCTGCTGATCCGCACACCGACCAGCCCAGAATACCTCGGCGCCACGGCGAAGGTCACTGCCATGACCCTTAGGAAATTTATCCCGCCGCAGCCGGACGAGCCACCGCGCTTCGCGATCATTCCCGGCTACCAGGTCGCCAGTCTTTATCTCAATCGCCTGCTGGCGGATAAACCAGAGGAATTCAGCAGCACCGTCCAATACCGCGTGCAAGGCAGCAAGCAATGGCTTGACGCGCTGCCCATGGTGTTTATCTGGCAGGAAAAGCGGGCAGCGTCAAGTATCCTCAAACTCCAGGAAAACACTGTCTATGACGTGCAAGTGTCCTTTGCCGACAAGGGGCGAAAAGGCAAGGTCGAGGGACGAGTGCAAACCCTAACTCCCGTTGTGCCCATTGCCAAGACCATTGAACTCGGGCCGGACAACTATCCCGGCAATCTGGTTATCAGAGACAAAGGCAGCCCCGATGGCTATATCCGCTACGTCGCTAAACCCGGCTTTGCACTCCGTGGCGACATGGCCAGCGGCAACGCCATCACCATCACCGGCGCCAGCTACGTGATTCTAGAGGGACTAACCATAATTGGCGCAAAAATCAACGGCATTGGCATCATGGGTTCGGAGTGGATTCAAATCCGCAACTGCGACATCGCGGGTTTCGCTCGCGTCGGCGTACACCGACCCGACATCGATGGATCCTACTATGAGGATGGTCAGCAGCTTAACAATGACGCCGGCATCCGCATCATGGGTTCAAATCATATCCTTCTTGAAGGCAACTACATCCACGATCCCCGCAGCACTGCCAACAGCTGGTTCCACTCTCATCCAGCCGGCCCGAATGCGGTGCACATCGGTGAATCTACTGCTGTAGCCATCCGCTACAACGACTTTGTGGGCTGTGATGCGCACCGTTGGAACGATGTCATTGAGGGCGCTGGCAACGGCAGCCGCACCGGCAGCGTCTACCAAGACGCCGAGGTCTGCGGCAATTACCTCGCTTTCGGGAACGACGACGGCATCGAGCTTGATGGCGGCCAAAGCAATGCCCGCTTTTTCTACAACAAGTCAGAAGGGCTTCTCTGCGGCGTCAGCACGGCGCCGTGCCTGGTTGGTCCGAGTTACTTGTACCAGAATTTGGTCTGCGATCTAGGCGATGCGTACGGGCTTACGGGCGCATCAATCAAAAACAACTATGCTCTTGCCGGCAGGGGCACCATCTTCTTCTTCAACAATACCATTGCAGGCCCTGGCAGCGGCATCAGCGGCTACAGCTACAGTGACAGCAGTGAAGACAAGGACATGCTCAATGGCCCTTTGAAGGGCTATGCCCGCAATAACGTCATCGCATCCACGGGCGGCGCCATAAGCCGCAGGCTGTTTACTCATTTCCGCAGCGACTTTGATTTCAGCCTCATTGGCCGCCCCGGTGACAATGAGGCCGCCGCCAAGCGCCTGCGAGAACAATTCGGACAGGAAAAGAACAGCGTGGCTGCGCCAGCGCAATTCGTCGCCGAAGGCCGTGCTGACTACCGCCTGCGCGAGAACAGTCCCGGCTGGCAGGCCGGCTGCGCACTGCCCAATGTGTTGCCGCAGAAAGCACCTCACATGGGCGCCTATCAGCCCGGTGAGATTGAAGTTCTGCCGTACCGCCCGTTGTCGCTGCAAACGGACACCCAGCGCTTGCAGTTCACGTGGTCGCCACAAGGGATTGCGCCGCAGCGCGTCATGCTGTCTCTCAGCAAACCCGGCGAGGCGGTGTCCTTTACTATCCGTAAAAACGACAGCCTGGACTTTCTGCAAATTGAACCCGCAGCGGGTGTCGTCTCCTACGGCCAACCGCTTGCGCTGAACGTACGCATTGATGAGGCAAAAATACCCCACGCCAAGTTGAATAGCGGGTCCTTCCTGGTGCGCACGGCCAATGGGCTGTCACGGCCGGTGTCGGTCTATGTTGACGCCAGCGCCCACCGCGCTCTTGCTGAACGAGCGCGCGCCCACGGCGTCATCCGCGCCAAGGTCAAGGCGCAAGACGATGGCAGCTATGTCCTGCGCTTTAGGGTGCCGCAGGATGGCAGCTATTATCTCTTCGTGAATTTTGCCGCCCGGCCGTCGTCAAGCGTCAAGGAAAGCTATAACGGCCAGTCTGAGCGCGCCTCGCTTTATTGCAGTCACGGCAGTCAGCCATTGTGGGCTTTTGTCGGCCGCAATAGCTATGGCGGACAGGTGAATCAGCCGCGAAAATTGGCTGCCGGGATTCACGAATTCACCATCAGCGCTTGGAGAGACGGCGAAGCCATGCCGCAAATTCGCGCCGCTGCTCTCGCTGAAGACCATAATGCCTTTGCCCTCAGCCCCTTTGCAGAATAAGCCCGTCGAGCACTGCGCGTCAATCCCAGGGATACGTCAGCGTGACCAGCTGTCCGCCCTGGGCTGCGGATTGCGCCGCGAAAATGCCTGGCAGGGTCATGCGGAGGCCGTCTTTGAGGTTGATCGGGGCTGTTTCGGCGCCTTCGGTCACGGCTGTCACAAATCGTTTCCAGAGGACATAGTCGGCGCCGCCATGGCCGCCGAATTGCTGGCTTTCCTGGACGTATTCCGGGCGTTGCTCGTCAATCGGCAATTCAGTCAGTTGCCTCATGCCGTAAAGCTGGGTGGTCTTGACCAGAGTTTTGGCTTTTTGAGGTCCGCGTGCTGACAGGCGTTCAAAATACCCCTCCGTGCCAAACACACGATACGAATGATGGCCGCAGCCAGCCTCGTTGATAAACGACGCTGTGAAGCGCACGATGATGCCGGACGGAGTCTGGAAATGGGCTGTCATCAAATCATTCTGGCCGGCTTCGCCGACGACCTTGGCGCCGCTGGACACGCAGGAGACGGTGCGCAGCTCTTCCTCCAGAATGCGCAGCAACGGCCCCAGGGAATGCGTGCAGTAGCGGATCGGCGTGCTGTTGTGGCGGCGCCAAGGCGTCTCAGCCCAAAGATAGCGGCAGTCATGAATGTATTCGGCCTCAAGGTAAAAGGGCTTGCCCAGCAGTCCGCGGCGATGGAATTCGCAGAGCGCCTCGATGAAAGCCCATTCGTTGGGGTTGGCGCCGGTCATGAACAAGCCTGGTGCGGCCTGGTCGACCTGCCACAGCGCCTCGGCCTCCTGGAGGGAGGCGACGCTGGGAATGTCAGAGAAAACATGCAGGCCTCTCTGACGGGCTTTGAGGCAGAATTCAGCGTGACAATGCGCCGGCGTCTCGACCAGCAGGGTGTTCAGGCCAGATTTCGCCAACATCTCCCGGAAGTCCGTGTAGGACTGCACGCCAGGATAAGTGCGCTGCACGTCCTCCACCAAGGTTTCGTTAATGTCGCAGATGGCGGTGGCTTCGACGGCCGGAAAAGCGCTCGTGGCCAGCTTGAACATATAGCGGCCGCGGTGGCCAAGGCCGACGACGCCCAGTTTGATCTTCTTGCTCATGTGTCTGCCCCAAGTGTGATGTGGTTGAACGCCCCAGGCATGCCGCCGTGCGATGGGCAAGCATGACCAGGAGCCTAAAGACAAAATAAACGCAGTGCCGTTATTGCATCGTGAACGGACACAGGTTATTTTATATAGTGTAATCGCCTATGCCGGGATTTCATTCCCGGCATAGACTTTTTATATCGCATTTTACGCCGCTGCGGCTAGCGCTTGTTCAGCCAATCAGGCCGCCATCCCCGCGAATATCTTCCACCCCTGCATCCGCATCCGATTGGAGAAATGAGCCTCATGACTGAAAAAGAAACCAAAAACTGGGAAAAGTTTTTTCGGGTAACGAACAGCGACGAGTTCGACTATGCCAAGTTTGATCCGGACGCCACGCCCGGACTGTCTGACCGCGAGGAGGCCAAGGCGATTCAGGCGGTGAATACGGAACGGATGCACGACTTGCAGGAACGCCTGTACGCCGAAAACAAGCAGGCGTTGCTGATCGTGCTGCAGGCTTTGGACACCGGTGGCAAGGACGGCGCTATCCGAACCATCTTTGGCCCGCTGAACCCGCAGGGCGTTCAAGTGACCAGCTTCAAGGTGCCGTCGGCGCAGGAATTGGCGCACGACTACCTCTGGCGCATTCATCAGCATACACCGCCGAAAGGCATGATTGGCATCTTCAATCGCTCGCATTACGAAGATGTCCTGGTCGTCAAGGTTCACCGCTTGATTGATGAAAAAGTGGTGCGGAAACGCTATGCGCAAATCAACGCCTTCGAAGACCACTTGCAGGAAAACGGCGTCAAAATCCTGAAATTCCACTTGTGCATCAGCCGCGATGAGCAGCGTAAACGCCTGCAACAACGCCTTGACAAGCCGGATAAGCATTGGAAATTCAGCCGCAATGACTTGGCTGAGCGCGCCCGCTGGGACGAGTATGTCGAAGCTTATCAAGCCATGCTGCGGAATTGTTCGCCTGCCTCGGCGCCGTGGTACGTGATTCCGGCTAACAAGAAGTGGTACCGCAACGCGATCATCAGCCAAATCGTCGCCGACACTTTGGCCAAGATGGACCCGCAATTCCCGCCGCCCGAAGAGGGGCTGGACAAAATCGTCATCCCGGAATGATCCTGGTGCCAGGGGTTGAACCGCAGACGGTGCAGAAAATCTGCGTTGCCTGTGGGATAACTGGTGCGCCGTGGACATCGGCGGCGTCTTCGGAGTGAGCGAGCGGGTGTGGCGGATTTGTCACGCCTTGCCGGTCAGCGCGGAAAGCATCTCGGCCACGTCCTTGTCGGTCATCGGTCGTGGATTGGCCTTCATGCTTCCGGAGCGGCAGTTTTTGATGATGTAGTCATGGTCGTCCGTCGTCATTCCCCAGGCAGAGAAGTCAGTCGGAATGGTCATGGTCTCGCACAGTGCCCTGACGGCTTTCAGCAGTTCCCGGGCGTCCGCGAGTCCTGCGGCTGCGGCCAGGCGGTTGAAATCCGCCTCTACGGCCGGCAGATTCCAGGCCATGACAGGCGCCAGCAGAATAGCGCAAGTTCGTCCATGCGGAATGTTGAAGCGATGCCCGATCGGATGCGCCAGGCCGTGTACGGCGCCCAGGCCGCTTTGCGAAAAAGCCAGGGCGGACAGCATGCTGCCCTCGGCGGTTTTGGATCTGGCGTGGACGTCCTCGCCGTGCTGCCAGGCTTGCGGAAGATAGCGCAGGAGCAAGGCGACGGCCTCGGCAGCCAGCGCCTGCGTCATGGCATTGGCGCCACTGGAGACGTACGATTCAATGGCCTGGGTTAGTGCGTCCATGCCAGTGTCAGCCGTGATGGACGGCGGCAGCGAAAGCGTGAAATCAGGATCGACCAGGGCAGCGGTCGGAACCATGCCGGGAGACTTGATCGAACCCTTGAAGTCGCCGGCAACGTCGGTCAACACTGCGTTTTTGGTGATTTCAGCGCCAGTGCCAGCCGTGGTCGGCAAGGCTACCAGGGGCAGGCCGCGGCTGGGCAGGGCGGCTTGTCCCAGAAAAGACTCCCGGATCGAGGCTTGGCTGGGCATCAGGAAAGCCGCCGTCTTGGAAGCGTCGATAACGCTGCCGCCGCCCAGGGCCAGAAACACGTTGGCCTGGCATTGGTGCGCCGCCGCTCGCAGCTCTTCAACGGTCTCCAGGGTCGGGTCGTGCGAAATGCCGATTTGCGCTCCTGCAATCAGTCCGTCGAGGTCTTTCAGCAAGGCGGCGGTGATGTCCAGCTGCCGGACTCGCTTCGAGCATACGAAAAAGACGCGCGACTGCTCTGGCTGGCAACATTCCTGCAGAACGGCCTTGGCTTGGGCGCGGCAGCCAGAGCCAAAATGCAGGACAGGCGGAAAATAGGCGGCATAGCGTTCAAGGGACATGCGTGGACTCCTTAAAGACGTTTGCAGGTGGATAATAAAAGGCGACCTGGGCGTGCTTGCTCAAGCCGACCAACGGCCTCCTGTCACCTAGGTCAGCGGCATGACCTGGGCGGTCGACTTTGCTACCAGGTCAAGATGGTTCCTGAATGGACAGGAAGAAGCAGGGGGCGGTCAGTGCGGACGGTTTTGCCGCTCCAGAAGTCCGTGGTTTGGGCTGGCACGCGCAATTCCGCCGGAATCGTCACCTCGGTCGGTTGGTCACTCCAGTTGAACACCCCGAGTTGGCGCGGCCCCGGCCAGAAATTCGGCAGGCCATCCTCCAGGTATGTCCAGGGAATCACGCTGTGCGCCAGCGGTGGAAACAATTTCGCCAGGGTCTCCAGCGCCGCTGGCTGCAAGCGGAATAACGAATCGCCCAAAAAGATGCTGCCACCGAGCAGCCGGACGACTGACAGCCAAGTCATCAATTCATTCTCGTTGGCCTCTGGGCCAGCCATCCAGAAGTTGGTGCGGGTGGCTTGGAGTGTCGGGCGGTACGGCATGTTGCGCGGGGTTTTGTCCAGGCTGTTGCTCGAATGGCGGATGATCGCGAAGTCGGGATCGCAGGTCCAAAAGCGGCGATGGTGCCAGGCGCGCCCGAACATCTGCCTGGTGCTGTTCTTGACATGCCCCCAGAACGTATGGATGTCAGTGCTGGTGCGCATACTGTCAGCCAGACCCAAGGCCGCCTCAGCCGGTGCGCCGCAATTGATCAGCACCGCGTCGTCGCCGATGCCGGCTCGGATCGTCCGTAAAATTTCTCTGGCAAAGGCATTGCTGGCCAGCGGGCAGTCGCTCTCGTCCAGGCTTTTCAGGAAATCCCGGTAGATGTAGTCGATTTTGAACAGTCGGAATCCGGCGTCATAGAATTGCCGGAACCATCCTGTCACCAGCTTTTGTGTTTCCGGCTTGGCAAAGTCAAGCAGGAGCATTCCACCCAAGGGTGAGCCGGCGCTGGTGATGATGGGGGTGCCGGTGTCGCGATAGTGGAGAAACAGCTCTGGGCGGAAGCGGGCTAGTTCGGTGAACATGCCGACCTGGAACGGGGCCAGCCAGAGCCCTGGCGTCAGGCCATGCGCCTTGATTCGGTTGGCAATGGTCGCCAGACGCGCCGGGAAGCGGCGGTTTGGCCGCCAGTCTCCCCAGAATTCCTCCCAGCCCATGTCCAAGGTGAAATAGGTCAACTTGCCGCGCAACGGTGACTGGTCGATGGCCCTGAGTTCCTTTTCCACGGCCTGCATGCTGATGGCGCCGCCGTAGTAGTCCCAGGAATTCCACCCGGTCAGGATGTCGAGCCGGGGGCGTCGGTAGTGCGGATAGTCCTTGGTGAGGCTGTCGGCATAGTCGTCGAAAAGGCGTTCCAAGTCCTTTCCTCGAATCAGCCGCCAGGACCAGGAGGTGGCCTGAGAGATGGTGCCCTGGCCGAGCCAACCTGCTGACAGCTGCCCATCAGCCAGCGAGAAAATTGATGGCAGGTCATAGAATGCGTCGACGCCCAGCAGCCAGTGGTCTGCATTGGGGAGCAATAGCCCGAGCGCAAAACCCCCGATCTGTGGTTTGGTTGCCAACGGGGCGTCGGCATTGGCGTCTTGCAGGCCGCCAAAGCCGATGAGCCTGGTTCCCGTCGGCAGCAACTTTGGACTGAAAAGAAGACCAAGCTGCTTCAGTCGGAGCGTATCCTGAGGGGTTATGGTGAGGGTTAAGACTTGGCAGTCGTCCTGGGGGCGTTCGATGGTCAGCTCGGCCTGCCAGTCATCGCCGCGCAGGAGCTTACTGGCCGGACCGTCTGTCCGACCGGAATCCGTCTCTACAAAGATGGTCAGAAAAGGGGCGAGTTGGGTGAACATTGGCATTGTTCCGCTGTTTTCGGGTGGAATAAAGGCGCTTGCTGGAATGCTTTCCAGGCGCCCCCTCGGCAAAGGGCGCATAATCCTACGGCGTCATCATAAACGGCTGGGAAAAGAGGATTTCCCCGGAGTCGTCAACTGCAGTCGCCTTGGTGCGCAGGTAAACGTGCTGGGCCGGCTCGGTGATGGGGAAGGTCAGGGCCGAGGCTTGCTTTTCGGCGACTACGCCCAGTTTTGAGATGATTTGGATGTTGGCGTCCCGGTCGCATTCGACGGTGAGCACCTTGCCGTCGCAGGCAATTTTCTGGAAGCGAAGTCCGCTGCCCTTGATGGCGCCATACCAGTTGCCTAGCCGATAGGCGCGCAGGCAGTCAGCCGCAGTTTTCTCTTTGACTAAGAGTACGTTGACGCCCTCGGTGGTGGCATGGTCAGGCACGAAGAAGCCGAAGCATTGCCGGCCAGTGGCGAGGACGCGGTCCCAGTGTTCTTCGCTCCAGGCCTTGCCGACTCTGCCGCAGGATTGGTTGAACACTTCGATGCCAAGCACGCGGGGGTCAAAGTCAAGCATTTCGGCGATGTTTTCATCGGTCAGGCCAGACCAATGCGGATGATTGATGGTGATGCCGCCGCCATCAGGGATGAGCAGCTGTTCAAGCATGTTGGCAAAGGCGGTCTGCCACGGCAGCCCCGTGCCGAAATTATAGCCGTGCTTGGCGGAAAGAAAGCGGTTGCGAGCGTCAAAAGTGCCGCTGGCATACAGAGAACCAGGGGCGTTGATATGGGCGCGGGTGTTAGTAAAGGAATGGTGCTCAGCATTGGGAGCTTCCATAAGACCTGGCGGAAGGTCGGTGAACATCGGCCCGCCGACCTTGAAAGGATAGCTTTTCCGGTATTCCTCATCGACCTGGTCGATCCAAGGCGCCAGGATGTCGTTCCACTCAAAAGGCCCCGGGGTCAAAACGCCATTTTTGACTACGGCGTGCTCCTGACGAACACGAAATTGCCCAGCGCGCATCGCGGACATGGGATAATAAGGCGCCGATGGATAGTAGTTGGACAAGGTGAAAAACTCGAAGCCGCGCTTTAGGAAGATATCGAGCTTTTTCTGGTTGGAGACATGTATATGCGTGGTCGTCAGAACCTGGTGGGAGCTGGCCCAGTCCAGCCCCTGGTAAGGGCGGGGGTTGCGGCCAGGCTGGGACTGAGCCAGGCTGGTCATGCTAACGGCGAACAGCAGGACGACGGTAGTCAGAAGCAGAGAGTTGTGCATGGCGTCTCCATGAACGGAATTGGCGAGCCGTGGTGGGCATCCACCGAGAAAAAAGAAAGCCAAAATTAAGTATAGTCTGTTCCATGCAGGTTGCAAGAAATCAAGGTGCAATACGCTTTTTTTGAGAGGCACTTTCTAACTCTAACCACATTCAAGAGTGGTCGGCGATGGTCAGGACGCCGCCAACGATTTGTTTTATCCACAGATTGCGCTGATGAGCGCAGACTACCCCAAAAAATGCCGCCAGAACCATGGGAAAACACCAGTCTTCGCATGGTGTTTCATAAATAATGCTATGAAAGTGATGGAATCAGGATGGCAAATGAGAATTGAATTTTTACATAACTTGTTATGATATAGAATATTATAGATTATAAGTCATCCCTGTTCACAAAATAACTATCCATGCTTTTATTTTCATTTTTTGCAATTGACAACCGATATTCCAGGGGCTATCGTAATGGCGTTGGAAACGATATCAGTCGGCTTTATGCGAGGGAAGGGCGGGGGAACTGGTTGTGCGTCATCGCCCAGGTGGCAGCTTCTGGCAGGAGACATCATGAAAAATTGTTTTGGCGCATGTTTTTTTGTTCTGCTGTCCTTTCTAGTCGGTTCGTCGTCGGCAGTGCAGCCGGCTGTGACGTCGGCATCGGCGTATTTGGCAGACCGGCAGGGCCGCGATGGAATTTGGCGCCGCGGCACGGACTCCATGTTGCTGGACAGCTATGCTGCGGTCATGGCCTTGCGCCAATGCCCAGACGCGGAATCCAATCCGGCGCTGTGGCGCGGCGTCGCCGGCTTGCTCCTGGCCTTGGCTGAGTGTCCAGGCTGGGAGGAAAATCTTGTTTCCGCCTTGACAACGGCAGCGGCGGCAGGGAGCGCGACACCAGCGCTTTTCCAGCCGTGGGCGGATGCCGCCAAAGGCGGCTGGGGCATGGAAATCGGCGCACGAGCAGACCTAATCGCGACGGTGTTGGTGCTGGAACTCCTTCTCGACCTGTCGAATTGGAACGAATATCGCGACCAACCGGAAGTGCAGGCCAGCGCCAGCTATCTGCTCAACGCCATGACGCCGGACGGCTGGTGGCGCCTTGGCGGACGGCCGTCGCCCGGCGATTTCAGACTTGGTTGCCGCATTGTCGGCGTCCTGGCTGAATTGGCCAACCGCAGTCTCATCGCATTCCCGGCCTTGCCAGACACCTTGTCTAGATTGGGTGATCACATCGCACGACACTGGCAGATAGAAGGCAGCAGAGGATGCTATGATGTCGCAGTTGCCTTGCGGACGCTCTGTCGGCTGGGGCGCTGGCAAGACGCCCTGCCAATCTATGCGACATTGAGAGAGAGTCAGGATCAGGACGGCGGCTGGCGCGATTTTCCCGAAATGACCGATGACATCCAGACTACTGCCGCCGCCATGACCGCCATGGCGGCCTTTCAGTTGACCACCCCGCCAGTCTCGCCAGACCTGTTTGTCACCGCCGACGGTGTCACGGTTCGGCAACGGATAGCCGACGATGGAACCAAGGAATGGCAGGTGCAAGCCCTCGTCTTCAACCAGGGAAACGGTGTCGCCGAATCGTTCCAAGTCAATTTCTACGCGGGGGCGGCATTGCAGGAATATCTCCTGGCGCAAGCCGATGTTTCGCAAATCCGGCCCGGTCGCTCCGTCCAAATCGGTTGCCGATTGACAAAGGAGGAACTTCCCAGTTGGCTGGTGGTCGCCGTCGACGTTGACGGTCGGACGCCAGACCAAAACCGCGAAAACAATCTTTGCTACTGCTTCGTGCGAGAAGCATCCAACCACGACGCGCCAGAACCGGCTTCACTTGCGCTGCTGGGAGGGGAATTGTGGCTGAATGGCGAGAAGGCGGATGAGATCATCTTCCTGGCGCCTGGCCAAGGCGCCATCCTTTCCGGGAGCGCTGTCGCCAGGGGATGTTCCGGCTCGGTTGAATATGTCTTTAGCGACAATGGCGATGTCATCGCCTCTGGCAACGTCGACGACGGCCAGGGCAACGCCATGACGTTGGCGACGGAGTGGTTTCCCGAGGCTGGTCAACACGCATTGACTTTGTCCGTGAAGGCCGTTGCCGATGGTCAGATAATCCACGCCGACGCTGTTCTTCAAGTGACGGTAGTGGACGAGGGCGCCATGCTGCAAACGTGGCAGTTTGCGCAGAACGCCTGGCAAAAAAGCGTCATCTTCCAGGCCCGCGAATATGTCGAGGTGGAAACCATGTCAGCAGACCCGGAAGCCGAGGTGACCTTGTGGATGGAGGACGCTGACGGCGCATTCCAGGGAACGCTGGTGGCATCGCCCGAACGCCCTGGCCGCCACCACTGGCACACTGGAACCCGCCAGCCAGGCGAATACCGCGCCTGCGCCCTGTTTCGCCAGAAGCAGTCGGGCGCCCTCCTGGCCGAAGTGTCCGCACCCTTCACCATCGCTCCGACGGAAACTTTTTCCAACTTGGTTTTGACCGGAGTCAGCCGGGAGCATGTCCTGGCCTGCGGCCAGACTGTCGTCCTGAACGTCGGCGCACAATGGCAGGCGTTGGCGAATGTCCCAGGCGCGACGTGTTGTTTGACCTGGCACTGGGAACATGAGGACGGCCAACCGGTGGACGGCTGGCCGGAAATCAGCCGCGAGGCACCCGTGGCCCTAGAGACGCTGACCCAGCGCACAAATACGCCTGAGACGATGCAGATAGCCTTTGCCGCTCCGGGAATGTACCGGCTGGCCGTGCTATTGTCGGTCAGCGACCAGGTTCTGCTGCGTGATTATGTTTCCTTCCAGGCCGTGGCTCGGCCCGTGCCAGTCGTCGAGAATCGGGTAGTTCCCGAGTTCGTCCAGGCCGGAGCCGAACAAGTCGCCACGATCATCCGCCTGAGGGTTGTTGACGCCGCCGCCGACTTGCTGCCAGGGGAGCCGGCGAGCTTTGCGACCGGAGACTTTTCTCCGTTCTTGGATGACGCCCCTGGCGTTGAAGTCGCACTGCCTTTGCTGGACATTCGCGACCGGCAAGGAGTCCTGGTCGCCTCGGGGGCGTTAGCCAGCAGGGTGGACTATGGCCGTACCCAAGGCGACGGCGATCTCGCCCCTGGACGAGCCGAGGGCGCAGTCACGTTGCATCTCATTAACCAGGGGGAAGCTGAACTGAGCTATGCCCCGACCGGAAACACCCTGACGGACGAAAAGGAGTCGACCGTCGTCATCGCCATCCATCAAGTGCGAACGACCGAAAACGGTTGGCAGCTGGGACGGCAAATCGGTTCCTTAGAAGTGTATTTGACGGGAGTTAAGCAATGACCATTAAATGTATACACCACATTTTCGTCGCCTTGTCGGCATGGCTGATTCTGACGACTGCATTCGCCCAAGCCGAAAGTGACAGCACACCGCCGGCTTTGATCATGCCGCCCTACGAAACGTTGTTCGGTGGGCGGACGTTTCCATACTGGGCGGCCTTGTCCGGCCCGCGTGATGGTTACGTCGGCGGCACCTATCAGTGGAAAGCCATTCCCTCGGAACGTGTCAACCCAAACCATGGCCTGGCAGGAGAACCGATGCTGTATCCGGCTCGTACCATCCACGACGCCTGGAATCTTAAGGAGGACGTCTATTTCTGGCTGGATAATGGCGAAAAAGAAGGCAGCGTAACCCTGCACGTCGAAGTCACCCTGCCAGACGGCGCCCGGCTGCATGGGCAAAAAAAACACACTGTAAGAAACTGGGACGTCCCACAGGGGCGCGACGATATCCTGAGACGTCGAAGCTACAGCATCGCCAGCGGTCTGCATTGGCTGCAGAAACGACAACGGCCGACTGGAGGCTGGACAGACCGCAGTTGGGTCAACTACCCTATCTTCGAGGAATATGACGATTTTTACGTCGACCCGCCGCCCGACGAGCCGGAAGATGCCTATAACGCGCATTTATTTGAGCAGGACGACGGTTTTACTCTGGTCAACACCGCTGTCGCCCTCTGGGCTTTTGGCAACTGCGGCTTTGGCATGGGCGACTTGAACGACAATCCATTCCGCGGTACGGTCAAAGCAGGCATTGATTATATCATGGCTAGAGCGCAACGCATTTCTCTCCCGGCCAGCGGCGATGACTATGACCATAATCGCAATGGCCAAGGCGTGATTTTCGGCCATGACCAGAGATACCAGGGCTACGTCCATCCGATGATCGTTGCCGGCTTATTGGCCGCCGGACTGCCGGGACAGGCCGTGACCGTGGAAGGTGCGCCCGCCGTGCTTGCCGATGTTGTCGAGGACGCCTACGACACCATGGCGCGGACATTGCTCTCCTGGGGCAAAGGCGGCTGGCCCTATCAGTATGACGTCGACCGCGGCTTTGACCAGTCCATTGCCGGCTGGCATTATATGGCCATTGACGCTGTCCAGCAATGGGGAATACACGTCTCCCCGCGAGTCTACCGCGAATATATGCAGCTGTTGCAACGCAATTATAATGATGATATAAGATATTTTGTCTATAGGCTCGAAGCTCAAAATGTGACTATGGCCCTGACTGCTTCCGGCCTGACCGGCCTGGTCATGGCCACCACCGCAGACCCGAGCCGGGATGTCGTTGAAATCAACGAGCATCAAACCGCAAACGCCGGTGAAATGCTGGTCAATGCAACCCAGCACCTGAACCAGGAAATCCGCATGGGCGAGCGAAGAGGTAGCGGCTATTTTATGTGGACTGCGGTGCGCGCTTTGCAAAAACTGGGCATACAGAAGATATTCAACCAGGGCAAGGCCGTCGACTGGCGCTATGCGACCGAGCGGACTCATGGCCCTGAGCATCGCGCCATCTGGCTCCTTACGACAGCACTCCAGAAACACGACGGCCGCTGGGCTTTTGACCCGGAATCATTCGGGTATGGATACTACAGCGACGAGCTGGAAACCGCGTTCATGCTCCTGGTGCTGTCTGACGAGGTGGTGCGTGACACCGGGCGCTTCAGCCAGCTGCGCGTGACCACGACGATTCCAGGCGAGATCGCCTCTGGCTTGATAACCAATCCATTCCAGTCGCAGGCGACTGCCGCAGACGGTTCAGTGCAGCTGGGCTGGGAGCAAGACAGCTGGGATGGCCGGGGCGTTCTTGATTTGTCCCTGCAATATGTCCTGCCACCTGGGCTTGGCGATGGCGTCACATTAGTGCAGAACGAGGTGAAGGTGGAATACATGAACACCCTGGGTGCCAAGGAGATGCTGACCATGGGGCCGCTGCATGTCGTCCGCCAGGGCGCCCGCTACGGCCTGGACTTGGCGGCTCCGGCTGTCGTCGAGGTTGGCGACCAAGTGCCAATCAGGCTGGAAAAGACTTTGCCCTGCGGCGACCGCCAACGCCTTGTCATCGTCCCCGCTGGCGTGTCCGGGGAAATCCAGACTTTGTTTGCCGATGGTTCGGGCGGCCCGGTGCAATGGATTGGCGTTGAGTGGATTGGCGCGGAAACAATGACAACGCCGTGGGCTTCTTTCGCCTGTTTGCCGCACGAGCTGTTCCGTAATCCATTGCCGATAGCCATAACGGAGACGCCTGGTACGCCGCCTTTCTGGCGCTTTGAAAAAAGCTCGGGGAAAGTGCTGATCGCTTCCGTGCCCCTGGCAGATTCCCGACCGCGTCATCTGCTGGTCTGGTATCTTGATGCGCCCGTGTGCTTGACGGTGACGGCAACGCCTGTAAACAGTGCCAAGTCCATCTGCCTGTGGTCGCAAGAGCTTGCTGCCGCAGATTTTGGCAAATCCATAGATTTGACGGAAGTGACGTGGGAAACCGCTGGATTGACTGCTGGGCAATACGTCATTTGCGCACGCATCATCCGCCATCCAGGAGAAATCCTCGCAGAGAAGCAAAGCGAAATCTTGCTGACCAGCACTGAAGTCGGCACTCTAATAGGGAAAATCACGACGGATCAAATCACGTATAGACACCATGAGTCAGCCTGCTTGACCTCGACCGTCGAATGGTTGTCTGAACGAGCCTCTGTCGTCAAGGCCACCGTGGAAGTCGTGGTGACGACCGACATCGACGATGATAACGCTGCTGACGAGCCGTTGTTCCAGGCGTCCTGGCGCCTGGAGGCAACGCCGCAATCGCAGGGTTGGCGGAAAAGCTGGCTTCAGCCATTGGCTGACTGGCCAGCAACGACGTATAGAGCCGTGCAAAAAGTGACGACTGAACACGGTCAAGAACATGTCTTTGAGACGTCTTTTCAAGTGCTTGACGCAGACGAACCGCTTCCAACTCTCAGGGGCTATTTCCACCAGGAACATTATCTGGTCACCAAGCCGGAAGCGTTGACCGGTTTGTTTTCCATTGAAAGCAACGACTCAAAACTTGGCGACGACTTGATGGCATGCGTCCTGATCCACACCCTTCCGGAAACAGGCGAAGGCGTTGAGGTCGCTCGAATGGAAGGAATGCCCCAATCCGTGACCGACGCTACGCAGCAAGGCGCATTCCACCTGGAACAAGTTCAGGAATTGACCGACGGCAGCTATTTGCTCGCACTGTTAGGACAAGACCAAAACTTTTCTGCGCATATCCTGGACGTGGTTCCTCTTGATGTGATTAGCAGAAGTGAACCAGAGCCGGAGCCAGAGCCGGAGCCGGAGCCAGAACCGGAGCCGGAGCCAGAACCGGAGCCGGAGCCAGAACCGGAGCCAGAGCCAGAGCCGGAGCCGGAGCCGGAGCCGGAACCCGATCCCGAGCAAGAGCCGGAGCCGGAACCCGATCC
>Ga0123335_1002207_pt1 | contig 29702 bp, 23 predicted proteins | sample BiotimSIPDNA_2_FD_89707 | JGI IMG/M metagenome (GOLD analysis project Ga0123335, IMG submission 89707) | Anaerobic biogas reactor microbial communites from Washington, USA - Biogas_R2 time_0 SIP DNA | ecosystem: Engineered > Bioreactor > Anaerobic > Unclassified | place: Washington, USA... | reverse complement strand
TTTTGCTTTTTCCCTCGTCGCTGCGCTCCTCGCTCAAAAGCAAAAGTCGTTCTCTACCGTAAATTCTTCGTGAACTATTTCAACTTGCTATTGCAATTTAATCATAAAAATTATTAAATATATCCGCGAATTTATTGATATTCCCTGCAACAAAACCGAGGCGCTGATCGTATTATATACAAAGAGCTCGGCTATCGATATTTATCGGAAGCGGACAAAATCGCCCATGCTGACAATTGACAACGAGGACGCTCCCGATGTTGCCGATGATTCCGAATCGCTCGAGGACTTTGTATTGTCGATTGATTTCGTGGAAAAATTGAAAACGCATATCGAGAGCCTGAGACCTCAGTTCAGGGAAGTATTTATATACAAATATTACTATGAAAAGAGCAACCGCGAAATTGCCGAACTGCTTCAGATAAACGAGAACACCGTTCGCTCAAGGCTAAAGAGAGCGCGGGATATGCTTCGCGAGAAAATGGTGGAAAAAGATGACTAAATCAGATATTTTTGATGCCGCGCTTATCGCGGCGGCGAAAAAATGCGGGCAGGATGAAGTCGATTATTATATGTCGCTTCCTCTCGCAGAACACGATTTTTCGCGCCGTCACGACAGGAGAATGAAAAACCTGTTCAGGCGCGAGAAGTATGCCGGCGCATTGAAGGTAGTTAAAAGCATTTCCAAAAGAGCTGTTGCCGCCGTACTTGTTGTCTGTACCGTCCTTTTCGTCACGGTTATCAGCATTGAAGCGATTCGCGAAGATATTTGGTCGGAGTTTACCGTGTTCTTTAAGGAATATTTATCTTTCGGAAAAGAAAACCCAAATGAACAGGGTTATATTACAGAGTACAAGTCTCCGGCATGGCTTCCCGAAGGTTACGAGGAAGATACCGTCACCAAGACCGTGCAGAGTTACGACATTTTCTATACAAACGAAGACGGCGATCTGCTGGCGTATATGCAGCATATGTATAACTACTCGTCCGTTTGGTATGACAACGAAGGCGTGGTAATCACAGATATAACTGTCAACGGTCTTGACGGGAAATTCCTTGAATATGATGAAGAAAAAGACAGCGTTATTATATGGTATGACGATGAATGCAGTTACAGCATATTGGCTTCGCTTCCGAAGGATATAATGCTTAAAATTGCGGAAAATGTAAGGTAGATTTATAAAAATCCACGCCCTTCTTTAGGCACGGGGTGTTCTTTTGTATTGTGCAGATAATTGTGATGATATTGTGCATATCGCCGATTTATGCGAAATATGCGGTTTTCCTGCAACAATGCCGTGATGCGGAGCGTATATCGAATGTAACCAATTTCGCCTGCGTTCGAAGCGAATAAATCATTCATGTCAAAGAGATCGGAGAGGAGATCAAAATGAAAAAGCTCATGGCTGTCACGGCGATTATCGCGATTCTGCTCACCTTTGTTTCATGCGGTACGATCGGAAAGGACAATAAAGACAAAATCACTCTCACCGGCGTTTATACAAAAAATGCTGTGAAACTCAAAGATGATTTCACAAATTACGACAACATATCCATGTACGATAACCGCCTGTATCTTATCGGCAGTCTGCCCGAAGACGGCGACGGGCGAAAAACTGTCGCCGTCATTGACCCCGACTCGCTGAAAACGGAATATACCTCTCTGCCGATAAACGCCTATGTGAATACGATCGCCGCAGACGGGGATGACTGGCTTATATCGGCGTCTTCATTCGATCAGACCACCTCACAAACCGAGCATTATATCTGCCATGCCAAAAACGGCGAAATCATATGGAAAAACGGGGCTCGGAATTACCTCGCGCTGCCTGAGTTTTATTTTGATTCTGTTCACACGGCGACGGGCGGCGGGCGGTGGTATGTCGGCGCGGACCGTGAGGCGGCGGAGATTTCGTCCGACGGCAAACTGCTGAGAACATACGCTCTCCCGGGCAGAATACAGGGGATGGCCTGTGATACGGAAGGCGTTCTGCATGTCTGGGGCTGGGATTACCATCACACATTAAAGGGAAGCGCCATGTCGGAGGAGGGCTGGAAAAAAGCGGTTAATAAAGACGTTTGCTTCGGCGACGGATTCAGCTGCTACATCTTAGACGAAACGGGGCTTAACGGATATGACGAAGCCGGCGGAACTTCGACGCCTCTTGTAAATTGGGTCAATTCGTCGATAATGCGCTCCCATATCAGAAGCATGGCGGTCGTTTCCCCGGAACTGATGTTTATCTACGGTTACGATATTATTGACGGCGAAACCCAATTGTGGAAATATGTCAAATCCAAAGACCGGGTGCTTTCGGGCGATCAGATTATCCGAATCACATACATGGAAAACGGGAGACACAGAATTCCTCTTGCGGCAGTCAAATTCAACACCATGCAGAAGGATTATTACGTGGTCTGCGACGAGTATTCATCGGCATATGCGGACAGCGGTTACAGCGTAGTATTTGATTACATCGACAAACGCATAGTTGACGGGGATATCGGCGATATCATCGTCAGCGTCAATGCCGAAGATGTGGCAAAATACGCCGATAAAAATCTGCTGTGCGACCTGTATACCCTTATGGGCGATGACTTTCCGGCAGATGATATCTTCGGCTGCATACGCAGATTATGCGAGACAGACGGCAAACTCTATTCTCTGCCCCAGGATTTCAAGCTGACGACTTATACCATGAAAAGCAGTCTGCTTTCGGATATTGATGTCTGGAATGTCAAGGCGTTTATCGAGCTTGACGATAAATTCGACGGACAGCTGCTGCTCTCCATGACGCGCGAAGAAGTATATTATACGCTGCGCGACAGCGTAATCTGCGAGTGTATTGATTTTACAAAGGGAAGCTGTGATTTTGAATCGGAATTGTTTGTATCTTTTCTTGAATATCTCTCTTCACTGCCGGAGAACAACCCCACAGAGCGAAATTATTCTGATAACTATTACGCAAATGATGAAGTTGCGCTTTACAGGGCATTCATAGGTTCGTATTCACAATATGCCCAAATGATGTACGTATTCGGTGAAGGCGAAGAAGTCAGCGCGGTCGGATATCCCTCTGCCGACGGCGGAGTTATAAGAATAAACGATTATAACAACTGCTTCTCAATCACAAACGACAGCGATGTGAAGGATGGAGCCATGAAGTTTCTGCGATATTTTCTCTCGGCGGATTGTGTGATCGACGAGATGCGCGGGATGTGCGATATTCCCGCTCTGAAATCCACCATGCAGAAATGGAACGAAAGCGAAAGCAAACTGTATTATTACTTTTATGCGGATAACGTATCGCGCATAAGCTGCCGCACAAGTCCCGTAACCGATAAAAGAGAGCCGGTAATTGAAGTAACCATAGATCAGAAGTTAATCGACGAAGTTTATGCTTACCTGGATTCCGCGAAAATACTGGACCCGATACCGCAGGCGGTTATCGATATCGTCGAAGAAGAAATGACCATGTATCTTGCCTCCGCAAAGACCGCCGAAGAGACGGCGAAGGTTATTCAGAACCGGGTGAGTATTTACCTGAATGAACGGGGATGAGGGGAACGCTGCTGATGATGTTATCTATAAGACGGGTAAGACGGGGTGTGAACTTAAGCAGCTATTCGACTTGCTCCGCTTGCGGCAGTCAAACTCAACGCCATGCGGAAGGATTATTACGTGATCCGCGACGAGTATTCATCGGCAGATTGTTCCGATGTTACCTCACACTTCACAGAACACTGCTTTGAAATAGCACTTGACAGATACCCGCCTTACATGTTATAATTTTATCACCGTCAGCACAAGCTGACATTGTTGGCACAAGCCGGCTTTTCACGCGGAGTATTTTTGTAAAAAACGGATATCATGAAGGTATCAGTATCCCCAAAAGAGGATAGCGGTACCTTTTTTCTTTTGAGCAAATATGCTTTGCAGCTAAAAAACAGGAGGTAGTTTATGAAACAAACGAAAAGAATTCTCGGCATTCTGCTGACCTTGTGTCTGGTGTTCAGCCTGTCCGTCACGGTCTTTGCCTCGAAATTCACCGACGCCCACGGCAATGTGATAGAATTGGACGACACACTGGAAGCCTACAGCAGTATAAAGCTTTCCGGCGGCGACGACGCCGCACGCAAGCGTGAGACCAATCTGGGAGACCTGTGGACCGATGCTCTGCGCTGGTTCGCCGCTTCGGGAAAGATAAATGAATACTTTGAAGAGGACGATATCACCGCCGGCAATACAGAAATAGCCGTGGACGCGGACAATATAGTTGTTCTGTGGAACGGCGGCAATCTCCGCGCCGATATCGAAATCGGCAAGTTCGGCGCCGCGGAGCTGGCAAATGTGCTTCCCTATCCCAACAGGGTAGCCGTGGTTTACATGACCGGCGCGCAGCTGCTTGAAGCGCTGGAAGCCGCCGCACAGGGTCTGCCCTACTCGGAGGAGACCGCTTCGGCCTGCGCCTCTTTCATGCAGGTGTCCGGTCTTAAATACACGCTTGATCTGGGCAAGGCCTACGACAAGGGCGAGGCATACGGCAAGCATTGGTTCAGAGCCAACTCTGTCAACCGCGTCGCCGTCACCGAGGTAAACGGCAAGGCATTTGACGCGGAAGCCACATATGCCGTTATCACCAGCAACGCAAACTTCAACGGCATGGACTCTTCCTATCTGCTCAAAGAAGCCGCCGCAGAAAATGAGAAATCCACAATCACCACCGCGGTTGTACGCGATGTGGTCTGGATGTATATTGAAGAGGAACTGAACAATGTAGTCGGCGATTCATACGCTGCCTCGCAGGGGCGCATCAAGACGGTTTTCACCGATGCCCACGGCAATGTCATAGAGCTTGACGACACGCTGGAAGCATACACCTCTGTCAAGCTGCTGGGCGGAGACGATGCCGCACGCAAGGGCGAGACCAATCTGGGAGACCTGTGGACCGATGCTCTGCGCTGGTTCGCCGCTTCGGGAAAGATAAACGAATACTTTGATGAGGATGATATCACCGCCGGCAATACAGAAATAGCCGTGGACGCGGACAATATAGTTGTTCTGTGGAACGGCGGTAATCTCCGCGCCGATATTGAAATCGGCAAGTTCGGTGCCGCGGAGCTGGCAAATGTGCTTCCCTATCCCAACAGGGTAGCCGTGGTATATATGACCGGCGCGCAGCTGCTTGAAGCGCTGGAAGCCGCCGCACAGGGTCTGCCCTACTCGGAGGAGACCGCCTCGGCATGCGCCTCTTTCATGCAGGTGTCCGGTCTTAAATACACGCTTGATCTGGGCAAAGCCTACGACAAGGGCGAGGCATACGGCAAGCATTGGTTCAGAGCCAACTCTGTCAACCGTGTCGCCGTCACCGAGGTGAACGGCAAAGCATTTGACGCGGAAGCCACATATGCCGTAATCACCAGCAACGCAAATTTCAACGGCATGGACTCTTCCTATCTGCTCAAAGAAGCCGCCGCCGAAAATGAGAAATCCACAATCACCACCGCGGTTGTACGCGACGTGGTCTGGATGTATATAAGAGACGAGTTAGGCGGCACCATCGGCAGCCGGTATGCCGCTCCCGAGGGCAGCATCACACTTAAGGCGGATGTTCCCGCAGAAAAGTCCGACACGGCACAGAAACAGACCGATGTCCCCGCGGAAAAGCCCGACGCGGCACAGAAACAGACCGATGTTCACGCCGAGAAGCCTGATGCGGGGCAGGAGCAGTCCGGCCAGACTGCTGTTCAGAGCAAAGAGTACATCGTTCAGCGCGGTGACTGCCTGTGGAATCTCGCCGCCAAATTCTATGGCAGCGGAAGGATGTGGAGCAGAATCTTTGAGGCCAACCCGGAGATAAAAGACGCGAATTTTCTCTATATAGGTCAGAAACTCGTCATTCCCGCTCCGTAAACAATTAATTCGTGAATGAAGCTCCTATACCTCCCCCGTCATCGGCGGGAGGTATAGGAGCATTCGGTATTCAGATCAGAGCAAGTTTCAATTGAAGCTTGCTCTGATCTGAATTATCTGTTATAATGAGTCAAACAAGAAAGCGAAGTGAGGTATCTCAGTGAGACAGGAACTTCAAAACGTCATCGATGAAGTGCAGAAGGCGGTTGTGGGCAAGCGGGAGATCGTGGAAAAGATACTGATGGCAATTCTCTCTGAAGGCCATATCCTGCTTGACGATGTGCCGGGCGTCGGCAAGACCACGCTGGCTGTCGCGCTGAGCCGCGCTTTGGGTCTCAGATATAACCGCGTCCAGTTTACGCCGGATGTGCTGCCGTCGGACATCGTCGGCTTCTCTGTCTACAACAAAGACAGCGGCGGCTTTGAATATAAGCCCGGCGTGGTGACCAACACCCACCTGCTGCTGGGCGATGAGATAAACCGCACCTCCAGCAAGACCCAGTCCGCGCTGCTGGAAGCCATGGAGGAGCGGCAGATCACCGTGGACGGCAACACCTATCCGCTGCAAAGACCTTTCATCGTGATAGCCACGCAGAACAACGTGGGAACGGTCGGAACGCAGCTTCTGCCCTATGCCCAGATGGATCGCTTCCTGGTGCGCCTTTCGATAGGCTATCCGGATTACGAGGCACAGATGGACATTCTGCGTCAGCGGCAGACCGTCAATCCGCTGGACAGCGTCAGGGTCAGCCTGACACAGAGCGATGTGCTGCGAATGCAGCGGGAGGTGCGCAGCGTTACCGCCAGGGATATCATTCTGGACTACATCACCCGTCTGTCTATGGCCTCCCGCGAGCATCCCATGACCGAGATCGGCATCAGCCCCCGCGGCGCGCTGTTCCTGGATCGTATGGCAAAGGCAAAGGCTTATCTTGACGACCGGGATTATGTAACGGGGGAGGATGTGCAGGCCGTGTTTTATGACGTCAGCGCTCACCGCATGATTCTCAGCCAAAAGGCACGTCTTTCAGGCACTACCGTGAAGCAAGTGCTGGAAGACCTGCTTAAAAACGTGGAAATTCCCGACCGCCGCCGTTTGCCGTAATGTGGAAAAGACGAATCGAATGGGGCGTTTGGCTCATCGCCGCCGCGCTTCTGTATTTTTTTGAAAACAATACCGGTACCCGTATCCTCCTGGCAGCAGCTCTTTTGCTGCCGCTTGTTTCCGTTATTTTTGCCGCCGCTGCGGCGAAGAGCGCACGTATCACACTCACCGTCCCCGAAGCCTGCGAAAAGGGGGCAAAGGTCGGATTTACACTGAACCTTTCCGGCAGCCGCATCCTGTGGTGCGTCTCGACGGTCTGCGCAATCGCCGCCGAGAATCTGCTGACGGGAGAACATACCGTCTGTTCTCTCACTTTTTCCGGCATTGGGCGCGGCAAAAAAGAATATGCTGTCTCCTCCGACCACTGCGGCACCGTTCGGCTGCGGGTGGAGAGGGCTTCAATGCAGGATATGTTCGGCTTGTGGTCATCCAAGCCTATGACTGTTCCGGATGAGTATTTGACGGTCTATCCCGAACTTTTCCCGCTGCGGGTCTCGCTTGCCGAGCATGCCGCCGCCGCGGCGGAGGGTGACCGCTGGTCGATGACCCGCCCCGGAACGGATCCCAGCGAAACCTTTGCCATTCGGGAATATTTCCCGGGAGACCCCATCCGCCAGATCCACTGGAAACTGTCCCAGAAAACCGACACGGTGATGCTGCGGGAACTGGGTCTGCCGGTTATAGAGGAGACTTTGCTGCTCCTTGAGACCTCATTCCGATCCTTGCCCGATGCCAGGGCGGTGGATGAAACCGTTTCGGCGCTGCTGTCGGTCTCACGGGCTCTGGTATTTGAGGGGATTCCCCATCGGGTGGGGTGGAAAAATCGGAAACTGGGAGAGCCGGAACTTTGCGAAGTCAATTCGGAGCCCGATTTTGAGGGAATGAGGGATCGTCTCCTTGCCGCCTCCTGGGGAATCGATGACGAGAGTGTCGGAGCCTGTTTTCTGAAGTGGTATGCGGGCAGTGTGTATGCCCACACCGCCGTGTTCAGTCCCCACGGTGAAACCGATATTGTGTCTTTGTGCAGCGGAAATCGGGTGACGCTCCTGCTGCCGGAACGCGCGGGCGCTGTAAGTGCCGTTGCGGGAAGCACGATGGCATCAGGCGCCGCGGGAGATATCCATGTGATTATGATCTCCGAATCGCTGTCTTATATTGAACTGTAAGCGAGGAATACTATGAATCACCAGCCGGGGAACGGATTAAAATTTCATACCGATCCTCACAAGCTTTCCGGCGCCGTGTCTTTGTCGCGGGACGGAAAACGGCTCATTTCCGTAATCTGTATTTGCGCGGCGGTGCTGTCGCTGACGGCGCTTCTTCTGATCCCGGGTCTGCGTGAAAGCGCAAAGGCGATGTGCAACGCGTTGTTCGACGCCAGCGAGGCGGTAAATGCCTATGTCTATAAGCATTTTCCGGTACGTGACGGCGCCACGCCGGTTCCCGCGCTGGTCCTGACCGGCATGTGCGCGGTGAGCCTGTATATGTTGGCTGCGGTTCGGAGAAGCCGTATTTTGGCATTGATCCTTGCCGCGGCTCTCGCCGCCGCGCAGGCATATTTCGGCGTGGCTCTGCCCCTTTGGGCGAATGTCGCGGCTTTTGCTCTTCTCGGGGCAGTCTTTATCCGCGGTAACAGCGGTACCCGCAGTCTGCCCGATTTGCTGCCTTACGGGGCCGGTATTCTGATCCTTGCGCTGGCGATTTCGCTTATTGCGCCGGGTGTCCATATCCCTACCGAAAACGCATCGGAAGCGGTGCGGGACCGCCTGTCTGTGATGGGTCGGCAGATGGAGGAAAACCTGAGCCTTATTCTGCCCGAGACGCAGAAGACCCGGCACCAAAACCGTCTGGACAAGGATTATATATCGGAAGATTCCGACACGGCGCAATCCGACCGGAACTATCGCCATGAGCAGGAGCCGGAACGGGAGATTTCCCGTCCAAAGCGGATCAATTGGCTGAAAATCATCGTCATCATGTTGTTGATTGTCGCTCTTTTAGTGGTCCCTTTCCTGCCATTCCTGCTGCTGGATTCCCGCCGAAGAAAGGCGCTGGAGCGGCGCGAGAGGTTTGATTCGGAGGATTACGCCGAAGCCATACGCGCCATTTTCCTGCATCTGATAGCCTATTTGGACAGCTGCGGGAAGGGACTCGGAAACATATCCTTTACCGCATGGACGAAGCGGCTGAATATGCCGGCGGAATACCTCCCCTTATACGAGCGGGCCGCCATGCTCTGGCAGGAAGCCGCATACAGCACGCATCCCATGTCTTCCGGGCAGCGGGAGGAAATGAGGCGGTATCTTTCGGAAACCGAACGCGTCCTGTATGACGCCGCAGACCGTAAAACCAGATTTCGGCTGAAATATCTGGAGTGTCTGCACGAATGAGAGGAATCTCCATGAAACGAATATCGATCATACTGTCAGCGGCGCTGCTTATGCTTGCGATGACGGGCTGCCGAACCCGCACCACAGCGGTTGTTCCCGAAACTTCCGATACGGGCATCGCGGAAACACAGCCTCCCGCCACCCAACCCCCGGTCGCGGAAACGTACCCTCCCACCCAACCCCCGATCAGGGAGACGCCCCCGCCTGCCCCGCCGGAGGAAGAAGAGCCGGCCGCGCCCGAGGAGCCGCTGCCGGAGACAAAGCCCGAGCAGAACGCCCCTGCAGAGAAAGAGCCGGAACAAGCCGTCCTTACAGAGACGGAACCGGAGCGCATTGACCCCGTGGAAGCGGAACCCGACCCCAACGCCCTTACCGAAGAAGACCCGGATGCTCAGAGAAAAGAATATGACCCCGACGCTTCCGCCGAGGTCGCGCCCGGTGCCGACAACAGTCTCCGACTCTATACGGAAGACGGCGGGCAGTCCGGTGCCGCAGGTGATCCCGGCGCGGAGCAGACCGGAGGGCGGCAGGACGAACAGGCGGATAAAGTTATAACAGAGACCGTTCCGGCGGAAGAAGCCGATCAGGTCGGCGTCGCCGATGATGCGGAAATCGCAGATACGGCGCTGTTCTACTATCAAACGCTGCTGTATGACCGGCTCAGCTCTCTGTTTGAGTGCCAGCGCCTGTATATTTACTGGGAGACCCCGGATGACTACCGCACCGTGTTCAAAACCTCAGCCGAGCATCAGCTTATACTGGATGCAGGGGCTTACGACGTTTCCGCCAAACTGCTGGAGGAGAATCTGACCGTTGACGACGGCTGGGTACAGCGGAAAAATCCCGGAGCCATCGTCAAGGTGGTGAAGTCCGAAACTCTTGGTTACGGTGTATCCGGCGCTTCCGCCGCACAGGGAATTTATGCCGATATCATCTCCCGTTCCGGCTGGTCGGGCATTGATGCGGTTCAGTCCGGGCGGGTGATACTTCTCTCCGAAGATATGCTTGGCAGCCAGGCAATGCGGACGGCTGCCGCGGTATATATCGCAAAGGTTCTTTACCCCGAGGAGTTTTCGGACATCGACCCCGATGAAGCATTGACTCTTTTGACGGAGGAAGCAGCGGGATACGCCGCCTCCGGTACATTTATTTATGTCGCATAAGGCAGGTTACCACTATGACGATACTTGTGATTGACGGTCAGGGCGGCAAGCTGGGCCGCACGCTGATTGAGAACATTAAACTGAGTTTTCCCGCTGTTGAGATTATGGCTATCGGGACAAACAGCATAGCTACCGGCGCCATGCTGAAAGGCGGCGCCGATCGGGTCGCCACCGGTGAGAATCCCGTGGTGGTTGCCTGCCGCCGCGCACAGATTATCATCGGTCCCGTCGGGATCGCCATGGCGGACGCGCTGATGGGCGAGATATCTCCCGCCATGGCAAATGCCGTGGCTTCCAGCAGTGCTCATCGTGTGCTGATTCCCATGAACCTGTGCGACACCTATGTGGCGGGCGTGAATTCCGCTACAAGCGCGATTCTGGAGGACGCCATAGCCTATGTCCGCACGCTTTTGGACAAAGAGGAACAGGATTGATGCATACCGAAAAAGGCAGGAATCTGTCTTCGCTGCGGATTCGTAAAATTACCTATTCCGCCCTCTATCTTGCCATTGCCATGATACTGCCGTTCCTTACCGGGCAAATTCCGGAAATAGGCTCCATGCTCTGTCCCATGCATATTCCGGTGCTTCTCTGCGGATTCGTCTGCGGCTGGCCCTGGGGGCTGGCGGTCGGATTCATTTCTCCGCTGCTGCGCTCCCTTGTATTCAGTATGCCGACTATGTTTACCGCCATCGCCATGGCTTTTGAGATGGGCGTCTACGGCATGACCGCCGGATTTTTATATAAAGCCCTGCCCAAAGTGAAGTGGCGGGTCTATCCCGTGCTGCTGATCTCCATGGTGCTTGGCCGCATTGTCTGGGGCGGAGTGAGGTTTCTGCTGGCAGGTCTGCAGAATACCGCCTTTACCCCCGAATTGTTTCTGGCGGGCGCGGTGATTGAAGCCGTACCGGGCATAATTCTGCAGATCATCCTTATCCCCATAATCGTGCTTGCGCTGGAAAAGGCGAAGCTGGTTCTGAACAAATAATCGGCAGAAAGGTATTTTACCATGGATTTTCAGAATTGTTTGATTGGGCAGATAGAGCGTCACCCCTCCGCACAGCCGCAGGACATTGTCAAGCTGTGTTATCAGGGGGCGTACGGCGCGGAGCACCTGCTGAAAGACTTCGATCAGGCCGATGCCCGGCTTAAAAAAGAATATGCGGCTGTGGAAGCCGCGGACATAGAGCTGTATGAGGTTATATCGGAGCATGTCTGCCGCATAAATCTGGCATCCTGGAAGTACCGCGGTCTTCCGCTTGAATGGCTGTTCAGAATGTTTGCCGCATCCGCTTCGGTCAGCGAAAAAGGTTCGGATGTGTTTGCGGACTATCTGAAGATCGCGGAAGGACTGGCGGCACGGGGAATGACCGGATTTCCCCTTTCCGCCTGGCAGAATTATCTGTCTGACTACAAGTCCGCCGGAATGAGAGCCGTGCATCACAGCGAACAGTACCGAAGAAGCGAGAAACCCTCTTACCGCATAGTAAATTGCCGGTTTCTTCGTCTGCTGCCGATACTCGGGGAAATTGCCAAAAGAACAGCGGATAGCCGGACTTTTGTTATAGCAATTGACGGCCGGGCAGCCTCGGGCAAATCCACGCTTGCAAAACTGCTGAAAACGGTTATCGATGCCGACATAGTGCGGATGGATGACTTCTTTCTGCCTCCGGCACTGCGGACAGAGGAACGCTTCCTCACGCCGGGCGGAAATGTTCATTATGAACGATTTTTGGAAGAAGTTGTTCCGTTCATCGCAAAGCCCGAGCCGTTTTCCTACCGCGTTTTTGACTGCAGCCGAATGGATTACAGCGGCGAGAGGATCGTCGAAAAAAAGCAATTCCGCATTGCGGAGGGCTCCTACAGCTGTCATCCGATTTTCGGAAGGTATGCGGACCTGACGGTATTTACGCAGGTTGAGCCGGAGGAGCAGATGAATCGGATCCTAAGCAGGAACGGAGAACAGATGGCGGAAATGTTCCGGCGCAGATGGATTCCCCTCGAGGAAGCATATTTCGATCATTACGCCGTTTCGGAGAAAGCCGACCTGCGATTATAGTTTTTGATTGCTTTAAAATGTCATGTGCCCTTTCACCGATTCCCGCCGCCATCCGCTTCGGTCGTACGACCCGGCGGACCGGTCATCAGAACCTGTTTAAGGAGTTTTTTCTTAACGCGGTCTGCGGACGGCGTTCTTTCAGCGGAAGTTTTATATGCGTTTGCTGAAAGTCCGAATCGGTTTTATAAAGGCACCTGCGAGACGACAATAGAACCGGGATTAAACGCCACCAGAGCGGAGGTGGCGGCTATCCTGCACCGTTTTATCGAAAAATAGTCTTTGCCTGAACGGCGGGCAATCAACAAAACGGAGCCATTCGAATCGATGGCTCCGTTTTGTTATTTTTATGATTTGCATTAAAACAGTATAATAGCATTATTCTTCAAGCAAAAACGAGTTGTCAACTGTTAATCGCCTTTGTTCATTTCTGTCCTCAGAATTGCGGTTTTTAAGCTCCAGTCTCCTTAAAATAATCGATATTATGGATTAATGACTTTTCTTTTGGCACGGCAACTTTTGCAACGCTTTGGATAATTCCATTTCTGTTTGGCGTAATGCTCTTGTACCTTGGAACTGAATACAAATTCTTCCCCGCAATCCTTACACACTATAGTTCTATCTCGATACTCCTCTTTAACAGGAACTATGGATTCTGATGTTTTACCCTTAACAACCGACTTCGCAATATGCGGAACGCTTGTGCGTGCTTTAATGTTTTTTGTTTCTTGGAGCCGCTCTTGTATTTCCGCCTTTATCAGATCCATTCTCTCAAACATGATTTCTACATTGTCTTCAGTATACTTTGGCCAACCCATATCGCAAACTCCTTTCAATGATGTGCACTTATTATAGTATTTTGATTCACACATTTGTAGGACAGTTTTTGTCGTATCGTATTAAGTTGTCATGATTTGAAAAACTCTATAAACTCTACTTTGAAGAAATCGGCTAATTGCTGGATTGCGTCAATCTTGTTTATTCCGTTGTTTATATATCGGCTGACGGTACGCAGCTCTAGGCCATAATCATATGAGAACTCTTCTTGTGACGGATAGTTTTCCTGTATCAGTCGACGCAGATTCTGTCCTGCTATTTGCTGTGGAGATAACTGTTCCATAATTGTTACCCCTTGAGTTTTGCATCAACACGAGCGTACATTCGTTCAAGTGTTTCTTCAGGGGCAAGCATCATATTGTTCTTTCGAATAGGAATCTTCAAACCGCCCTTGGCAGGAGGAGAGGCTGCATCCTTTAATTTCTTAGCGTATTCCTCCCATCCAAACATTTCCTCAGGTGTTTTTTCAACATAGATATGAGTTCTTTCTTTTGCGCGTTGTTCAACTGGTACATCTTCCTCTTCCGGTGAATACACAATCGGCTTTGCATCAGACCAAGCAAAATCACAAGAAAACTTTGTGACATTCATAGTAAACTGATGCATTCCTGCCTTTGCCTGAGGATAGATGTTAACAAACTCTTGAACAAGCGACATGTCATCAAAGAATTCCTTGCACCGCCACGGTGCAGTTCCTATAAACCGCCTGAAATTTGCATAGTAGAAAAAATCTTTGTAATTTTCTTTCACAAAAACATCGCGGTAAATAAGTATATTATTATATGTCAACAATGTGCTCTGAGCTACAACATCATACATATGCATCCAAGATGCGAGGAAGTTAAGTTCATTTGCTTCTATTTCATTCAGATCAGTTCGCAGCGCCTTGAAGAACAGCTCCTTAATCCTGTTTACAATATCCATAAAGGATTGAAGCATTTCCTTACACTGAGGGAACGAAACAAATACCTCTGTGGATATTCTGAGTTCAGTGATGTCGGCATGCTCATGATATGTTCCGGGTATAACTACATCAATTTCTTTGAGTTTTTGGATCATCCGCTCTTTAACTGCTGGATAATCATAACGTTCTTCGAAGGGAAGTTCATCCTCTTCAGTAAATATTGCAGTGAGCAATAACTCTTCCGTAGTAGGCAATTCGCTTTTGTAGCGCGACTGCCATGCCCAGTTTCTCATAAATTCCTTGTATAAACGGAAAAAGGGGTATTTGTTCCAATATCTCTTCGCTGCTTGCTTGTCCATATTGAGGATTTCTTCTTTGGTAAGACCGAGATGAACAGAAATACGCTCAAGGGTTTCATTGTCAATTCTTCTGCGTGGGAATAACGGAATTTCAATATGTTCCCATGTTTCTTCGTCACATACAAAAAAGAAATCCTGTTTGTTAGCATCATACAAATTAAAAATGTATTTAACATATTTTGTAACTTGTTCTTTTTTTGTCATAATTAGCACTCCTTTTCATGATGTGCCTTGATTGTATCATGTTGACTCACGCATTTGTAGGACAGTTTTTGTCGTGAACAATATCAGTAATTTAACTATCTTCAAGACCGTTTTCAAAAAAAACATTTCAAAATTGAAATGCAATAAAATACTGAGTTTTCAATGATACGGAAATAAAGCAAGAGACGCCCACAAACATGATAAAACACTTCCGCTTTCACCGATTCCCGCCGCCATCCGCATCGGTCGCACGACCCGGCGAACCGGTCATCAGAACCTGTTTAAGGAGTTTTTTCTTAACGCGGTCTGCGGACGGCGTTCTTTCAGCGGAAGTTTTATATGCGTTTGCTGAAAGTCCGAATCGGTTTTATAAAGGCAGTCACCTGCCCTCCATGTGCTTTTTCAGAGCCTGAAAAGATTTCTCGCTGATGACATGTTCGATCTCGCAGGCATCATCGGCGGCGGTTTTTTCGTCAACGCCGAGCATCATAAGGGCTTTGCTCAACAAAGTATGGCGCTCATAGATGTTTTGCGCAAGCCGCAGACCTTCGTCGGTCAGGGTGATGTGACCGTCTTTGTCGATTTTTATGTAATTGTTCTTTTTGAGAAGATTGACGCCGCGGCTGACGCTGGGCTTGGAATAATTCATATATTCCGCGATATCGATGGAGCGCACCTGAGGCTTCTTTCTGCTGAGCACATAAATTGTTTCGAGGTACATCTCGCCCGACGGTTTTAATGCCATAATATACTCCCGGAATCAGAGATTTAAGCTTTCTGTATATCTGTATAAATGATACCACGCTCCGATTGAAAAATCAACGGCAAAATATGCATATGTTACAAAAAGTTTGGGAAATATGAAAAACTTTGAAAATATCATTGACAAATCCCGAAAACAGTAGTATACTTATTGCAGTTAGCTTCGGCTAACATGCGTTCAAAGCCTATGTTAGCTGCGGCTATCCAAATGCGGTTATACGGGAATTCATAAAGGAGAATACACGATGACGGATAATATTACCTTAAAGGACGCCGTGGAGGGAAAAGAATACATAATTCGAAAGATCAGGACGGGTGACGAAGAATTAGACGCCTTTCTGTTTTCCCTCGGATGCTACGCAGGCGAGGCAATTACCGTTGTTGCCCATCGCAAGGGCGGATGCACCGTTTCCATTAAAGACGGACGTTATAACATTGATACGCAGCTGGCGAAGGCTATCGTTGTTTGATTCAATATAAAAATAATCTTCGGATTATTTTTTGCTCATAGGTTAGCCATTGCTAACCGAGTAACCGACACATATCCGCGAAAAACAAAGCCGAAACAAAAGGAGGAAGTCCCATGAGAATTGCTTTGACGGGCAACCCGAACTCGGGTAAGACCACAATGTACAATGCCCTGACCGGCCGCAATGAAAAGGTCGGCAACTGGGCGGGTGTTACCCTGGAAAAGAAAGAGCATCCGATCAAAAAGGCGTATGCGGGCAGTGAACAGCTTATCGCAGTCGACCTTCCCGGCGCATACTCCATGTCGCCCTTCACCAGTGAAGAGAGCATCACCAGCTCTTATGTGAAGAAGGAAAATCCCGATGTTATCATCAACATCGTTGACGCCACCAATCTGAGCCGCAGTCTTTTCTTCACCACCCAACTTCTGGAGCTGGGCATTCCGGTGGTTGTGGCGCTGAACAAGAGCGATCTCAACGAGAAAAAGGGCAACGAGATCGACACGGAGGCTCTCTCCGCGAAGCTGGGCTGTCCGGTTGTCAACACCGTTTCCACCGTCGCCGAGGGTTTGAAGGCGGTTGTCGAAGCAGCCGTCGCTCACTCTGCCGAAGTGCAGGTGCAGAGCGCGCCATATGTACAGGGCGATATCGACCTTTCCGACAAGGCGGTTGTAGAAGCCGCCGACCGCAGGCGCTTTGAGTTTGTGAATGAGATTGTAGAAGCCGTTGAGACCCGCAGAACTCTCACCAAAGACAAGAATATCGGAGATAAAATAGACGCCGTACTGACAAACAAATGGCTAGGAATTCCGATTTTTGCCGTTGTCATGTTCCTGGTGTTCCAGATATCCCAGGTTTGGGTGGGTACGCCCATCGCCGACATTCTTGTCGGATGGCTGGAGACTTTTCAGGGCTGGACAGGCGAACTCCTTGAGAATGCTTCGCCCCTCCTTTCAACGATTATTGTCGACGGCATCATAGGCGGCGTAATCGCCGTTGTGGGATTCCTGCCGCTTATCATGGTCATGTATTTCCTCATTGCCCTGCTCGAGGACTGTGGCTATATGGCTCGTGTCGCAGTTGTGCTTGACCCCATATTCAAGAAGGTCGGTCTCTCGGGCAAGTCGGTAATTCCTTTCGTCATATCCATCGGCTGTGCGGTTCCCGGCATTATGGCAAGCCGCACAATACGAAATGAGCGCGAAAGAAGAGCGACCGCCATGCTTGCCCCCTTCATACCCTGCGGCGCGAAGATCCCCGTTATAGCTCTGTTCGCAGGCGCGTTTTTCGACAATGCGGGCTGGGTAAGCACCCTTATGTATCTTTCGGGCATTATACTTATTTTCCTCGGTGCGCTGCTTGTCAACAGGATAACCGGATATAAGGCGAGGAAATCTTTCTTTATCATTGAACTCCCCGAATACAAGGTGCCTTCCCTTTGGGGCGCCTTCAAGTCAATGTGTATACGCGGCTGGGCTTTCATCGTCAAGGCGGCAACAATAATTCTGCTCTGCAACCTGGCGATACAGCTGATGCAGACCTTCACCTGGAGCTTCCGGGTCGCCGAGTCGGCGGATCAGTCGATACTTGCCGCCATAGCGTCGCCCTTTGCATACCTGCTTGTTCCCATTGTCGGCGTTCTGTCCTGGCAGCTTGCGGCGGCGGCGGTTACCGGGCTCATCGCAAAAGAGAATGTCGTCGGCACTCTGGCGGTCTGCTTTGTCGGTCTTGAGAATCTGATTGACGCCGAAGAGTTCGCTCTTTTGGAGGGCGCGGGCGCGGAGGTCGCGGGTATTATGGCAATCACCAAGGTCGCGGCTCTCGCCTACCTGATGTTCAACCTCTACACTCCGCCCTGCTTTGCGGCTATCGGCGCCATGAACTCCGAGATGAAGAGCGGCAAATGGCTCTGGGGCGGCATATGTCTTCAGCTCGGAACCGGCTACACCGTGGCGTATCTTGTTTACACTATCGGCACCCTCATCACCGGCGGCTCACTCAATATCGGCGCCGCAATCGGCGGTCTTGCCGCCGTAGCTGCCATGGCTGCCGTTGTGGTTGCTCTGATTATGAAAACAAACAGCAAGTTAAAATCGGAGTATGCTCTGGCTGTCGCCGGGAGTTAAAATGTTCCGATAAGAGTTTTGAGTATGGAAAACATTATCGTTATCGCGGTTCTGCTTGCCGCTGTGTCGGGCATTATATGGTACCTTGTCCGTGCGAAGAAGCGCGGCGAGACCTGTGTCGGCTGTCCCTACGCAAAGATGTGCGGGGGCAGGCGCGGCGGCGGGCAAAATCCGGGCATCAGCACAAATACAACAAAAACGCAAGATATAGGGGAAATCCGGAAGCAGCCCCCGGAAGTTCGTAATGTGACTAATTATACCGCGAAAGATGGAATCATATCAAGAAATTGATTGATAATAAACTTTCTTAAATTGCAACTGCGGGCTGCGGTATTTCACTAAGAATTTATGGTATAGAATGACTTTTGCTTTCAGCCGCACGGGAATATGTGCATAGCAGGTCAGCAAGCTGACTGCGTGAGGAGCGCCCCGAGCGCCTGACGCGGGGTTTAGCAAGGAGAGTGACGCCGGGATGCGTCACTCTTTTCTTTTCGCGGATTGTAAAATGAAGTTGCAATTTAAGAAATGATTTTTCAGGCTAAATGAAATCACTTACATAATGTTGCTTTTGCTTTGAGAATTTACACGCGGACACTGATCCAAAATGTTTTTCATAACATGTTGACACTGTTTTTTTGATGTGATAGAATGACATAAGGTGAATTTCAGGTGACTTTTAAGTGAATTGCATCGGGTAACTGCTATGATTTTCAACAGATTATACTGCAACGGCAATGTAAATCCAATAGGCATTGGGTGCGAGATACGGCTTTCATGGAATTATGCTCGTCCCGATAAAAGAAACGAAACGCAGGAGGCGTTTCAGGTCATAGCGGAATATGAAAATACGGTATTTGAGAGTGAAGTTATTCCCGGCAGAGATATGTATTATGATCTCAGCGACAATCTGGAAATACTTCCCGGCAGGATATATCGCTGGCGGGTCATATCATATTCCGAAAACGTCAGGATTGTATCGGACGACCAGTTCTTTGAAACAGCATCGGAAGATATACTTAACTCGCAATGGATAACCTGCGGGGAAAAAGACGCAGATTCTCCGATATTTGAAAAAGTCTTTTCTGTCCGTGAAAAACCGGCATATGCCAGAGCATACGTTGCCGGACTCGGACTTTTCTGCGCAAGCTGCAACGGCGCGGATTGTACCGACAGTCTGCTTTTGCCGCCGAATACCCTGTACGACAAATTCAATTATCTGGAAACCTTTGACATAACCGGGCTTCTGAAGAAGGGTGAAAATGTTTTTTCAGTCTGGCTGGGAAACGGATATAACGGCGATTACTCGCAGTTCGGCTACCGTTATTTCAGCAGTAAAGGGCTGCGCGCCGCGCTGGTCATAAAATACGCTGACGGCGCTTCGTTATGCATAAACACTGACGATTCATGGACCTGGCGCAATTCTCCGATAACAAGGAACAGTCTGTACGGCGGCGAAACCTACGACGCCCGAACAGACGATAAAAACAGCAAACCCGCTGTCGTAAATGAAGCCGCCGCTCCCAAAGGCGTGATTATACCCGACGAGATGCCTCCGATAAAGATAATAAAGGAGTATCAGCCGGTAAACAGCTGGGAAACTCCGGAAGGAACGGTTTATGATTTCGGGTATAATATCCAGGGGATAACGAAAATCCGCGGTGCAGCCAGGTCCGGAACCGAAGTTTCACTCCGACACAGCGAAATGATAAAGCCCGACGGGACGCCGGACACCGAGACAAACCGGGGAGCGAAAGCCGAAGATGTCTATATCTTCAGCGGGCAGGGGGAGGAATGTTATTCACCGAGATTCACATATCACGGCTTTCGTTATGTGTGCGTCAAAAAAACCGATGAAATATCATCTTTCGGCATATCCGCCCTGTGGATATCGGCTTCTGTGGAAAGCGCCGGCAGCTTCAAATGCTCAAGCGCAGCCGTAAACCGCATTCATGACCTCGCCGTAAGAAGTCTGCGCTCGAATTTCACAAGCATTCCGACGGATTGTCCCGTGCGCGACGAACGCACTCCGTGTCAGATGGATTCCCAGATGACGGAAGAAGCGGCCATATACAATTTCAATATGTACTCGTTCTACAGGAAATGGCTGCGCGATATAACCAATACTCCTTATCGCAAGGGCGAGGAGAATCCCGACTGGCACGGCGATTATATTATGCTGTCCTACCGCATATATATGTTTTACGGGGACATACGGCCTTTCAAAGCTTTGTACCCGACAATGAAACAGGATATCGAAAGATGGATAGAGTCATCCGATGAGGGCGTTATCGAGAGCGGATTCGGAGACTGGTGCCTTCCAAACGACAATACCTGGGCAACCATCGGCGGGTGCAAGACCTCGGTCAATACCTCTCTGCTGTATGCATACTGCTGTATTCTTGAGAAAATATCGGATGAGCTGAAGGAATACGGCGATAAAAAGAAGTTCGGGGAATGGAAAACTTACATCAAGAACGGATTTTACAGAAAATGTGTCCGCGACGACGGGAGCGTCGCTTCGAGAAGGCAGACGGATACCGCGATGCCTTTATACCACGGACTTCTTGACAATGATGACAAGGTAATCGATTACTTTGTATCAAAGGTTCAGAAAGACGCTCATCTCGATACCGGCGGATTCGGAACGGCGGTGCTGCTTCATGCGCTCGCTTCGGCTGAAAGACTTGATCTTTCGGAGTTAATTCTTAACACGGGAAGTTATCCCGGCTTCGGCTATTGGCTGTCCACGGGCGCTACCTCTATGTGGGAACAATGGGCTGTAAAGGGAATAATGCATTCTCACAGCCACTCGATGTTCGCCGGGATAGACGCTTCGTTTTACTCTGTTTTCTGCGGCATAAAACCTCTTTCGCCGGCGTTTGCCGTATTTGAGGTGAAACCCGAATTGCCGTCATGGCTCGGATTCGCCGAATGCAGGATAGCAACCGTATCAGGAGATATAGAGGTAATAATAGAAAAGATATACGGAGGCCTTGAAATAAAGCTGACGGTTCCGCCGAACACCGAGGCTGTCCTTACTCTGCCCGGCCGGGAAAGGTTCGCTTCCTGCGAGCTATGGGACGGCGAACGCAGGATTGAAAAGAAAGACATGTGGAAACTCGGCGGAGGCGTATATCAATACCGGCTGGTGCCGAACCCATGAAGATATAAGCTGTTTATTATAATCATAAACATATCGGATGACACTGCAGCTTAATATTCACACAGGAGGAAAAAACGATGAAAAAAGCAGTTGCTCTATTGCTTGCCGCAGCGCTTGCCGCGTCTGCTTCCGCAAGTATGCTCTCATGTTCCAAAAGCGGCAATGAGACCGCAGACACCTCGGCAGAGGCTGTCGGCACAACCGCCGCCGAAGCGGAAACGACCACTGTCAGCTGGAAATCACAGCTTCAGCAGGAAGATTACGGCGGGGAAAAAATCACCATACTCGTCGAAACGAATGCCAAAACTCCGATATGGGAAAGATACTGGACCGCCGAAGAGGACAGCGGCGATATTCTCAGCAGCGCTGTGTATAAAAGAAACCTGAATGTCAGCGAATACTACAACATTGATATTGAGTATGCCTTCACCGAAGGCATCGCCGACCGGATGTATAAAAGCGTTGTTGCGGGAGAATATGTCTACAACTATACCATTTTTCATCTCGCCGCTGCAAGCGGGGTCGTTCTTAAAGGCGCTTATCTGAACTGGATGGACCTGCCGTCGGTGGATTTCGAAAATCCGTGGTGGTCTAAATCGAATATCGAGGATCTCGCGTACAAAAACGTTCTGTTTACCGCAGTCGGAGATTACGCGACATCCACCCTTGCGACAACATACTGTATGTTTTTCAACAGCAGATTGACCGAGAACTACGGCTTGAAAGGAATATATGACACTGTAAAATCCGGTCAGTGGACAATGGACAAGCTGAAAAACATAACAAAAGATATTTATGTCGACCTCAACAACGACGGCCAGGCGGGGGCGGAAGATATGTACGGATTCGTAACCCCGCCGGCAACAGCGCTGATAGCCTACAACTGGGCACTCGGAGGACAGATCTTCAAAAAGGATGCCGACGGCGGTCTGAAAAACGTCTACATGAACGACAATACAGTGACTATGTTTGAGAAGCTGTATTCACTGCTGTATGAAAGCGAAGGGTCATACACTTCAAAACAGTACCGTTCTCCGTACGGAGACGCATACCACAATATGGGTCGTGATTATCTTATCAACGCCCAGGCTGTGTTTATCAACGGAGTGTTTGACGATGCTCTGACACATTTCCGCGCCATGGAAGACGATTTCGGCATAATACCTTACCCCAAGCTCAATGAGAGCCAATCGGATTATTATACCACCTGTAACGCAAATCTTGAAGCCATGACGCTTCCTATAACGACTCCCGCCGAAAAACTGGAAATGATCGGTATACTGGCGGAAGCGCTGAACGCTGAAAGTTATCAGTCGGTAACTCCGGCGTACTACCAGAGCTCACTTAAAGACAAAGCTTCGCGCGACGAAACTTCTCTTTACATGCTTGACCTTATCCGGGACAGCAGAAAATATGACTTCGGATATCTGTACAATTTCGGCACGGACGGGACATATTACGCTTCATTTATGGAAAACATGATGAATCCCGATTCTCCGAGTGCGGATATAGTCAGCATGTTTGAAAAGAATTCCGAGAAATTCGAAAAGTATTTCCAGAAGATATTCAATTACTACGATGAATATATTGCCAAATACGGAGCTTGAGATATGAAAGTCGCTTTTAAAAAAGCCAGGATGATTTTCCCTGCCGGGCACCGCAGCGATCCTCATGTTTTTGCCGGATTTTATACGACCATGACATACGACGGCTCAGGCTGTGTCGGTATGATTATAACTGCATCAGCCTTCTACAAGCTCTATATAAACGGAGAATTCGTCATATACGGTCCGGCAAGAGCGGCTCATGAATACGCGCGCGTCGACACGCCTGATATAACCCGATATCTGAAATCGGGGGAAAATCATATTGCCGCCGAAGTGATAGGATATGCCGGTCGCGTCAGTCTTGCCGGAACGGGAGAACCCGCGTTCTTTATCGCCGAAATCTCGGTTGACGGGAATACAGTATCATGGACAGGAGACGGCTGCTGGAAAACATTTCTTCTGCCCCACAAGGACCTGGGACTTACTCCCTTCTCTCACGCGAGATTCTGGCAGGAGAATTATACCGTGTCACCTGCTTCCCACGATTGGATGACAGGGGGCATATCGCCCGCAGAATGCGAGGCGGAAGAGATATCGGGCGGCGTCACATTCATACCCCGTACTGCGTCATATCCGGATTTCTCGGTGATAGACCTGAACGGCGCGTGTTATACCCGAGGCATAAAAAAAGCCGCAATGACCGATGTCATTGACGTTGTAAAAGCGGAGAACGAGAGTTATATCGACTTCGATTTCGGAGAATTCCGGAGCGGCTTCATAGGGCTCGAGTTTGAGTGCGGTGTAAAATGCAATGTAAAGCTGATGTACCAGGAGAAAATATCCCGCGAAGAAGGCGAGTTTACCGACAGGTTTTCCGGTCAGACGGCATATACGAGGGCATCGACAAATATCGAATTCCTGCCGGGGATAAATAAGTTTGAGACTTTTGAAGCGTATGCCGTTCGTTATCTTCGGATCATCGTATCAGGCACTGAATCATACACGATCCGGCGTCTGTATGTCCGGCTTTGTCAGATAAAAGACCTTAACGGCGGAGGTTTTCAATGCAGCGACGGCGAGCTGAACCGTATATACAGAGCCAACAGGACATCGCTGATAATCAACACATTCGATACATTCATGGACTGCGCTCAGCGCGAACGGGGAAGCGGATGGAATGACGCCTGTTACTGGGTGTCAAGAGCATCGCAGTTTATGCTGGGCGATGTATCGGCAGAAAAATGCTATCTTGAAAATCAGATAGCCGATACTGTCAAAAAATATTGCGATCTCCCATACGCATGTTATCCGGCAAGTTACCGCTGCGTTATACATAACTGGACGATATACCTGCTTCTGGAGCTGTATGATTATTATATTCGGACGGCAGATATCAATCTTCTCACAGACCACATTGAGGGCATAAGGTTTCTTGTCGACTCGCTGAACAGATATAAAAACAAATACGGTCTGCTTGAAAACCTGGACGAGATTGTATATACTTCATCTTATACAACCTCACACAGAATCGAGCAGAACAGCGTATATAATCAGCCGATTTCGACCATAACCAATTTCATGTTTGCCCGAGCCATAATCCCGCTGGGGAAACTGCTCGGAATAGATGAATGGACGGCACAGGGAGAAGCCATAGAATCCTTAATGAAAAAAGTCGCCGACTCGGTGAGCGATCACGAGGAAATCGGCGCTTTCATGCCGTCATCAGTGACAATAAACGACAAGGGGGAGCCGGTTTCAACCGGATATGAGTCTGAAGGCGGTCAGTATTTCTGGATAATGTACGGTTATTTCAACAAAAATAACCTTCCGATGAAACTCGCCAGAATGTTCGAGCATATGGGGCCTGCGCCGGACGAGAAATATTCTCATGATCTGTACAGCATGAAGCGCATGGGATATGAGGGCGACATCTTCGCAAGAATAGAGGCGCTGTCCATGTACGAACAGTCGGAAAGAATCATAAAGGAGATTAAGAGCTACGGTCTCTGGGCGATGGACAGATTCGCGGGATTGTTCGGCGAGGGATGGGACTGGTTCAGCTGCAATCATCACAGTTTCAACGCTTACTTCAACTATGCGATAGTGCGCGAGATTCTTGGTCTTGACGTGCCGAATGAGGTTGAAAAGACTGTAAACATCGCCCCGCATATCTGTTCGCTTAAATGGGCTAAGGGTCATACCACAACAGCGGGCGGCATATGTTCGGTTCACTGGACCGACAGCGGCGACAGATTCATGATAACCGCGGAAGTCCCTGAAAGCTATACGGTATTATTCAAAGTTCCGGCAGCAGTAACCGGATATGACAGAATATACACATTAAACGGAGAAAAAACAGATATTCCCGAAAACGGTTTATTTAAACTCAATTCCGGGTTTTTGTTTGAGAGCGTCAGACGCAGATAAAAGTGTCGGCTTATAATTACAAGCAGCTTGAAGCTTGCTTAACCCCGGAAGCCGGAGGCTTCATTGCGAAACTTCCGGCGGAAAGGAAATTATGAAAAGGAAGATTCTCTCGCTTCTGCTGACCCTGCCTATGCTGTTTGCCGTTGTGCCGTCGTGCACACCCGCAAAGGAAAACAACGGGAACGAGCAGCCGAACGGCGCCGTCACCCGGAACGGCGAAAGCACGGAAAGCACCGAACCGACAGTCGAAGGTCCGGCGGCGATAAAGCCCGACTTCGACTCACTCGACAAAAACGCGAAATCCTGGGAGCTCTCCACATCAAGCTGTCTTATCACTATAGGTCTCGGTAATGACGGAAGTGCCGCCGTCACCTCATTCAAATCGGCAGGCTCCGACAAGGAATGGATAAAGGAGCCGGCGTATTTGTGTCTTCCTAAAAAATACAAGCTGAATGATAAATTCACGGATCACGTATGGAAATACGCGGGAGCTTCGTTCTCCGGCGGGACCCCCGGGACACTCTCCCTCTACTATGAAGACGAAACTGCTTCCGCAGCATACATGATATCCTGCAAGGCTTGTGAAATAAGCGGTCCGTTCGAATTTTCGGCGAAAATATTCAACTATTCGGAAAATGACCTGCGCGTCTTCCCCGGCGATTATTTCATAGCGAATGTATGCGCGGACGCGATTCCCGACGCATGGCGGATCGTAAAAGAGAGCGGCGAAGCCGAAGGTTTTGACAGATTTCCCGGAAGCGGCATCTATATTGAACCTCTCTCCGCCGGCAAGGTATACCGCGCCGATGTCTCCACGCTGCAGGATCACAACTCGGGCGGTTTCATACCGATAATCTATGTCGACGACAATTCGAATCAGGGTGTATTCGCCGCAATGGAATGGTCGAGCGGCTGCGTAAAGGCAAGCGGCTTCAATTTCGAGGACGGAACGGCGGGCGGTGTTGAGCTTGTCGTCAATCTCGGCGCAAACTTCAACACCATACTTCCCTCGGGAGAAGCTTTATACATACCGACGGTCTATTTCGGCTCATACACGGGCGATGTCGACGACGGGAGCAATCTTCTCAAGCGTTGGTTCTTCAACGTAAAGTAGCCCGAATGTCTCAGGGAAAACGAAAATAAGCCCTTCACGCAAATGGACATGCAGATAGGTCTCGAGGTCGAGGAGCTGGGCATACAGTCGATCAAATGGGATTACGGCTGGTGGTCAAACGACAGAGATCCCGATTCATACGAGTGGACGAGAACGCTTGAGGGAGACTGGCAGCTCCGCAACACGGCATATCAGGGCGTACTTAATGTATACAACTGTCAAAGCATGGGAGACTTCGGAAACCTCGCTAAACAGAGGGGACTCAACTGGACGCTCTACTGGCTGCTCCACGATTCCCGCTCCGAAACCGAAGACGCTCTCACCTCCGTCGGCGAAAACGGTCATCCGGAATGGTTCTCCAACCGCAAAATAACCTCGGGACACTCCGCCGATCTCGGAAACAAGGATTGCGTGGAATTCCTGCAGACTACTATGACGAAGCTCTTCAAGGAATACAAAGTCGGAACATGGAGAAGCGACTTTGAGCCGATATGCTGCGTTTCGAACAAAAAGAACCGCCACGATGCCGACGGCAATGATGTTCAGTACTGGTGCACGGTGGGATTACTTGAGCTTGCAGACCATCTTTACGCGAATGTCGAAGGTTTCCGTTACGAATCCTGCAGCAGCGGCGGAAGCATGAAGGATTTCATAACGATGACGCGCGCGGTTGTCATAAACAACGACGACTCGGCAAACTACAACAGTCTGCGCACCACTTTCTACGACTCCTCCTACTGCCTGCCTCCGTCGCAGCTCCAGCTTCCCTGCAACCCCGACACCTTCTGCTCGGAGAGCACATTCTACGACGAGCCGGGCGATAAAGACTACGGAATGCGCAGCATCATATTAGGCGTTCCGATGTTCGGCAGCTGGTCGGGACCTGCCGACGGAAAGCTCAGATTCGGTCTCAACGATTATTACGCCAAATATCTCAACATGTACAACGAGAAGATAAAGCCTCTCCAGCGCGACGGCGAGCTTTATCACATCCTTCCCCGCCCCGACCATGTGAACTGGGACGGAATACAGTACGCCGACCTCGACACCGCGAACGAAATCAAGGGTGTTGTCTTTCTGTTCAAGCCCACAAACAGCGAGGGAGAGACAAAAAAGATAGTCCTGCGCGGCCTTGATCCCGATGCGGCATATTCGCTCGAATTCGAGGACAGACCGGAACAGAACACATCGAAAACCGGCGCGGAACTGATGAGCACCGGCATAGATGTCACAATCGCTCAGGAATGCGGCTCGGAAATCATCTGGATTAAATAAAGAGCTTTATGCCGTTCCCCGCGGGATTGCTTCATTGGGGAACGGCATTTTCGCGCATTCCGACGTGTATTTTCATTCTATTATAAATAAACTGCAAAAGGTTCCTGACATTACCGAATTGTTCGGTGTGAATGGTCTGCAAACGGAAATTTAACCGATTGCATAATCAATAAGAGTGTGATAGAATTATATAAGCAGGAAGACAAGGTTCAGTATTCGCACCGCCGTCATGTTAACACCGAACTCCGAAGCCGAATTAGATACGGCTGCCGCCGTGTCTCCGAAATAAACTATATTAACAGGATTAACAGGAGGTTTTTTGTATGCTGCACTGTGGACTTTACGAAGTGGACATCACCCCCGCGCTGGGGATGGAGATGCCGGGGCATTTCAGACTGCGCCGCGCCGACGGTATCCTCGAACGTCTGTATGCCTACGCCGCCTACTTCGAGAATGATGCCGGCGAGAAAATTGTTATTGTCACCTGCGATGTCATCAGCATACCCGACGAACCGGCAATGAAGACCCGGACGGAAATCGCCCGCGATCTCGACATGCCCGTTTCCGCCGTGATGCTGTGTGCGACGCACACCCACTATGGAGGACCGGTGAAGACCACGGGCGACTTCGTCCATTCATGCTCCGCTTACATCGATTTTCTCAACTCCCGTATGCACGACGCGGCAATTTACGCCGCACAGAGAAAACGTCCGGTGCGCATCGGGCACGGCAGGGGCATCGAAGGCACTCTGGCGCACTACCGCGACTTCGTACTCCCCGACGGTTCCTATGCCACCAACGCCCGTGTTCCCGGGATGCGTGCGCTGGGCGAGATCGACCCCGAGGTGGGCGTGCTGCGCATTGACAACGCCGACGGCACACCCTACGGCCTGATTGCCAACTATGCCTGCCACTGCGACAGCGTGGGCGGCGTAACGAAATTCTCCAGCGACTACCCCGGCGCGATGCGCGACACCCTGCGCAAGACCTACGGCTCCGACTTCATGCCGCTGTTCGTCAACGGTTTCAGCGGCAACATCAACCATATCGACTTCGAGCACGGCACCTCTTCCGAGCCGGGCTATTACCGCCGGATGGGGCGCATCCTCGCCGGCGCCGTCAGCGAGACTTATGAAAAAATCTTCCTCTCGGACAATGACAACATCGGCAGCGCGGACGAACGCTTTACCGTTCCGTCCCGTGTGCCCGACACCGAAACCCTCGCCTGGGCGGAAACCGTGCGCCCCGAGGACGGCGTGGTCAATAACTACTACGCGTCCGAGGCAAAGCGCATGGGCGCCGAAGGCTCCCGGCCCATCCCCGTCACAGTACAGGTGCTGAAGATCGGCGATCTGATGATCTACGGAATGCCCGGGGAAATTTACGTCGAGTACGCAAAAATCATCAAAGACGGCTCGCCCTCCGAATACACGATGACTGCGAATCTCGCCAACGGCGGCATAGGCTACGTCTGCATCCGCGAGCTGTTCAAAAAGGGCATATATCCCGCGCGCATCTGCCGCTCGGCAAAGGTCTATCCGGATGCCGGATATGAGATGACCGAACGTCTGCTCAAGCTGGCAGAGACGCTGTAACGAAAGAACAGAAACGATCAGGAGCGTTTTACAATTACCTGAGTTCCTACTCTTTCTCCGATCTGCAAACGCAAATGAAGCGTTATCTGCGACGATCAAATAACATTTATATGGCTGTTCTCGGCTGTAAATCTCCAAACCGGAAACAGATGGAACCGGAGCTCAACAGGTCTTGAACGCGCCGACTTTGCAGCCTGAATTCGGGGCTTCGCCCCTCATTCCGGCTGCAAAGTCTTTAACACACTCCATCCCTTTTTCTTGCACTTTTTAGTCTCACATCATTGACAAAACTAC
>Ga0123335_1002196_pt1 | contig 29818 bp, 23 predicted proteins | sample BiotimSIPDNA_2_FD_89707 | JGI IMG/M metagenome (GOLD analysis project Ga0123335, IMG submission 89707) | Anaerobic biogas reactor microbial communites from Washington, USA - Biogas_R2 time_0 SIP DNA | ecosystem: Engineered > Bioreactor > Anaerobic > Unclassified | place: Washington, USA... | reverse complement strand
TCGACGAATCTTTGACGACAGTTAAGGTCGTCCCGCCCGGTAGCTCGCTGTTGAGCACGGGCACCGCCTCCTTGATGGCGCGGGCGACGTCAACGGTATTGCTTCCCGACTGTTTCCGCAGGTCGATCGCAAGAGACCTCTTCCCATTGATCAGAGCGAGCGTGCGCTGTTCCTCATGCCCGTCGACGATCCGTGCTATCTCGCCAAGGTAAACCGGAACTCCGTTTATCGTTTTTACAATCAGGTTCTGAAATAACTTCGGATCGTCGATCTTCCCTTCAACCCGCACCAGTTCTTCGATCGCGCCGCTGGTGACCTTTCCCGCCGGAATTTCAAGGTTCTCACGCCGCAGTGCGAGGACAACTTCGGGAACCGTGATGTTGTAGGCCTTCATCCGCTCCGGATCGAGAAACACCTGTATCTCGCGCCTCTGGCCGCCGACGATCGTAAGTGAACCAACCCCCTGAATGTTTTCAAGGCGTTTCTTTATAACCTTCTCAGTCAGAGTCGTGAGTTCTTTTGGAGAAAGCTGTGGAGAAGAGACCGAGAGCGATACGATGGGCATGTCGGCGGGATCGATACGCCCGATCACCGGCTCTTCAACTCCTGTCGGAAAATCGCGTCTCAGGGCGCTTACCTTACTCCTGACATCCTGCTCGGCGGTGTTGATGTCCGTACCGAGTTCGAACTCGACAATCACGATCGAAACTCCTTCGGTCGTGGTGGACGTTATGTGTTTCACCCCCTGGATGGGATTGATCGCTTCCTCGATCGGCTTCGTAACCTCGGTCTCGACCGTTTCCGGAGCCACGCCGGGATAGACGGTCTGAACCGTGACCACGGGAAAATCGACATCAGGAAATAAATCGATCGAAAGCTCCTTGTAGGAGAAGATCCCAAGAACCACCAGCGCAACCATCATCATGGTTGCAAACACAGGTTGCTTTACCGAAAGATCCGACAGAATCATAGAGCGCTTCCCTTGGTTTGTTCTGCAGGTGCGAAGTTACTCTGATATCCGCACAGCAATTCCTTCTTTCAATGAGGGACCGATCTCCGTGATCACCAGGTCTCCTTCATCAAGCCCTTTCCTGATCCACAGCCGTTCCTGCTGCGTCCCGCCGATCTCGACGTCGAGGCGGCGGACTTTCCCGTCCCGCACTGCGAACACCGCTGCGGTCCTGGAAGTCTCCTTCTCGGGGATGAGGCAGTCGCGCGGTATGATGAGCGCACTCTTTTCGCGTTCGGTCGTGATCTCGCCGCGTGCATACATGCCGCTGCGCAATTCTCCGCGCGGATTCGAAATATTCAGTTTCAGCGTCACGGAACGGTTTTCCGACTCTATCGCCGGGATGATAGCCGCCACCACGCCTTCGAACCGTCGTTCGCCCCAGGTTGGAGTCGTGAAAGAAGCGCGCTGTCCGATCCTGATCGACGCCAGCTGGTAGGACGGAATAACGCATTCCAGCTCCAGTTTGCTGTTGTCAACCAGAGTGCAGAACGTCACCCCGGGCGCGAGGAGAGAGCCCTTGTCGAAATACCGTTTTTGAACGTGACCGGGTGCAGGCGCAAAGATCTTGCAGTCTTTCAGCGCCTTCTCCGCAATCGCGAGGGCGGCCCTGGCCTGGTTGCACTGGGCTTCGGCGAGTCTGACCTGCGTATCCGCTTCCCTGACGCCTGTGCTGGCCGCCTGATGATCCTTCTGGGTTATTCCGCCGCTGCGCAGCAGGTTGTCGGCTCGTTCCTTTTCAGTTCGTGCGTGTTCGGCTGCAACCCTGGCGCGCTCAAGACCGGCCTCCGCAACAGTCAGAGCGGCCGCAGCCTGGTCGTACGCCAGTCTATGGTTCACGGGATCGATTTCAGCGAGAAGCTGATCTTTGCGAACCAGGTCTCCCTCGTTTACATGCACCGCGATCAGCCTGCCTCCGACTTCGGGCTTCACTTCGACCGTAGACTGGGTGCGGAAGTTCCCGGATATCGGGACGGTGGCGATCCACTCCTGAGACATTACCGGCGCCACTCTCACGATCAGTTCATCGGAAACAGGAGCGGCTGCGGGATTGCTCCCGTGGTCCCCTATCGAATTGCTGCAATTGAGCTGGCTGCCGGCAGACAGCAGGAGAACCCACAAAACGAGATACTTCGATAACCGATCAATCACTTATCTACCTCCTGGTCCAGAATAGGACTGCCCGAAGCCAGGCGCAGGCGTGCTTTTGACATTTCGTATTCATACGTTGCGCCGATCTCGGAATTCCGCGCCAGCGCAAGAGCCGTCTGGGAATCCACCACGTCCAGCGTGGTTGCGGCGCCGTACTGGTAATTGGCCTGCATCAGGTTCAGCACTTTTTCAGCCTGCCCCACACTCAGGCGTGCCGCTTCTATCGCTTTGGCCGAGGATTGCATATCGTCGTACGCCTGCTTCACTTCAAGCCGGATTCGATTTTCGAGCTGCGCCATTCTCTGCTCAGCCGCCCTGAGACGGGCGGCAGCCTGCGCGACCAGCCCGCTCTTGCGTCCGCTGTCGAAGAGAGGAAGCCTGAAGCTGAAGGTAAAGTTCCAGCGGGAGAAATCATTCCTGAAAAAGTTCTGTGGCTGCCTCACCGCATATCCCCATTGCCCTTCCAGATCGACTGACAGCTTATTCTCGGCTCCCGCCAGCCTGGCGGTGAGGCGCGCCTGCTGCAACTGCCGCCGCGCGGCCCGCAATTCCGGCCTGAGTTCGAAAGTGCGCTTCTGGATATCCTCGAGGCTCCCCGGCAGCCACGGACGGAACTCGAGCTCGCCGGTAATTTCGGTCGGCGACTCGAGGTCGACCATGATGAGGCTGTTCAGGGAAGCACGGGCTAAGCGGACGCGGTTGTCGGCGCGGATCAGCTCCGGCTCCATATTGGCGACATTCACTTCGGACCGCAGCACATCGATTTCGGTGGCAACTCCGTTCTTGAAGCGCTCCCGTGCCTGCTCGAGATGCTTCACACGCTGCTGGTGCGTCTCCCGTACCACTTTGCGGTTCTCTTCCGCCAGGAGCAGATCTTTGAATGCCTGGAACACTTTGAAAACCAGCTGCTGCCGCACCGCCTCACGCGTTTCGTTCTTCTCCTCGAGACTCTCCTCTGCAAGCTCTACGGCGGCACCGATCTTTCCGGCGGTGTAGATCGGCTGCTTCACGTTGATACCGAAATCAAACATGTTACTGGCGCGTGGAACCAGCGCATCCCGGAATTCCTTGGGCACCTCGTCGAAGCTGGAACTGTTGAGGATACTCGGATCGCGCAACCGCAGCCCATATCCCTGGAGAGAGACCTGCGGAAACGCACCGGAGCGCACTTCCGTGATCTTCCCCTTGAGCTCGTTCAGCTCTTCATCGGCAACACGCATCTCCGGATTGCGTTCAAGCGCCAGAGCCACGGCTTCCTGCAGGGTAATCGGGCCGACCACGTCCTGGGCGGCGCCTCCCCGCAGCGGAAATGCGGCGGCTATTGCCATAAAAACAAGAATTCTTATCAGCATCACTTTCCTCATTTTCTATACCGCCCGGTATAGAACAACCGGGTGGCATAGAGAACGGCAGCACGAGATCTACCAGCCTTTCGGCCTTGCGCCGGGTCAGAGTAAGGCGCCCGGTGAAGAGGTACTCGAGAATTTCGATAAGCATCATCCCCATAAGGGCGTTGGAAACCAGTTCAGGATCACGGCACGACCCTTCCGCCTGGTGCTTCTTTATAATGTCGGCAAGCATCTCCCGGTCGCGTTTGAACTCTTCAACAAAATTGAAATGGGGATACTCCCCTTCGGGTGAAAACATCATCCGGAAAAGAAGCCGCACGTTCTCGGGATTCTTCCTGCTGTTGCGGAATTCCGCAGCCACATAGGAAATCAGCAGCTCTCTCACGCTTCCCCTGAAAGTGGAAAGACGAAGCAGGTTCTTGCGCGTTTGATTGAAGATGTCGAGCATGAGTTCATGGTACAAGTGCTCTTTGCTGCGGAAATGGTAGTAAAATGACCGGCTTCGTGACTCCGGCCGCCTGGCAGATCTCCCGAATGGAACTGCCGGAGTACCCCTTCTCGGAGAAGAGTTTTGTCGCACCCTTCAGAATGGCTTCACGCGCGCTTCCCATGGCGGAAGGTAACTATACCGATCGGTAAAAAAAAGTCAAGAACGGAGTCATTCGTTTTTCAACGAACGATCCATCAGTTCCCGGATGGCTTCACGGGGGGATGTATCGCCGCGAAGAAGGAGATGAACCTTTTCAGTTATGGGCATTTCTATTCTGTAGCTGCGCGCGAGTGTCACGGTTGCCCCTGTGGTCTTGACCCCTTCCGCAACCTCGTGCATGGAGCCGAGTATTTCGGCGAGCTTCTTTCCTCTGCCCAGCTCAACTCCAACACTGCGGTTCCTGCTGAGACTACCGGTGCAGGTCAGGACGAGATCTCCCATTCCCGCCAGCCCCGCCAGCGTCTCGCGCCGCCCGCCGCAGGCGCAGGCAAGGCGCGTCATTTCGGCAAGACCTCTGGTAATCAGGGCGGCTTTGGCATTATGTCCCAGTGCGAGCCCATCCACCACTCCGGCGGCGATCGCGATCACGTTCTTGATTGCGCCTCCAAGTTCCACCCCGACCACATCAGCCGACGTGTAAAGACGCAGCGCCTTTGAGGAGAACAGATTCTGCACCAGACAAGCGTCTTCGGCCTGCTCCGAGGCAACCACAACGGCGGTAGGATCTCCGTTGGCAACCTCCCGCGCAAAACTCGGCCCCGACAGCACGGTCAGACGCGGAGAGAAACGGGTCCCCAGCACCTCGCGGATCACCTGGCTCATCCGTAGCAGAGACTCCGTTTCGAGGCCCTTGGTCGCACTCACAAAGACCATGTTCGCATTCAGGGCCGGGAGCATCTGTTCGTAGATCGACCGGCAGAAGTGCGACGGCATGACGGTCAGGATGAACTCTGCCCCTTCTGCAGCTTCACGCAGGTCGGTGGTAGGGCTGATGCTCGAGGGAAGCTCGAATCCCGGAAGGAAGAGACGGTTCTCGCGGTGCACCCGGATGTAATCCACGACTTCCGCTTCATGTGCCCAGAGCCTGACGCTGTGGCCTGCACTCGCCAGCGAAAAAGCAAGAGCGGTCCCCCAGCTTCCTGCGCCTATGACCGAGATCAACGACATAACACCCTTTCTGCCGCAGTACAGAGCCGTACCTCCCGCGACCGATCATGATATAACCGTGATCGTCGGAAATGCCATTCCTATTTGGATGATTACAGGCCATAATAGCCCAATGTTCAGACGACAGAAAACGGGATCGACTGTTTGCCCTTCTTGCGGCAAATTAGTTGGAGTTGCCGAGAAAGAGTGCTGGAATTGCGGCCGCCGCAATCCGGGGATGTGGGGATTTGCCACTCTGCTGCGACGGGTGGGCGCCGATTTCGGCTTTACTTCCATTGTGATGTGGGGATGCGGCATTCTCTACCTCGCCACCCTCGTAAGCGACCCGCAGGGGATCCAGATGCACGGCTTGTCCATACTCGCGCCCAGCACGCGCAGCGTTCTGATCTTCGGGGCAAGCGGGATGATTCCGGTCTTCCTCTACGACAGATGGTGGACCGTTCTGAGTGCGGCATGGCTGCACGGTAATCTGCTCCACATCATATTCAATCTTCTCTGGATCAGACAGCTCGCCCCGGCCACGGCCGAACTCTACGGAGCCTCCCGGACCGTTATAATCTACACGGCTGCCTCGGTGTGCGGTTTCCTGCTGACCAGCTGGGCGGGACTCGTATTCGCAGACAGTTCCATTCGTTTCCTTCGTGGCGCCGCCGTAACAATCGGAGCCTCCGCATCCATATTCGGACTCCTTGGCGCGCTCGTGGTGTACGGACGGCGTGGAGGAAGCAGCCACATCAGCAGCCAGGCGATGACCTACGCAGTCATTCTCTTTGTGTTCGGATTCGTCATGCCGAACATCGACAACTACGCACACCTTGGAGGATTTCTGGGAGGATACGGGGCTGCTTATCTGCTGGATCCCTTGCGTCCGGAACGCGTGGATCACTTCATCATCGCGGTCATCTGCCTGGTCATGAGCGCGCTGTCCATAGCGGCGTCAGTCATCACCGCCTTCATTCCATTGTGAAGATCTCAACGGGCCCTATCCGCCGAGGCTGATCATCTCCAGCTTCCTGCGCGAACCGGGCTCGTAGGCGCCTGAATTCATCGCTTCGAGCCGCTCTTCCGAATAGCGGTTTCGTCGGGATTCCCAGGCAGAGCGTATTGAATCGAGGATGTCGTCGTCGCCCGCTCCGGCACGGAGCAGCTTTTTGAGATCGTGGCTGTCGTCGGCAAACAGGCACAGCACCAGCTTGCCGTCCGCAGTGAGCCTCGCCCTTGTGCAGCCGCGGCAGAAAGGCTCCGTCACCGAGGCAATCACACCCGCCTTCCCGCCCCCGTCCGCAAAGCGGTAGTCGACGGCCGGCGCGCTCGGATCGGCGCGTTCAATCGTCTCCAGTGGATAGCGGGCGTTGATTAACTCCAGGATCTCCTGCTTTGACACCATCCGCTCAGAGATCCAGTTGTTGGAATTCCCCACGTCCATGTACTCGATGAACCTGATCCAGTAACCGTTGCTGCGTGAAAACTCCACAAGATCGAGGATGTCCCCGTCATTTATTCCACGTTCGATGACGGAATTGACCTTGATGGGGTTGAGCCCGGCTTCGGCGGCAGTCGAGAGTCCCGCGATCACGTCGGAGAGATAGTCGCGCCGCGTCATATCGCGGAACTTCTGGGGATTGATCGAATCGAGGCTGACGTTGACACGCTGCAGCCCCGCTCGAGCGAGCAACCCGGCTTTCTGGCCGAGGAGCGAGGCATTGGTCGTCAGAGACAGGTCTTTCAATCCTTCGAGCCCCGCCAGCTGGGACACAAGATTCTCCAGCCCGTGGCGCATCAGCGGCTCGCCGCCGGTAAGCCTGATTTCCTCCACCCCCAGCCGCACGAAGAGGGAGGCGAGCCGGGTGATCTCTTCGAAACTGAGGATTTGCCGCCGGTCGATCCATTCGTACTGCTCGAGCGGCATACAGTAACGACAACGGAAGTTGCACCGGTCGGTGACCGAAATCCTGAGGTCCTTCATCTCACGGCCGAGTGCGTCCTTCAATCCATCTGGAGCCATACTCTCGACGTTCCATTCTAAAGCTTAACTTCCAGAATACCTTCAAAGCACGGAAGCATAATATCATGGCTTGCCCCGAAAACCGCAGCAGTTCGTAGCAAAACGAGGGGGTGATTTTCCTTACGCATTTCCTTATGATTCATAGCTTATGAAATCCGTGCTGAAGGGATATCTGAGTGAAACACGCAGGCCCGTTTATTCGGCGCTCCTGGTCCTCCCTTTCTTCCTCGCTTATCACGTGGGAATACTTCTTCTCAACACGGCTCATATAAACGGGGCGGATGCACTGATCATCCGAATTCTGTCTTCCCTTTCCGTACACTCGATCTACGGCTCCGCACTGGTGCTGGCCGCCTACTTTGCGGTATGGCAACTCCGCAGCCGCGCAAGCATGAACGTGAAATCCGCGATGCTGGTCCTCTGTCTGCTCGAAAGCATCTGCTTTGCCCTCCTGTTGCTGTTTACCTTCGGCTGGATGACGAAGTACTTCAAACTGGCGGCAAACGTTTCAGGGGGCATGGCCGACCTGGTCCTCTTCTGCGGGGCAGGGATATACGAAGAACTCGTCTTCAGGGCGTTCCTCCTGGGACTGCTGATAGCCGGGTTCCGTTTCGTTCTCAGGAAGAGAGAAAGGGGGGCGGCAATTGCCGCCGCGCTTGTGGGGGCTTTGCTCTTTTCGGCTTTTCATTACGTGGGGCATGGCGGAGACGCGTTCTCCATCGGCGGCTTCGTTCAGCGAACTGCAGGAGGACTTTATTTTTCAGCTCTCTTCGTTACGCGTGGTTTCGGTATAACGGCCGCCACTCATGCAATTTACGACATCATAGTGGGAGTTATCCTGGCATGATCCCGGACCTGCTCCTGCGGAGAATTTTCCCATGAAGCCTGCAATCACGCACGTGATATACGACAATGACGGACTGCTTCTCGACACGGAGCCCTTCTACACCAGGGCGCACGAGATACTTGCCGCCCGCTTCGGCAAGGTCTTCGACTGGTCTGTCAAATGCAGGATGATCGGGTTGCGCGCAGAGGATTCGGCCCGAGTGCTGATCGACTCCCTCAGTCTTCCGATCACGATTCCTGAATATCTCGATGCGCGCCGTCACATACTGGAAGCCCTCTTTCCACAGTCTGAACCTTTGCCGGGAGCGGTACGGCTGACCAGGCACCTGCACGCCATGAAAGTTCCCCAGGCGGTCGCCACAAGTTCCGACCGCCATAATTTCGAATTGAAGATCACGAAACACCGGGACTGGTTCAGCATCTTCGAATGCATCGTCTTCGGAGATGATCCGGAAATCGCGCACGGCAAGCCGGCGCCGGACATGTTCCTCATGACCGCACGCAGAATGGGAGCCGAGCCGTCGCGGTGCCTGGTTCTTGAAGACTCCCCCTTTGGAGTTCAGGCCGCGCGCGCGGCGGGGATGTACGCCGTGGCCGTGCCCGATCCTCACATGGATGACAGCGCCTATCCCGACGCACACCAGATCATACGGAGCCTCAATGAACTGGACCTGCCGGCCTGGGGGCTCCCTCCACTGCCCGAAATCGAGTACGATCGATCAACAACAGAAGAGGAGCGACCTTGAACTTAATCGATATCCTGAGAGGAATTGTAATCGGAGTGGCAAACATTATCCCCGGGGTTTCCGGCGGAACTCTGGCTCTTGTGCTTGGCATCTATGAACGGCTGATCGGCGCGATTCAAAATATCTCGTTTGAAACCCTCCGGGCAACCACAGGAGTCCTGAGATTCAACAGGAGCAACTGGAAAGCCTTCACCGCCGAACTGCGGCGTATCGATGCGTTCTTTCTCGCTTCCATCCTGATCGGCGCGCTCATTTCCATCGGTGCACTGGCGAAGGTTATGACCTATCTGCTGGAACACTACCATGATCCGACGTACGGCTTCTTCTGCGGCCTGGTTGTCGTTTCCGCCTGGGTTCCATTTAGACTGATCGGAAAGCATTCCTTCTCTTCCATCCTGGCGGTGATCCTCGCCATGGTGTGTGTAATCGCCGTCTCTTCATCCGGAACAGATGAACAGAAGATCAGCCGTGCCCAGGTCAAGTATGATCTGGAACAACAGGGGACCCTGCAGAGCGAGGAGTTCGATCATTCACCTGCCCGCCTCTCATACATGGTATTCGCAGGTGCTGTGGGGATATCCGCTATGATTCTGCCCGGGATCAGCGGGTCCTTCCTTCTTCTGTTGATGGGGGTCTACTTCGATATCCTCAAATCCATCGCAGGGCTGGACGTTGTGACCCTGGCCGCGTTTTCCATAGGATGTTTGATCGGCATCGTGGCCTTTACCAGGTTCATCAATTTTGCTCTGAAGAAATGGTACGACATGACCGTCAGTTTTCTACTCGGCCTGGTACTGGGATCACTCGTGGCTATCTGGCCATTCAAGGGAACGGCTGAAGTCGGAGGCCGGATCGTTTATCTTTCCAACAGAATGCCTTCAACCTTCGGGGCCAATGAAGCCGTCACGGTTCTTGCGGCGGTGGCGGGCGGACTCATTGTCCTACTGTTCATCTATATCGAAAACAGAAAAGCTGAGCAGAAGCCGATATCGGCTTCTGCCAAATGACGGCATCGGAAACTTCCGGCTCCTGGAAACATTTGGTTCTCCCGCGCGTAGTCTGGATGATACGACGTGTTTATCAGTGGAGAAGCTCATGAAGACTGTTCTTGTGGGAGGCGGTAATGCCGCGGTAATACTGCTCGATTTTTTCGAAGCTCTGGACGACGTCAAAGTCATTGGAGTGAGTGATCCCAGGGACGACGCCCCCGGAATGGTTCGCGCGCGAAGCCTCAAGATCCTGACGACAACCAATACAGAGGAATTGACACGCCGTCTCGATGTCGACATGATCATCGAGTTGACCGGGAGTTCGAAAGTGCAGGCTGAGCTGCTGAAGAACCTGCGCCCGGGTCAGGAGATCATGTCCGCAGCGTGCGCCAAACTGATGTGTGACATGATCGAAGTTCAGGCCGCCCATAATGCGAAAGCCGCCGAGACAATCGCCGACAAGTTCAAAGCTTCCGGAAAGCAGCTGCAAATCGCCATCGAAAAAATGGACGATGCATACGGCGAAGTTGAAAAACTGCTGCGCGAAGCCGGGCTGGTCACCCTGAACGCTAAAATCGAATCAGCGCGGGCCGGGGACGCAGGCAATGCCTTCGCGATAGTGGTCGACCGCATGCACGAAATGCTCAACAGCATCCGGGGCGCGATGGAGAAGATTTCCCACGCCTCGGCTGAAGGACACGATACTCTTGCCCATCTGCAGGAATCCGGAAACGAACTGGCGGACGTGTTCCGGCGCTCGAAGAGCTATCAGACAGCGGGATCAGCCATCTGAACGGGGTCAGAATTTTGCAAATGCGGCTATCCGGACGGCAGCCATGCGGTCGCCGCCGGCATCAAGTCGTTCTGCCGGCTCAGGACACTCCCATATCCGGCTCAGGGTTTCACCAATGTCGCCGCTGTAGAGCGATTCGGATGGAATATGCAGATGTTTGAGATACGTCCGTATCGACTCCTCCAGGATCGGATACTCCATAAAATCGGTCCTGTCGGCGTAAATCAACGGCTTGTTGTTGACGATGCAGTCCGACACAATTCCGAATCCCGGCTTGGATATGACGGCGTCTACGGAAGCCACGATATCCGGGAAAGCTACGTCTTCACGGTCGAGGACGTGAATGTTGTTCCGCTTCCATTTCAACGGGAGGACCGTGAAGAACTCGTTATCACGAAGCCGCTCGACAGCATCAAGAGCGTCGTCCTTCCAGTCAAGAGTCGTGAAGGAAATGAGGAACCATTTCCTTTCAGGATCGCTTCCTGTCAACTCCGCAATTTTCGAACGGCAGGGGCGGCCGGCGGAAGCGACCAACGGAATGTCTTCGATAAGCGGGAAGGCAGACATCTCTTCGCAGAACGGCAGCCTGAGCAAAAGGTCGGTTTCGCAGTACTGTTCGGCGAAGGCATCTACAATGCTTTTCCAGCGCACATCCCGTGGCACGAATTCGGAGTAGATCCAGTCCCATCCGAAATTCCCGACGGCCAGGCGCGGCATTCCAAGGGCGGCCGCCGCTTCGATCGGTATACCGGGGATGTCGGCGACGACCAGCCTGATTCCCCGGTCTTTCAGAAACGCACTCTCGCCGGAAACAAGCTCTGTACGCCTGGAGTAAATCTGCTCGATTCTCGAGAGCGTGGCATCGACGTCGACACGAATGGAGTCGAGTTGCACCATGCCGACATCGAAAGAGGCGGCCCGCACAGAATTGCGGGCCGATCCGATGTGACTCGTGAGAAACGACTCCGGCAGGGTCGTGACTATGTGGACTTCGATCTCGGGAAAAATTTCGTTGATCGCCCGGATGATGCTGCAGGAGCGCACCCCGTGTCCGTAGCCATGCGAGCTGATATAGTACGCAATCGAAGTTTCAGCCGTCACTGCCTGCTCAGCGGGTGCATTTCGAGCCAGCGCTCCGCCCTGAGCGCCGCCATACATCCGAAACCGGCGGCGGTAATTGCCTGCCGGTAGTAGCGGTCGTGCACATCGCCGGCTGCAAAAACCCCCTCCATGCTGGTTTCGACTCCGTTGTGGGTCACGATGTAGCCCTGCTCATCGAGTTGCAGAACGCCTCGAAGGAACTCCGTGTTCGGGTGATGGCCGATCGCCATGAAGACGCCGGATATCGGTTCGACCCATTCGTTCTCTGAGACGACATTCCTGAGATTCACGGACTCGAGTGCCTGCGTGCCATTGTATCCGGTCACGACGGTATTCCAGAGGAAGTGGATTTTCGGGTTCTCCGCAGCCCGTTTCTGCATGATCTTGCTTGCGCGCAGAGTGTCGCGCCTGTGCACGATCGTGACCCTGGAAGCATGGTGGGCCAGAGTCAGGGCTTCTTCAATAGCCGTATCGCCGCCTCCCACCACGATCACATCCTGGTTTCTGAAAAACAGGCCGTCGCACACGGCGCAGGCCGAGAGACCCCGGTTGCGGAATTTGGATTCGTCCGGCAGCTGAAGCCACTTTGCCGCAGCTCCCGTGGCTACGATAACGCTGCGCGCCTCACGCCAGCCAGAGCGGGAACGCACCCGGAAAGGCCCGCCAGGCTGAAACTCGACTTCTTCGGCGTCCTCTTCAATCATGTCGGTACCAAAGCGCAGGACCTGCTTCTTCATGAGCTCCATCAACTCCGGACCGCTCACCCCTTCCGGAAAGCCGGGATAGTTCTCAACCTCGGTTGTGAACATAAGCTGGCCGCCCGGCAACTGGTCCGCTTTCGGCTCCGAGGCCAGCAGAACAGGCGAGAGATTGGCGCGTGCCGCATATATCGCCGCAGTGTAACCCGCAGGACCTGAACCGATAATAATCACATTGTGCATATCCGTATCCGTATGCCATCCATAAGTCATTGAAATTTGGTTACACTGCTGATTATAAGCGAATCCCCGGAATTATCCAGAGCGGCAACTCCGATCCGGCTAGGTGATCACCGACGGGCTCCGGCGCCCAAGCCGGTCGTACACGTGAAAGAGTTCGCGCGCTCCTTCGACCAGCGGCTTCAGAGTCTCATCGAGGGGACCTTCTCCTCTCTCGCGAAATCTTTCGAAATACAGGCGCAGCGTGGCCCCTTCTGTTCCTGTGCCGGAGAGGCGCCCCACAATCCGCGATCCGTCTTCAAGGATAATCCGGATGCCCTGCCTGGTGCTGACGCTCCCGTCGACCGGATCGACGTACTGGAAATCGTCGGCATGCGCGATTCGAGAGGACGCGAGCGGCTCGCCCGGCAGTTTTTCCATTTGGTGGCGAAGCTCCTCCATTATTTCCCCGGCCGTTTGCGCATCGAGCTTTTCATAGTCGTGCCGCTGGAAATAGCTTCTCCCATACCGCTGCCAGTGCCGCACAATCATTCCTTCGACCGATTCGCGTTGCACCGCGAGTATGGAGAGCCATGCCAGGACCGCCCAGAGCCCGTCCTTCTCGCGAACATGATTTGAACCGGTTCCGAAACTCTCCTCGCCACAGATGGTGCACATTCCCGCATCCATCAGGTTTCCGAAAAACTTCCATCCCGTCGGGGTCTCATGACACGGAATTCCGAAGGCGGCGGCAACTCTGTCGACAGCCGTGCTCGTCGGCATCGAACGCGCCACCCCTGCAAGCCCGCTGCGGTATCCGGGGATGCACTGGCGGGCATGCTCGGCCAGGACAGCGAGCGAATCTCCGGGACTTACGAAGAACCTCCGGCCCAGAATCATGTTTCGGTCGCCGTCTCCGTCACAGGCCGCCCCCATGTCGGGAGCATCGTCCATCGACATTCTCCGGACCAGCTCCGCCGCGTGCAGCTGGTTGGGATCCGGATGAAGCCCGCCGAAGTCTTCGAGCGGTTCTCCGCGGATGACAGTTCCTTCAGGTGCGCCGATGAGCTCCTCGAAAATATGGCGCGCATACGGTCCCGTCACGCCATGCATTGCGTCGAAAACAAGCCGGAAACCGCTGTGGAACAACGACCGTATCGCTTCGAAGTCAAAAAGCTCCTTCATAGTCTCGGTGTAATCAACGAGAGGATCGATAATGCTGATCCGCGTGTTTCCAAGCTTCTCTTCCCCCACGCGATCAATATCGATTCCATCCGCCTGGACCGTGAAAAAGCGTCGTATTTTCCGCGTCTCTGCGTATATCTGTTCCGTGACGGTTTCCGGCGATGGCCCGCCGTTGCGAATGTTGTACTTGATTCCGAAATCCTCATCAGGCCCTCCGGGGTTGTGGCTGGCCGTCAGCAGGATCCCTCCCAGGCATTTGCGGCGCCTTATCAGCGCCGACATCGCAGGAGTGGAAATCAAACCGCCACGCCCCACCAGTATCCGTTCAAACCCGTTCCCCGCCGCGACCTTGAGTATCGACTGAATGGCTTCGCGGTTGAAGAAACGGCCGTCGCCGCCGACGGCAAGGGTTTCTCTGGAGAAATCGGTCACGCCGTCGCGGCGCACCGTGTCAAAAACGGATTGCACGAAGTTTTCCACGTAGTTCTTCTGCTGGAAAATCCGCGTCTTCCTGCGCAGTCCGGAGGTCCCGGGCTTCTGATCGTCGTAAGGTTGTGTCTCTGTACTGGTCATAAAAAGATGATACCGCATGTGCCATACAGGTGAAGTCGCACGAAAGCAGCTTCCCTGAGTCAAAGCCGCTTCAGCCACGGCTGCCAATGCCGCATGACTTGTGGTACTCTGGTTCCCGTTGATATTTTCAATGGAGCGAGGAGGAACGATCGTGAAAAAAGACGAATTCTATCAATACGCCCTGGATGCGTTTCGACCTGTTGAAAAGATGCTCAAGATGGTTCCTGCGGACAAACTGGAGTGGAAGCCCGGCCCGTCTTTCATGACCATGGGCCAGCTCGTCTGTCACCTCAGCGACGGCATCGGCACCGAACTGCGCATGGCTTTCACGAACAGCTGGCCGAAACCGGAAGAGATGACCGAAGCCATGAAACAGATGCCGTCATGCGGCATCGATGAAGCACTCGCAAGACTCGAGAACGATAAGAAGACGCTGCGCGAACTACTGGACGGAGTCTCAGAGCAGGACTTTGCGACCAAAATGGTGGAAGTCCCCTGGGGATGGAAGTCGACCATGGAAAAGATGGCGCTCGATTTCAGGGAGCATTTCACGAACCACAAGATGCAGCTGTTTACCTATCTCAAACTTCTGGGCCTGCCGGTAAATACTGAAACGCTGTACATGGGATGATTTCCGCGGCATGACTGTTCGGATTTTCGTGACCGGAGGAACCTTCGACAAGGAATACGATGAGCTGGAGGGGAAGCTGTACTTCAGGGACACGCATCTTCCCGAAATGCTCGAACTCGGGCGCTGCAGAGTACCGGTACATATCCGGACGCTGATGATGGTCGACAGTCTCGATATGACGGAACCGGATCGAGCGATAATCCTCGAGAACTGCCGCAACTGCGTGGAAGAGAACATCGTCATCACCCATGGTACCGATACGATGGAAGAGACCGCCCGGATGCTGGGAAAAGCTGTATTAGAAAAGACTATAGTATTGACGGGCGCCATGGTCCCGTTCAAATTCGGCAGTTCGGACGGTCTGTTTAATCTTGGCAGCGCCCTGGCATTTGCACAGGCTTTGCCCGCAGGCGTCTACGTCGCCATGAACGGCCGCTGTTTCCCATGGCACGGGGTGCGGAAAAACAGAAAGACAGGCGAGTTCGAAACAATACAACCGTAACAACCCACGACACACCACGGTGTCCTCTGCAGTGTGTGGAAAGATGAAGCCTGGCATTTACATACTTTCGGCGCTCCTGTTGTTGAACTGCACCGAGAGCTTGAGTCCGGCGGACGCCGTCCTGACGAGACTGTCACTTCGTGAGAAGATCGCACAGCTGGTGCAGGTCCGCGTGCGCGGAAGATTCCTGCACCGGCAGAGCCCTGAGTTTCAGGAGATACAGAACCAGATCCGGCAAAACCGGGTCGGCGGAGTCGTTCTGTTTGCAGGCGACATTTACGAATCCGCAGTTCTGCTGAACGATCTGCAGAAGCTTTCTGAACTCCCCCTCCTGGTGAGCGCTGACTTCGAGCGTGGAGCCGCTTTCCGGATAGCCGACACAACATCTTTCCCATGGACGATGGCGCTCGGCGCCGCAGGCTCGGAGGAATTGGCCTATCAGCAGGGCCTCATCACCGCCCGCGAGGCGAGGGCACTGGGAGTCCACTGGATATTTGCACCGGTAGTTGACGTCAACAACAATCCGGACAATCCTGTGATCAACATCCGCTCTTTCGGCGAAGATCCTGCTCTCGTCTCACGCCTCGGCGCGGCTTTCATCCGCGGAGCAAAGGAAGGAGGCGTCCTCACCACCGCCAAGCATTTCCCGGGTCATGGAGATACGACGACAGATTCCCACCTCGGACTGGCAGTCGTGGAATCCGATATGGATCGTCTGCAGGCGATTGAACTCGCTCCTTTCAGGGAAGCAATCAAGGCCGGCGTCGACTCGATCATGACAGCGCACGTCGCCGTCCCTGAAGTAACCGGTTCCGACGACACTCCTGCAACGCTTTCAAGGAAGATCCTCACCGATGTTTTGCGAGACAGCCTCGGCTTCCGCGGCATCGTCGTGACGGATGCACTGGAGATGGGCGCCATTTCAAACACCTGGTGGTCGGGGCTGGCTGCGGTGCGCGCCCTGCAGGCGGGCGCAGACATATTGCTTCTCCCTGGAAACGCCACCGTGGCCATTGATGAAGTGGAGCGCGCGGTAAAACGCGGCGACATTTCCGAGGAGCGAATCGATCAGTCGGTGCGGAAGATTCTCCAGGCGAAGAGCCGCCTCGGGTTGTACAAATCCAGAACGGTCCCCCTCGATGGGATCGGCGGCACAATCGCGTCTCCGGAATCCCTTCTGCTGGCACAGAAGATCGCCGATCAGTCGATCACCGCAGTGAAGGACGACAAAGCCCTGCTGCCGGTCAACCCGCTCGGCAAAGCAAGAATCCTCAGCCTTGTGTTCGCATCAGACCTTGAGTCTTCTCCGGCATCAGTCTTTCAGGCGGAGATGAGACGGCGCTTCCAGTCCGTCCGTACCGCATGGGCCAACCAGGAAACCTCAGCGCAACTCCTCTCCCGCATCGATAGATCGCTGGCGGGCTCCGACATCGTTGTCTGCTCAACCCTGACGCGTCTCGGTTCGGGCACGAGCTCAGCAATCCCAAAGGATCAACAGGTTATTATCAGGAGACTTCTTACATCCAGAAAACCGGTGATCTGGGTCTCTTTTGGAAGTCCATACGTCATACGGCTTGTCCCCGGCATAGGAACCTATCTGTGCGCCTTCAGCTATTCCGACGTATCGCAGGTAGCCGCCGCGAAGGCCATCTCCGGAGAGATCGCGATAACAGGCAGGATGCCCGTCTCGATCCCCGGTCACGCTCGAATCGGTCAGGGGCTGCAGGTGCCCAAATTCGAAATGACTTTGAAAGCGGCGAAGCAACCTTCAGGGTTTGAGCAGACGAAGAGAGTGGTGGAGTCGTTTGTAAGAACGGGAGTATTTGCGCAGGCCGAAATCGTCATCGCCCACCAGAGTTCGGTAAAGCTGCACTTCCGCACAACGGAAGAGCCGCTTTACGACCCAAGCTTTTTTGCCCAGTACGGCTGCACGCCGCTGGCAGCCATGCTGGCTGTCGATACGGGGGCCATTCTCTCTGAAGCGCCCGTAAAAGACTACATACCCGAGACGACTGGAAATCTGCGTATCAAAGAGCTCCTGAAACGCACGGACAGAAACAGGATGGAATTGATACGTGCGATTGTCTCGCGCGCCACAGGCACGACGGTCGAACAACTGGTCGAAAATCGGCTTCTTCGTCCCCTCGGAATCTCGCAGAAAGAGATGACGGCCATGGATTTCGCCGCAATCGCGCAGATGCTGCTGAACCGCGGCGTTTACGATCACAGGCGCTACCTGAGTTCGGGAACTGTGGCTGCATACACCGGCGCGACGGCGCTGTGGTCTAAGCCTTCCGGGGGTGATTCACTCTCGCCGGGAACTTTTGGATTCAGCTCCGCGGCGGGTTCATTCCTCTGGATCGATCCTGCACGGCAGCTCTTCATTGTCCTGACGGCCAAAGGTACGAAAGCATCTGACGGCAATGCGATTATCGAAGCCCAGCGTGAGATCCTGCGGGCGGCAACGGCAGGCCTTCCCTGATCTGCCGCATCGATAAAGAAATCGAAACTTTGAATCCGGCCTTACATCTAAGATTTTGTGTTCGCGCGAAACCATGGTGATCAATTTCCTATTCGGAGGCAATCGATGATGCGCTCATTCATTATAGCTATGTCAACGCTCCTGGCCTGTTCGCTTCTGGCGAATCCGGGACCGGCGCAGGAACTCACGCAAAGCGGCATGGCCGGCGGAACGGGAGGCGCCTCCTTCGCCGACACTCGAATCCCCGATGGCGCCAGGGTGGCCGAAGTCCGGATCTCATCGGGAAATGTCGTAGACTCCGTCCAGATGGTGTATGAACTGCCGAACGGGAGGATTGTTGCCGGCCCTCGCCATGGCGGTCCAGGCGGCCGGCTGAACTCATTCAGGCTCGATTCAGACGAGTACATCACCGCCGTCTCGGGAAGATCAGGGGAGTACATCGATTCCATACGGATCCATACCAACAAGCGCTCTTCCCAGCTCTTCGGAGGGCCGGGCGGCAGTCAGGAGTATCGAGTCAGTGTCGACCGCGGACATCAGGCGATTGCTTTTTACGGGAGAGCCGGAGAGTTCGTTGACGCGATCGGGTTGATCCAGACTCCGATCACAAGCGGGCGTGCGGGCCAGACAACCGTTGCCGGCGGCCGCGGAGGATCTCCCTTTGAAGATGACGTTCCGGCCGGTGCCAGGATTTCTGAAGTTCGCATTTACGCCGGAAACAACATCGACGGCATCCAGGTGGTGTATGCCCTTCGCAACGGCAGAAAGATTGAAGGTCCGGTGCATGGCGGCACCGGGGGACGTGTCAATGTCGTGCGCCTCAATTCAGATGAACATATTACTGCGATCTCGGGGCGCCATGGCATTTACGTCGACTCCATCACAATCCATACAAACAAACGCACGTCGCGGACCTTTGGGGGAAGAGGCGGCTCCAGGGCCTACAGAATTGAAGTGCCGGCCAGGAGTCAGGCGGTCGGGTTTATCGGAAGAGCCGGCAACTACGTGGACGCGATCGGCTTGAAATACGGGACGCTCCAGGAGCGTCGTCCCGGCCGCAGGAGGTGAAAATCAGTGCGGCAGGACTTCCCGGACCTTGCGCAAGAGACTTTCCATGGTAAAGGGCTTCTGCAGGAACGCAACGTCGGAATCGAGCAGTCCATGATGCACGATAGCGCTGTCAGTATAGCCGGAGATGAAGAGCGATCGGATGCCGGGCCTTGTCTCCTCGAGTCGCGATACCAGCGTCCTGCCGCTTATCCCCGGCATAACGACGTCCGTAACAACCAGGTCGATGTCGCCCGCGAATTCGCGGGCGATTTCGATCGCCGCCTCCCCATCCTGCGCCTCGAGCACGGTGTATCCCTGCTGACGCAGGATGCGTGCGGCGAGTGCACGAACCGATTCTTCGTCTTCGGCCAGCAGAACGGTCTCAGCCCCGCCTGGAGCACGCTGAGGTTCGATTTCGGTGTCATGCCCGGGCAGTGTTCCCACCGCCTGCGGGAAATAGATCTTGAACGTGGTCCCCTTTTCGGGTTCGCTGTAAACCCAGATGAATCCGTTGCTCTGTTTGACGATGCCGTAGACGGTCGACAGCCCCAGCCCGGTCCCTTTGGTCTTTTCCTTCGTGGTGAAGAACGGCTCAAAGATGCGTGACCGGGTAACGGCGGACATCCCTATCCCGTTGTCACTGACAGCCATCATCACATAGTCCCCCGGGGGAACCATGGGATGCTCGGCGACGTAGTCATCGTCGAGCAGCACACTGCGCGTCTCAATCGTGAGCAGGCCTCCCAGGATCATCGCGTCGCGTGCATTGGCAACAAGGTTCATGATGATCTGCTGTATCTGGCCGGGATCAGCGCTGATCAGGCCAAGATTCGGCTGCAGCATGGTCACAAACTCGACGTCTTCCCCGATCATGCGTGTCAGCATTGTACTCATGTCGGCTATGATGGCATTCAAATCGAGAAGCTCCGGCTGCAATATCTGCCTGCGGCTGAAAGCGAGGAGCTGCGAGGTCAGAGATGCTGCCCGTTTTCCGGCTTTCGTGATCTGTTCCAGGTCAGACCTTCTGCAATCGTCCGGGGCGAGGTCCTCCAGCAGCAATTCAGCATATCCGTTTATGACCGACAGCAGATTGTTGAAATCGTGTGCGACGCCTCCGGCCAGCACCCCTATGGCTTCCATTTTCATCGCCTGCTGCAGCTGCTCCTGAAGCCTGTTGCGCTCAGAAATGTTCCTGATATTCATCACGATGCCGTTCACGACGGGATCATGCAGCATGTTGGTGGCGACTGCCTCCACAGGAATCCAGTTGCCGTTCTTGTGGCGGCAGCGCACTTCGATCCTGCGCACCGCGTCTGTCTTCCTTTTCAGGCCGGAGAGGAGTCTCGACGCCGGCTCCACATCATCAGGATGCAGGTTCGCAAGTATGTCGGCACCGATCAACTCCTCGGGCTTGTAGCCGAGATTCTTCTCGATCGTGCCGCTGACGTAGGTCGGTGCATACTGCTCGTCCAACACGACGATGATGTCGGAGGAATTCTGCAGGAGCCTCCTGAATCTCTGTTCATTCTCCCGCACTGCCCTCTCGGCCAGGCGTCGTTCCACGATGTCCTGAAATACCCAGATCGACCCATCCTTGACGTCCGCGACATTGATCGCCCTGCCGGCTATGCTGCACCAGAAGACGGAACCATCCTTTCGCTTCATCGGCGCTTCGACCGCATAAACAGCTCCAGCCGCAATTTTCGGATACGCTTCAGTTTCGACTGTCCGGATATCCCGCTCCTGCGAAAACAGATCTACGGCTGCAAGTTCCCGCAGCTCGTCGGTTGTATACCCGAACATGTTCAGGAAGGCCGGGTTCGCCCACTGTATTTTCCTGTTTCGTACGTAGTTGATTCCGAGGCTGATAGTGTCAAGAATGGCTGTCTGCTCATTGGCCAGCTGCTTTATCTGCTCGACCGCGAGTTTGTGTTCGGTGACATCCATGTGCACCCCCACGGTTCGCAATGGCTTGCCCGACGGATCGTGGGAAATAACCTTTCCCCGGTCAAGTACCCATCTCCATTCTCCGGCCTTGTTCCTGATCCGGTGCTCGCATTCGTAGGCGGCTGTCTTTCCCTCCAGATGAGAGGCGGCAGCGGCTTCCAGTCCCGGCAAGTCATCAGGATGTATGAGCGTGTTCCACCAGCGCACGTTCGGCTCAACCTCATCAGGACTGTAGCCGAGGGCCTTGAGCCATCGGTCTTCGTCTTTGACATCTCCTGTCCGCAGGTCGAGATCCCAACTGGTCATCCCCGCTCCTTCAAGTGCCAGTTTGAGCCTCTCGCCGGTCTCCCGGGCGGCGGCCTCGGCCCTTTTGCGCTCTGTGACATCCATGCATGTCATCTGGACGGCCGGCTGCCCCTGATACTGGACGAGGCTGGCAAGCACTTCAGCCCGGTATTCAGTCCCGTCTTTTCTGATGCCGAGGTACTCATAGCGCATCTCGGCCTGCTTGCCCGCAATGCGGTCAAGATACCGGTTCTTCATCAGCTCTCTGTCTTCCGGACCGAACACCGAAAGGATCTGCTCGGAATCGAATGTCAGCAGTTCCTCGACCGAATATCCGGACATCGTCGCAAAAGCCCTGTTGCAGAAGACAAGCCGCTTTCCCTGCACGATTGCCAGCCCCTGCAGAGAGTTCTCGACCAGCATGCGGTATTTTTCTTCAGATTCCTTCAACGCGCGGGCTTCATTTTCCTGAACCGTCACATCCACGAGCGAGCTCAGACAGCATGGCTTCTTATCCAAAGTCACGATGCTGCACGAAAACAGGATATTGAGAAATCCGCCCGTGCCTTTCTTCAACGTGGCTCGGATATTGTGAACACTCCCCTCTGTCTCCAGTCTGCGGATTACGGCCCCCCGCTGCGACGGATCGGCCCAGAACCCGAGGCTCGCGGAACTGCAGCCGATCATCTCCTCCCGCCGGTAGCCGCCAAGTTTCAGCGTAGCGTCATTGACATCGACAATTCGGCCCTCCCGGGCGGTCGTAATAATCATCGGATTCGACGATGCATGGAAAACCTCGATAAGGCTTTCCTCGCTTGCGCGGATTTTCCTTTGGTCAGCTACTGTCGGAATCATCTATCCCTCTCTTCATACGATCATGAATTGCACGACCTACTTATCGGCCGCATGCGGGACTGCATATCCCCAAAAGTCCCCAAACGTAATCAGACATCCCCCCTTTGATAAGACGGTTCGGATGTTCTATGTTACGCACGGAGTCTGTTCCCAATGGAAAGTGTACGATTCTGATGAACGTTCTTCTTATCGCTGTCTGCCTGATCGCTGGATACTCGCTCCGGACCTGCGGCATTCTCCCCCGGGACGCTCACAAGGGAATCAACGCGTGGATTCTCTATATCGCGTTTCCCGCTGTCGCGCTCCATTATATTCCCTCGATTGACTGGAGCTTCGACCTGCTTCTTCCTCTCACGATGCCCTTTGTCGTATGGTGCGGAGCATGGCTTGTCCTGAAGCTCTTCTCGAGGCGGCTTCGACTGGATGCGGGAACTTACGGCGGATTGCTCCTGACCGCCGGAATATCGAATACATCGTTTATCGGATTCCCGCTCACCCAGGCGTACCTGGGAGATGAAGGGCTGCGGATTGCGGTGATCTGCGACCAGTTGACCTTCATAGTCATTTCGACTCTGGGGGTCGTGTCGGCAATCCACACCGCACATTCCGGCGATGTAAGCATCAGAAAAATGGCGGCAGGGCTGCTGAAGTTCCCTCCATTCGTTTCATTCGTTGCAGCCCTGTCGATCCCGCACTTCATATCGCTCGCACCTCTGGATCCGCTCCTGCAGACCCTTGCGGGAACCCTCATTCCGCTTGCGCTGTTTTCCGTCGGAATGCAGATCCGGTTTTCGCAATGGCGGAAAGAAGCGAAGTTCCTGGCCCTGGGACTGGGCTACAAGCTCTTCATTGCTCCAGCCATCATTCTCGCGCTGGTCCTGATTTCCGGAGTAAGAGGTATTATTGCGCAGGCAACGGTGTTCGAAGCCGCGATGGCGCCGAGCATTACCGCCGCAATCATCGCCGGCGAGTACGAGCTGAATCCGAAGGTATCAAACCTGATGGCGAGTATAGGAATTATGGTTTCTTTTGCGACGACGGCGCTGTGGTGGCTGCTCCTGCGGCACGTGTAAAAACATCGGCCGGCGTCGTCGGCAGCCCGCTCTCGGCGACCCTGTGCCCGACCAGAAAGAGAAACTGCAGATCTTCAACCGCCCCGGCAAGGTCCCAGTCGGGTTTCACTTCGTCGCTGACCTTGTGGTAATCCCGAACCGCATACCGGCCGCGCTTCTGCTTTCCGTACTCCGCGGGCCTCCCGACCATATCTACACCTGCATCGGTGTACAGCGCCGGAATTCCTTTCTTCACGAACTCGAAATGATCGGAACGGTAGAAGAACCCTTTTTCCGGCTGAGGGTCCGGCTCCAGACGTCTCCCCTGCAGCCGTGCCGTCTCGCGCGCCAGTTCATGAAAAGGGGATGAATCGAGCCCGATCACGGTGATATCCCTGGTCGGCCCCCACAAATTCAGGCAGTCCATGTTAATTGCCGCCAATGTCCGGTCGAGCGGGTAAAGCGGATTCGCCGTATAGTACTTCGCTCCGAGCAACCCCTTCTCCTCCGCCGTCGACGCCAGAAACAACACCGAACGCGCGGGACGCACGTTAAGGTGCGCAAATGCGTCTGCGATCTCGAGGAGGCCTGCCGTCCCCGACGCATTGTCGACTGCCCCGTTATAAATGCGGTCTCCTTTCAGCTGCTCATTCTTCCCCAGGTGGTCCCAGTGTGCCATGTAGATCACGTGCTCGTTCTTTTGCCGCGCATCGGAGCCTTCGAGTCTGGCAACAACATTTCTCGAATCAATCCGGCGGATTCGGTTCCTGAGCGAAAAGGACGCTTTTACTCCGAGAGGAATCGGCCGGAAGTCGCGGCTCAGAGCCGCTTCCTTCAGGCGCGCAAGACTGGTTCCTGCAAGTGCGAACAGCCTCGAGGCCGCGCGCTCCGTGATCCACGACTCAACCGGCAGCTCGGGCTCCGACGTGGCCGAAAAATCTACAGAGACAACCTCCCTGCCGCGGCTGTTGACAAGCACGGCATACGGATAACCGGCAGGCCCTGTCTCGTGCACCAGGATTGCCGCGGCTGCGCCTTGCTGCGCCGCAATTTCGTATTTGTAGGTCCAGCGCCCATAGTAAGTCATGGCGCTGCCGAAGACCTTCTCGTCCAACCGCGCAGGATTTTGCGGGTCGGGGACCGGGGGATCATTGATCAGCATCACGACCGTCTTCCCCGTAACATCGACGCCTTTGAAGTCGTCCCAGTCATATTCCGGAGCTATGATCCCGTAGCCGGCAAAGACCATCTCGGAATCCTTCACCTCGATCTGCGGCCGGTTCAGCCGAGTCACGGCCACTCCATCCCGGGGAAAGACCAGGTCGAGACGACGGCCTTCCGCAGAGAAATGCGCGGCCGAGCGCCCCCTGATCCCCAGCAGGGGCACACTCTGGATATACGTGCCGTCCGGGTTTCCCGGCTCCAGTCCGAGTTTTTTGAACTGCGAAACAAGATAATCGACCGTGAGTTCCTCGCCGCGCGTCCCCGGGGCCCGTCCCTCGAAATCATCAGATGCCAGGGTCGTGATATGTTCCAGAAGTTCTTCCTCGGTGATTCTCCCGAGTGCAGACTTCAAATCCGGTTCAGGGACTTGTGCCTGTACCTTTGCCGGGCGCGGCTCGTCACCGGGATCACGGTAGCAGCAGGTCTGAAATGAAAACAGACACAGCGCGGCGAACAGAAGGAATCTCATAACCCGAAAACTATACCTCATCAACGCGCCGCAGGTGCAGACCCGGTCTCCATTGCCGCGACGCGTGCTTCAAGATCGCGGGCTATGCTCTCGGGATCGCTTTCCTCCCCGTACATCCTGGGTTCCCCAATCGAGACCGTAACGGAGCCCGGCAGTGCCCACTTCCGGCCGGCCCGTTTCAGCTCGTGCAAACCATCTATCCTGACGGGGACCACCGGAATGCACAGATTCGATGCCAGGATGCCGACGCCCGCACGAAACGGCCCGGTTCTGCCGTCGCGCGCCCTCACACCTTCGGGAAATACCAGGAGCGAATAGCCGCGATCCACCGATTCACCGGCAAACGCGAAGCTCTCACGAAAGCCGCTCTTCTGCGGTAACGGGAACAGGTTGAAGAACACAAGCGCAAGCCAGTAGGCACATCTCCTGACGAGTCTCGCACCGGGGGGAGTTTCGGGCGAAGGATTCCGCAGTTCCTCGAGCGCCTCGCCGCGCGTTGCAATTGCAAGCCGGTGCCTGAAGCGCAGCGGCAATGCAGCCAGTATGAATCCTATGTCGGCGTGCGTAATGTGATTGGCGGCAAAAAGGAGCGGCCCCCGCTGGTTCCTGAGGTTCTCTCGTCCTTTGACGCGCGGGAAAGCGAGCAGCGTGGCGGGCCAGGCGAATATGTAATAAAGAAGTATCCTCGCCACCCGCATCGGCGCGCGTTGCGGCCACACCGGATAGCTGAAACTTCGCTGAGAAACCGGCCGGCTGATGACGTTCTCCAGGTCGCTGACGGTGTCCGCCTGTGTGAACACCGATTCATCGAGATCCACCTGGAATCTCTCCTCGAGCGCTCCCAGAAGCTCGACCCTTTCAAGCGAGTTCAGATCCACCGGACCATCCACCGCGCGTCCTGTGATGCGGGCGATCAACTCGGCGACCATGCCGGCGGATTCCTGTCTCCCTCCTTCGCTGAACCTCTTCTCCGCATACTCTCGTACGACTCTCACGAGAGGCTTCTGCGTGGTTCCCCGGGGAAAATCCTTCTCCGGCCAGATGAACCAGCGCCGTATCCGCTGATACTCCGCAAGGGACATGTTGGCGCGACGGATCGCCGCTTCCTCGCCGGCATCATCCCGGAGGATCAGGGCGGCACACGGCTCGGTGTTACCTTGAGGTCCAGTCCGAAAACCAGGCAGTCACGTATCTCCGGTTGTCTGCGAAGGGCGGCTTCAAGGTCTTCAGGGAAGATGTTCATCCCCTCCGGGCCGACGATCACGTTCTTGCGCCGACCTCGGAAGTAGAGATTTCCCTGCTCATCGACAGCGCCCAGATCGCCGGTGTGAAACCAGCCTTCGCCCCCTGCCAGCGGTGTCATTTCGCGGTCACGATAGTAGTGTTGCGCCACGCCGTGGCCGCGTACCAGGATTTCACCGTCCGGGGCAAGCTTCATCTCTCGTCCCGGCAGGACTTTCCCGATAGAGCCTTTTCCGGTCCTGAAGGGATGATTCACGCTGATGAGCGAACCCGTCTCAGTCATCCCGTATCCCTGGATAACCGCGAATCCCAGACTGCGCCAGAATTGCTCTGTTTCGTCGCTGAGGCTTGCTCCCCCTGAGATCACAGCCCAGAACTTGAAACCGAAGCGCCGGTGGATCTTCCTGAAACGCCACCAGCGCCATATGAAATGCCGCTCCAGGCTTCTTTTCAGGTCACCAGACAAACCGTCTGTTGCAAGCTCATCTTCGATTCTGTTCCTTAGGCTGTCCAGAATTCTCGGGACGGCGACCAGAACCGACACACGTTCCTCTCTGGCCGTGCGGATGATATCCGAAGGAGCGAGCGAGGCCGGGAACACCACGGTCGCGCCCAGGAGCTGCGGAATGAACACTCCAAGAAGCTGGCCGAAAACATGGCTCAGCGGCACGAGGTTAAGAAAGCGAAGTGGGTGTACGAGCCGCTCATATCTGCGGTATCTGGCGATTTCCCGCTCGAGGGGTCGAATGTTGGCGAGGATGTTTTCGTGCGTCAGCACTACTCCTTTGGGATCGGCGGTGGTTCCGGAGGTGAAGACGATTTCGACGGGGTCGCCGGGCTTCGACTCGGGAGAGACAATCGGGATGTCCGGATTCGGCCCCGGGAGTTCCGCAACAGTGTCAAACAGCATCGTGGCCGGGGATGGTGCCGTCGGTTGCTGCACGGCCGAACAGAGACAGAGACGCGCTCCGGTGTGTTCAGCCACCCTGCGGACGAATTCCCGGGAGGAGGTTCGGTCGAGCGGCACGACGACCGCACCTCTGCACACGCACCCAAAGAATGAGACGACCCATTCCGGAGAATCGTCTCCCCAGAAAAGCACCCGGTCTCCATGCCTGATGCCGCGCTGCCAAAGCTCCGCGGACATCCGACGGACGCACTCCGCAAGCCGGCCATAAGACCAGCGGACAATCCGGTAGCCGTGCCGGTGTACGTAGGCGGTCTCGGGCCCGTGAAGACGAAAATTTTCGACGATATCGACGAGGGTTCGATCGGTCATCAGCAGAAACGGATCGCGGCCCGAATATCAGATTGGACGGACGTCGGAGGCATCTATCTCGACCGACACCGCCTGGCGGATCAGATCAACCTGGAGGACGAAGCGGAATCTGCCCCGTTTTTCCACCAGGATGCCTCGAATCCCTTTCAACGGGCCTGCTATCACCTCGACACGAGTCCCGACCTGCATGTAGGGATAGGGATCGATCGATATGCTGGCTTCGAGGAATCTGCGCACATACTCGATCTGTTCTTCCGGGATCGGGACGGCATGCCCCTCGAGACCGACGAACCTGACCGCCCCGGGTATGTTCAGAATCCGGAAACGGTTTTCAGGCGTATCAACCTGGTTTATAAAGATGTAGCCGGGGAAGAGGGGAACCCAGATCCTTTTCTTGCGGTCTTTCCACCGGCTGAGGATTTCGCGCATCGGCAGAAAGACTTCAACGTTCCGGTCGCTCAATTCGCTCAACATCTTCTTCTCGAAGCGGCTGCGCGTGTACAGAGCATACCATTCCGGTTTCAAAATGCCGCCTGGACGTTCTATGACTCCGGCAGTCTCGTCGGGTTTTTCAATCATGGTGCCTTGGGATGGTCTCGAAGTGCCTGTAAGTGTAAAAATCCGTCATTTATTCACCGAATGAAACTGCATCCCTCTCCTGGTGAACGGAATGGCGTCCGGCTGGAGCGGACCGGATTCGGGTTTGAATATAGCCGTTGGGCCATCGGCTGTCAAGCTGGCACGTTTTGGATGCCCCGGGGCTGAAATCGTCCTTTCCTGTGGCGGAATTGAAGGGCATACTTAACGGTTTCGGAGGAGAGAGTGGCTGGTATCAGGATCGCTGATGTCAAATCGATTCAGGAAGCTGCGCGGATCATCCGTGACGGCGGACTGGTATCATTCCCCACCGAGACGGTATACGGACTGGGGGCGGACGCAGGCAACCCTCTCGCGGTGGCCAGGATCTTCGAAGCCAAGGCAAGGCCGCGGATAGATCCACTGATTGTCCATGTGGCCGACGCCGATTCCGCCCGGCGCTATGGAAACATTCCGGAAATCGCGCAGCCCCTCATCGAGAAATTCTGGCCCGGCCCGCTCACGCTCGTCGTTGAGAAAACTGCGTTGGTACCGCCGATAGTCACTGCCGGCCTGGAAACGGTCGCAATCCGGATGCCTTCTCACCCGGCAGCTCTGGCTCTCATCAGGACGGCAGGCTGCGGCATTGCGGCGCCGAGCGCCAATCCCTTCGGCTACGTAAGCCCGACGACGGCACAACATGTTGCTGAACAGCTGGGTGATAAAGCGGACATGATATTGGACGGAGGTTCCTGTGAAGTCGGGGTGGAATCGACAATCCTGTCATTAGCTGATTCCCCGCCGCGCATTCTTCGGGCCGGAGGAGTTCCGATCGAGGAACTCTCGGAGACGCTCGGGAGCATAAGAGTCTCACTGGAGATCCCGGAACGGCCGCAGGTACCCGGACAGCTGCGACGGCATTACGCGACCCGGACCCGGCTGGAGATCCTGGATCTGGAAGCCGAGAACATCAGGGAGGGGGAACGGACGGGGCTGCTTGCCCTGACCCCGCCGGAGGATCCCGGCAAGTATGCTGCAGTTGAGGTGCTTTCACGTTCAGGAAGCCTGCGGGAAGCCGCGGCGAATCTTTTCAGCGCGCTCAGGCGTCTCGATGCCCGGTCCCTCGACCGGATAATCGCCCGCCCTGTCCCCGAACGCGATCTCGGGATCGCCATCATGGACCGCCTGCGCCGCTGCTCTGCCTGACCTGACCGAGGTTTGTAAACCTGGACACCCGCTTTTCTGGTAGATTAGGCATCATGATTCTGGACTGTAACGAGATTATCGAAAACAGGCTTTGGGTCGGAAGCTATGTGACGGCGGAAGCGGCCGGGCTTCTCCGCCGGCTGGAGATATCAAGCGTTTTCAGCCTGCAGAGCGAACAGGACCTGCGCGATCACAACATACCGATAAAGAAGATTCTCAAGTCGTACGAATCGCTGGGCATAGAGTACCGCAGCGTCCCCACCCCCGATTTCGACAGAAAAGCGCTCGGGGCCAATTTGGCAAAGGCGGTCGAGGAGCTGGAACAGGCGCTCGCTCCCAGGTGGGCCAGAGTCTATGTCCACTGCACGGCCGGGATCAACCGGGGCCCGACAGTTGCCGCGGCGTATCTGATGAAGTCGATGGGGATGGCGGCCAAAGAAGCCTTTGACTACGTTGTCGCGCGGCGGTACTGCAGACCTTATCTTTCGACACTCGAAGAGTATGAAGAATTGTTGAAGAACCAGGATCAGGCCGGCACCAGCCGGTAAGAGGGAATTCCATGTCCAAAGAGCCTCTCTCACAGTACTACTACTCACACCGGCTGAAACTCCATTTCTGGGACTGGGGCAACAAAGGCAAACCGAATCTGATTCTACTCCACGGCGGCATGGACCATGCCAGGAGCTGGGACAGAAT
>Ga0123335_1002180_pt1 | contig 29930 bp, 22 predicted proteins | sample BiotimSIPDNA_2_FD_89707 | JGI IMG/M metagenome (GOLD analysis project Ga0123335, IMG submission 89707) | Anaerobic biogas reactor microbial communites from Washington, USA - Biogas_R2 time_0 SIP DNA | ecosystem: Engineered > Bioreactor > Anaerobic > Unclassified | place: Washington, USA... | reverse complement strand
TGCTTGCTCTACTGAGCTTGTGTTACATCCTGTTACAAAAAATAGCAAAAAAAATAAAATAGCAGTTAATTGTTTAAGTTTACTCATTTTCTCCCTACCTTTCATACCGTCTGATTTTATAATTAATAAAAAAATTAATAAAATTAAATTTATAGTAATATTATACTTTAACTTACAAGAACTTACAATTACTATTTAAATTTTATTGAATTGAATTCCAGGGTGTATACATTGTAATTCAGTGTCCAGACCTTTGGAAACCGTTTAGTTCATCCTTAATGCTTTTCCAGTTTGGTAGAAATTTATCCATGTAAGCCTTGTATTTTTCATTGTGATGTCTTTCAAGAAGATGTACCATTTCATGAACAATAATATATTCAAGACACTGTGGATTTTTCTTTGCAAGTTCAAGGTTTATCCAAATTCTTTTATCTTGAACATTGCAGGTACCCCATCTGGTCTTCATGAGTTTTACGCCCCAGTCATTTACTGTAACTCCCATGATTTCCTCCCACTTTTTTATATAAGCAGGAATTATCTTTTTTAAACTTTGCCTGTACCAGTCAGACATTATTTTTTCTCTTTTTTCAACCGTGCTTTCGGGTCTTACATATAAATCAATATATTTATTGGTTCTCAATTCAATATGCTGTTTTCCCGTAGTTTCAACAACATTTAACAAGTATCTTGTTCCGAAATAATAATGACTTTCACCGGATACAAATTCTCTAGCAGTTTGTCTATCCTGTTCACTGAATTTTTTTCTTTGCTTGGTAATCCACGCTAATTTTGATGTAGCAAATAATCTTACAGCTTCATCATTCATTCTTTCGGGGACTGCCAGCCTGACCCTACCATCAGGAGGGTAGACGGACAAGTGTATATTCTTTATATTTTTTCTTATCAAATCTATGTCTATGTTTCCTATAGTAATTTTGTCCATTGGTATTCACTCTGCCTTTCCACAACTTTGCTTTATGATTCACTTTTTTTGATTGCCATTTCTTCATCCGAGAAAGATATAATTAATGTAAAGATAAGAATTTAAATATTGTAATATATTCATTATAAATGAAAAATTAGATAAATTTCAATACGAAACGGGTAAAGAATTATTTGTTTTGATGAAATAAGTTTAACTAATTCTTATTCATTAAGTTCAATATGGTTAACTCAAGAAATGATTACAGTAAAGATTGTTCTGTTGGTAAAAATTATTTTTAATCTTTTATTGAAAACAATAACTATTTATAATATAATAAACAAGTCACGGGCCATTAGCTCAGGGGATAGAGTGGCAGACTTCGAATCTAAACGTAATAAATTTGATTCATTTTATATGCATCCACACATTCCCTGCAATAACAAGCTTTTAACTCATTCTATATTTATAAATTATATGTATAAATACAAAGTGGTTACTGTTTGGTTACTATTAATGAAAAAATTCTATTATTCTCGATAAATTTTATCGTTAAATTAATTTGAAAGCTTTAAAATTTTGTAGTATAATCTAAAAGTAATAATAAATCTTGGACCATTAGCTCAGTGGATAGAGTCGCAGGCTTCGAACCTGTTTGTCGGGGGTTCGAATCCCTCATGGTTCACCAATACAAATGCCTTACAATAATTATTGTAAGGCATTCTAGTTTTAAATAGTTATATTATGAAAATTATTATAAAATGATTGGCAAACACATTTCAAGTAGAACATCGCCATTTTTTATTATTTTATGTGGTTTTCCATATGCTATTTTGTGTTAATAAATTTGAAAAACGATTATTTTTAACCTTATATATACGGTGCTATATTATTTTTTACCTTATTCGCTTTAGTGTTTTATATATGTATTTCTTCGGATAATTTAAAATTATGAAACAATATCTAAATCATGTTGATAAATTATTTTATAAACTTTACATTATAAACATAATGGGAGACTATCCAAATATATCCTCCCAATCATAATCTTCTGTTGTTAATCCTTTTAAATTAAGTAGACAGCTAGTTTGTTTTGTATAATTCATATAATTCATTCCCGTATTTACAGTCATAAAAACTTCTTTCTTTGCTCTCGTAAGTGCTACATACAAAATGCTTATCTCTTCTTTAAATGCTTTTTCCATTGTTTCTTCGTACAAAAATTCACAATAATCAAATCCCCTGTTGCAACTATGAGCTCTTTGACATGGTTTACATACAAATGAACTAGGAAATGAAAAACTATTTAATTTTGGGATAATTACATATTCCCATTCAAGCCCTTTTGCTGAATGAATTGATGTTAATACTACAGATTCATCTATAAACTCCATCATATGCTTTAATCCATTATTCCCAAGTGTGAAATTAATATTGTCGTATTTATCTTTTGAAGTTCCTTCCCACTTTTTAGATTCATTGAATAGTATTACTAATAATTTGTACATTGCATCAAAGATATATTTCTTATCACTTCGCTGGTATATCTCATTCTCTCTGCACTTTACAGCATCAAGGCACTTTTGCAAATCTCTTTGCACTGCTCTCCCTGATGTTGTATTATGGAATTCTTCAATTGCTATACTATAGAATTTTAAATATTCCGGATCTGTATCTTTAAATAGTGCATTAAAATATTTAATTCCTCTTTCATCTAGTTTTGTAACAATTGAGTCGCCTTGCCTACCAGCGCGAACCAGTACTGCAACTTTATCATCTGAATTAGAAATTATTTTGTTAATTCCTTCAGCAATGAATTCATCTTCCCCTTCGTCGCTATCTAAGTTTTTCAAAAGAACCGATGCTTCTAATTCAGATTGACCATAGTTTTCAGCATACTCCCTAATAAAACTATCTAATTTTTTCATTCTTTCATTAGTACTAAATCTGTAATTATTATAAAATTTAATCTCCACTACAGGATATGTCTCAATTAGCATATTAAAAATTCCATTAACTGCTCCTAAAAAGCCATATATCTTTTGAACATCATCTCCTAAAAAAACAACAATATTATCACCAATCAATTTTTTTATAAGTAAATATCCAAGAAGGTTTGTATCTTGGAACTCATCAACAATAATCATCTGATAATATGTTTTATAGAAGGATGAAACTTGCTGTTTACGTAGTAGCTTTATTGCTGATATCAAAATCCCATTATATGTTATAATATGGTTTGTAATTAATTTTCTGTTTAGGATATCCCAATAATCATCTAATGCATTCATTAGATGATCTTTATTAGAATTTTTAACAGCATCATCTAAAGCCTTTAATTTAACACTGTCAGAACTATCAATAAAATCATCGAGCACGTTACTCACATCATCTACTACTTTAAATTCAAACAAATTGGAGAACTCTGGATTAAGACAATATCCATGTTTAAAAAGTAGTCTCATAGCAAAATTATGATAATTAGCAATATCTACTTTAGAAATGTATTCTACTGTATTATCAACTAAATTGGGCAATAATGTCTTAAGTGAATCTTTTATTTTCATTGCTGCATTAACGCTATAGGTCATAGCGAGTATTTTCTTATTAGCTGATATATGTCTAGTACTTAACTCTCGTGCAATTTTACTTACCATAGCTGTTGTTTTACCACATCCAGCTGGAGCTGTTACGATTATCTTTTTATCATTTGAAAAGATAAATTCAAGGTGCTCTTTATCACCAGAATGTTTTTCTCTTATTATCTCTTCTAATGTCATCATTTCACCTCTCTAGCTAGTTTTTTAATGATTTTTTCAAAAGCTGGTGGAACAATTGTAACATATTTTGCAAGTAATGCGGATTTAGATGCATTCTTTGTATCTCTTAATATATTTAATTCGTGAACTTTTATATCAGCCATTATTGTATTTTGCAATGTCTCATTTATAACTATGCTGTTAGGATCTGCCTGGTATGCAGGGACATTCAGTAACAATCCATATTGTCTTAAAATACCCACAAAAGCACCTATTTTCCCGATACAGTTATTGTATTTCATATAATCAAGAAGGGTAAAATTATCATAGATATCATCTTCAAAGTCTATACCCTTTGTAAATGAAACGTCATGTATATGATTATATTTAGCTTTTTTATCTCTATCGATCATCGCAATGGATTTTATATGAAATTCTTGATAAAGCTCCATACAGTTTTTAACACTATCCGCTCCATCCAGCTTTACAACACCTATTCCTAATTCATCAAAATCAAGATTCATCCTTCTTGCAAAAACCGGCATAGCACCATTTTCAGTATCCCCCTCCACAAAAAGAATACATTTACTAAACATAGCTTCTTTTAAATACAAAAAGCTACGTAACAAGTGCTTATACAACGTATCATCCAGTGTCATTCCACTTCCAGATACTATTTCTATATTACTTGGTGTAGCATTTAAAGGTCTGTAAAGTCTAATAAATTGCCTATAATCATTTAACAAAATATTTGGTGAATGCGTTGCAATAAATATTTGTCCAATAAGACCATCAATACCAAATAGGGACTTTAATAATTCAATAAAAACTAAGTTCTCATTCTTCATGAGAGCTTCGATTTTCTTAATTAAGCTTCTCTGTCTGTATGGATGCTGATGTACTTCAGGTTCATCAAGTACTAAAAATAATGGAAACAGTTTATTTCCGTCTTTATTGATCAAACGTTCTTCAAAATCTTCTAGTTTTCTTGTTGTCTTTACATTGTATATAATCTCAATAATCTGTAATAGAATATTAAAAGCATATTGGACTCCTTCTCCGAGTGACCCTAGCTCTCGTCCATTTTCATCTCCCAATCCTAGCATTCTACACATGATTTTATCAGCTTCTGTATCAAGATAAGCGCTTACATTATCTCCTGTAATTGAATTTAAACTATTAATCTTCTTATTAATGTTTTTTACAATACCTTTCAATTTTGTTATCTTAAGGATATCCCTTTCTTCTATTCCAGATGATTCTAAGCTGTGCTGGATAAGATAATTCAATACCTTCCCTGATCCACTGGTCTTTCTAAAATCAACTTCCTTAGAAGGCATACGCTGTGCATAGTAATAAAGAACATTCATTTTTTTAACAACGGTAGCACTAATTTTAGTTTGATTTGGTGTATCATGAAAATAACTAATTCTTTCATCTACAGAATCTTGTAATGCAATTAGTGTAATTGAATTACTATTATCAACATCAAAGTTATCATCGAAGAAACCAACTTCGTCAGCTGAATAATTTACTTTAATTTTAATCTGGATTGGTCGCAAAACATTCGCAAAATCTGATTCTCCAAACTTCCCAACTCCTAAAAATATATTTATAAGTTCCAAAACATTCGTTTTTCCAATATTATTTTCGCCTATAAGAAAATTCATTGTTTCATTAAACTTAATTATTTTTCCAGATAGATTTCTATAATTCAAAATTTCCTTTATCTCGCTTATATACATTGTTATACCCCACTTTTATACTATCTATATATAATCCTTATAATAAACTTCCCATTATTTCTATAATGCGTAGCTTCTTTTGTATTGAATTTTTACACTTTTATCGCACTGTGTTTTCTACATAATACTTTATAGCCTCCAATTTCAATATTATAAAACTGCTGATATCTTAAAATTAGGAACTAATTCATCTTTTGTCATTTCTAAACAATTATTAAATTATTATAAACTTTTACTATTCTGTTTCTAAAAGAAGCTTTTCTAATTCGACTAATAACCTCATTGCTTTTTTTGTAGCATCTGGTGAATAGTTGGTGCCTTCATTTATAAGTTCTCGTAGTATGTCTATATGGCTTGAGATTTCCGGTAGCGGTTCAAATTTTTTAATTATGATATGACATTCCTGATCAGTGAATATTTCTAATGGATCTCTTTCGTTTATTCCATAAATTTTTCTAATCTCCATTGGAATAACTATTCTTCCTAGTTCGTCAATTCTTCTTACTATACCAGTAGATTTCATAGCTGCTCTCCTTTCCTTTGTAAAATAACGAATCTTTTTATAAGTTTTATAAGCTTCTCACGTTGTTGTATATTTAAGTTCATTGCAACTGAATAAAGATAATCTATACAGCCAGGAAATGCTTCATTTACGATAATATAATGCTCTGGAATGGTTACTTTGTTGCCGAGTAAATAATCAATACTGACATCAAAGTATTTTGAAATCATTATCACTGTATTTAGATTAGGTTCCCTTAATCCACTTTCCCAATTTGAAATTGTTGATTCATGTACTCCAATATCTTTTGAGAGTTGTAATTGTGTTAATCCTCGATTTTTTCTTTGAATACAAAGGTTCACGCCAAATACCTCAGCTGTCTTAAATATTTGGTTACCCATAATATACCTCCATTTTAGATTTCAGATAACTATATAACAGCTTTTTCTACATTATACTACAATTTCTATTATATGGAAAACCTTTTGTTTATAAAAAATGACCACAGTTGAAACAACTCCAGCTTCTCTCTAATATTAAAGGGCTATTCTTTACTTCTATTAAAAGAAATAAGTATAAAATATAAAAGAAAATATAATCATTGAAAAATTAAAGTTTCTTCTATATAATTATACTATATAAAAAATATTGGAATTTATGGAATAAAATTGCTGCTACTCATGATTCTTAATAATTAAATAGATTTAATGCTCATAAGTAATTTGAATTTATATTTGCTTTTAAGAAACAACATCACATATTAGGAGGTATTATGGAAAAGCAACTAGCTGATAAATTAATTTCAATCCTACAAAGCGGTGAAGATATCCCACCAGAGTATAAGCGTATTATTTTTCCAATTGATCATGGTGAATATGAATTAACATATAAGGGTAAAGCAGCAAAAGAAATGATTCTTTCTGTAGGGGAAGAACCTCAAGCTATTCCCTTTCAAATTGAAAAGGAATTCTCATGTAGAAAAGAATCGGAAGACAATTGGAAAAACTTATTAATATTTGGCGATAACTTTCAATCTTTAAAAACAATCTATGAAAATAAAGATCCTTTAATAAAAGATAAGGTTAAAGGAAAAGTGAAATTAATATATATAGATCCACCTTTTGCTACTGAAAGCGATTTCAATACAAAGAGTGGTGAAAAAGCGTATGCAGATAAAATAAAAGGCTCAGAATTTATTGAGTTTATAAGAGTACGATTGTTATTAGCGCGTGAAATACTTGCAACAGATGGTATAATATGCGTTCATTTAGACTATAGAAAAAAGCACTATATTAAAGTTATTATGGATGAAGTATTTGGCGAAAACAATTTCAAAAATGAAATAGCTGTAAGTAGAGTTAAAAAAAATATAAGAGAAAGAACACTTGTAAAAAAACTTAATGAAGAATTTGATACAATATTAATGTACTCAAAAACTAATGAAAGCTTAATTTTACCTCCTACTAAACCTGATTATAAAGATGAAAGATGGCATTCATTTGAGGCATCTGGCTTTCGTAATGGAATGGATTATGAATTGTATGGCATAGTACCTGCATCATCAAATCATTGGAGATGGGAAAAAACTAAAACGAAAAAAGCAGTAGAAAATTATGATATATGGGAGACTTTATTCAAAAAAGACGAAACACTCAATGAGTATTGGGTAAGAACTGGCAAAACAAAAAAATTCATTAGAAAAAATGAAAGTACTGGGAAACCTGAATACTTTTTGCCTACATCAACAGAAACTCTCTGCAATAATCTATGGAATGATATACCAGCATATTCCTTTACTACTAAATATCCTACAGAAAAAAGCATAAAATTACTTTCAAGAATTATTGAAATGACAACAAAAAAAGGTGATATTGTAATGGATTTTTTTGCTGGTAGTGGGACAAGCCTATTAGCCGCAGAAGCGATGGAAAGAAAATGGGTTGGTTGTGATATTGGAAAATTATCAATCTATATTATTCAAAAAAGACTATTAAAATTAAAAAATAAGGCAAATGATTTTTGTCTAGTAAATGCAGGGTGTTATAATCTGGATAGCGTCTTTAATCTTGATAGAGATAAGTATTACGAATTCGTTTTAGATTTATTTCATATTGATAAAGATAAGCAAAAAATTAATGGTGTACAAGTTGATGGAAGAAGAAGAGGTGACTGGGTTAAAGTTTTCACTTATCAAGATTTTCTTGAAACAACAGCCATAAATGAAAGTTATATTCAAGATCTCCATAATCAAATTGGCAATAAAATTAAAGATAAATTTTATATTATAGCTCCGGAAGTTAATGTAGATATTATTGGCAGCTATTATAAAGTAGAAGATGTTAAATATTATTTACTTAGAATTCCATATCAAGCAATTGCAGACCTTCATAAAATCAAATTTAAAAAATTAATTCAACCAAAAAATATTAATAAAGTAAATAAAATAGATGACTCTATTGGCTTTTATTTTAATGAATCACCTGAAGTAAAAAGCCATATTAATAAGGAACCAAAAAAAATTAAAATTATTATAGATAAAGTTACTTCTCCTTTCATTAATATAGATGATGATAATCAAGTAATTAATGATATCTTAGCAATGGTCCTCATTGATACATCAAGTGATTTGAATTTCATTATGCAAAAAGTATTTTTCGCAGATGATATTAAGGTTGCTGATGCTTATGAAATATTATTGAATAAGAAAGATATATCTAGCAGTAAAATTAAGATTATATATATTGATATCTTTGGAAATGAATTTATGGAAATCTTGGAGGTGTAAATTATGGAGGGTATAAGAAAATTTGATATTAAAAACTTAGTTTTAAAAGTCGATAATAATTATAACAGTGCTATATTAGATATTGATAGTTGGCAGGATTACCTTGACTGTTTGTGTAGTAACAGAGAATATCAAAAAAATGCTATTAAAGCAGTAATAATTTATTTATTGTCTGGTAAGTATACTTCCATTAATGATTTAGCTGAAAAAAATTATTATTTAAATGATGACATAAGAGATAGCTATAATTCATTTGACCAATTTTTAAAAAACATACAAATGCCAAATATATTTTCAGGTGTAATAGACTTGGCAACTGGTACTGGAAAAAGTTATGTTATATTCGGTATTACCCAAATATTATTATCTATGGGCTTAGTTAAAAGAGCGTTGGTTTTATGTCCTTCCCTTACTATAGAGTCAGAGCTCAATAAAAAATTTTTAGAGCTATTAACTAATATTGAATTACAATCTTATATTCCCGAAAAATATAAGAAAAATTTAAGAATAATTAATGCTAATTACTCTGTTAAAGAAAATGATATTTGTATTGAAAATATTCATGCAGTTTATACAAAAGCAGAAACTTCAATTAATTCTTCCTTTGAAAACAGTGGAAATGACACATTGATACTTAGCGATGAAGTACATCATGCATATAACAAATCTAACGATTCTGATATTAAGAAGTGGAAGGAATTTGTTCTGAACCCTAAGTATGGTTTCAAGTATCATATCGGATTCACCGGTACAGCATATTGTGAAAATAATTATTTCAATGATATAATTTACCGCTATTCTTTGAGGGAAGCTATAGATGAAAAAATAGTAAAAAGGGTTAATTATGTTGATGAAGAAACCCATGATGGAGACTATGAAAAATTTCAAAAGATACTTCAAAATCATAACAAAAATAAAACATTATATTCTGAACTAAAACCTATATCTGTAATAATCACAAGTGACATTAACAGTGCAAAAATATTATATGAGGATTTTGTTGATTTTTTGGTTTCATTTACTAATAATGATAAAAAAGCAATAGAAGATAAAGTGCTTATTGTAACGTCTCATAAAGATCACAAAAAAAATGTGCAAGAACTTCAATATGTTGATGATAAGAATAATCCTGTTGAATGGATAATATCTGTATCAATGTTGACAGAAGGGTGGGATGTTAAAAACGTTTTTCAAATTGTTCCTTGGGAAGATCGTGCATTTAATTCAAAACTCCTTATTGCCCAAGTACTTGGTCGTGGGTTAAGAATACCTGTAGGATTGAGTATACAACCATCTGTAAGAGTTTTTAATCATTCATCTTGGAGTAAAAATATAAAAAAAATTGTTGATGAAATACTTGAAAATGAGGCAACTATTACAAGCGCGGTCTTATTAGAAGGAAATAGATCGCAGTTCAATTTTTCAATATTTAAATTAATTTATGATAAAATTGAGCAGTCAAAATTTAATGAAAATTATGATGAAATAGAAACTTTTGATATTAGTCAACCTCTAGCCTTAATAACAGAAGATGAACAAATAATGAAACCTGTAACCTATATTGATACAGCAAATAAAATTGAAAATATTGATTATAAGATATTAAAAGAAACTAAAACTGTTAATGAAGTTGCCGCATCTATTATAAACCAATATAAAAGCAGAAATCATGAAGCTAAGATTCGAAATCTTAATAATGAATTAGTTTTTAATAATGGTGAGACTGAAATGGATCGTTTGCCTACTTTTGATGAATTAATTTCATTTATTAGAGCTTCAATGGTTAAATCTAATATAAAAGGTGATAAATTAACTTATGCTAACATAGAAAAAATTAATGGTAAATTTACAGGGCTATTACGAAAAAAAAGAACAACTGCTGGATTTGTAAACAAAGTAAGCGCTCCTAAAGAAGTAAACACCAAGGAGATGGAAAAACGTAGTGATAGATATACTGCAATAAAAAATGGTATGGTTATTTACTATTCTTCTGATTATATAAATGAACTTTCAAAAGATGATAAAGATATTCTAGAATTTTTTATGGATGAATTACCAAGAAAACAGGTGAAAGAGATTAATACGTATAATTTTAAAACACCATTAAGTGTAGTTGTTGCTAATAAAGAACCTGAAAATAAATTTATAGAATTACTTACAAAGGCAAATATTGCCCACCAGATTGATGCTTGGATTAAATCACGAGATACTGGTTTTTATACACTTACATATATTCTCAAGAGAGGCAGCAGACCAAAAGATTTTAATCCCGACTTTTTCATTAAAATTGGTAATAATATAGCTGTAATAGAAACAAAAGCTGATAATGATATTAGTAAAGAAAATTATTCTAAAATGATTGATGCTAGAAAATACTTTTCTTTACTAAATGAGGAAATGAAAAAAAACAACAATCCTATGCGCTACAATTTTAATATTCTTACTCCTAAATCTTATCCTGATTTTGAAGCAAAAATTTTAGATAATACTTATTTTAACGGATTTAATAGTGAACTTGAAATACAATTACTTGATGCATATAAAAACAAGAATGATAAGGGGATCGAAATCAATTTATTATAAGTTCAATTTTAACTAAAGATAACATTGATTCCTTCAAATATAAAAAGTGTAGTTAAATTCTATCAATTTCATAAGTTTATATAAATCATTATACTTACAAGTAAAAAATCTTGCTACCCCTTGAACAATCGAGTAGGAGGTAATTAATTAATTTAATTACCGACCTCTCACACCACCGTACGTACCGTTCGGTATACGGCGGTTCAATAGAATTAACATTTCGATGTGTATATTTGAAATAAAGATACTAACCCAGATTTTTCAAGTCTGGTGTTAGTAATAGAAGTTGCTAAGATAGGGCTATTGGAAACTCTCCAATACCCTTTTCTTGTATTAGCAAATTCCCATGCTTTGTGTTTTGAAACACCAAGTTTCTTTAAATTATTGAATTTTGTACTGATTTTCTTCCACTGCTTCCAATAGCACATACGGATTCTTCGTCTTAACCATTCGTCAATATTCTTCATCAAGGATTTCATATCAGCCAGCTTAAAGTAGTTTATCCACCCTACAACTGATTCTTTAATCTTTTCAAATGTAAGCTTAATGTTTTTAATCTTACTTCTACCAGTTAAATTCTTTAATTTATCCTTGAATTTCTTTATTGATTTCTCATGAACTCTCATCCTTACTTTTCCTTTTGATAAGTAAAAGGAGTATCCTAAGAATTTACAACGCCAAGGTCTATCCACTTTGCTTTTATCTGTGTTTACCTTCAATTTAAGGTCGCCCTCAATAAAATTTGTTATGCTTTCCATAACTCGCTCAGCAGCTCTTTTGCTCTTTACATAAATATTGCAATCATCAGCATATCTAACAAATCTTAAACCTCTTTTGGTAAGTTCTTTATCAAGTTCATTTAGCATTATGTTGCTTAAAAGAGGAGATAAATTTCCACCTTGAGGGACTCCTAATTCTGTTGATGTCACAACTCCATTTACTATGGCTCCTGCGTTAAGATACTTTCTTATGAGGGATATTACCCTAATATCTTTGACTTCCTTGTGAATCAATCCTATTAATTTGTCATGGTTTACCGTATCAAAATATGATGCCAAATCTATATCAACCAGCCATCTATAGCCTTCATCCATATATTCCTGACATCTTTTTAATGCCCCATGAGCACTTCTGCCTGGTCTAAATCCATAGCTACTATCCGAAAATGTCTCTTCGAATATTGGACTTAAAACCTGTGCTATTGCTTGTTGTACTACTCTATCAACTACTGTTGGTATTCCAAGTTGTCTTTTCTTCCCATTATCTTTTGGTATTTCTAGTCTTCTAACGGGTAATGGTTCATAAGTTCCATCAAGCAAACTTTGTTGAAGTTTTCTGCCATTTTCTTTAAGATACGATTCAAGTTCATGAACCGTTAATCCATCTATTCCATGGCTTCCTTTGTTTCTCTTCACTCTTTTAAATGCTTCTTGCATGTTGTCTTTGTGAGTGATTTTCTTCAACAAGTTCCTTGTATACACACTTCTGTCGTTTTGCTTCGTATAAGACGTCAATGAAATACTCGGCACTTTTTCGTTATCCTCAAGTTCCACTCTACTTTCACGACCAAAGTCTTCTATATGAAGTTGTCTGCTTTCACCGCATTTCTTTGTTTCTTTCAATTCTTCAAAACCTCCTACTGTTCAGTCCTTCCTAAGTATCGTTAACTACACTTAGTACTATGACATCTGCTGACTTCTCATGTCTCAGCTATACATCACTGCATAGTTTGTTATTTCTAAATTCATATCCACAACTTACACATGAGACCTCCCCAGGTAAGAACGACCGCCTTCATCTCATCTATCTGCCATATTTACTGCATACACTTCGGGTAGTATTGGACTTTGTTTTGTATTGCAAACTCATCCAGTGTAAACCAGCCTTATATATGGTTCGTGTTCCTCAGACCGAGATTTTGCCTCCAGCTTCCTTCAGATTCCACCTCACGATGGACACCCTTGCTCTTGGCTAATGGTTGCTACTACCAAGCCCCATAACGGACTTTCACCGTCAAGCTGTCGCCCATGCTGGGCACACAATAAACAGTATTCGACATTTCGTCCTGCCGAATACTGTTTCTAAAAATAATTCTATATTTATATCACAAAAAGAAAATTCACAAAATAATTACACGACACAATACTCCCAGACTTCTATTAATTAATTTGCCATTATTTTGCAATTTTATAAAGTGTTGGTTAATTTCCTTTCCTTGACTTTTGAATTTTGCCTCATAATTCGTATTTTTATAAGAAAAAGAAAAGACCATGTTAAAATCAATTATATAAAAAAAGCCACAACAATTCTGGAGGCCACTGAAAAACTATTAATTTTTCAGTAGCTCAACCGACATTAACAAAAAAGACAATTTATTAACCAATTAATGGATAAGGAATTGTCTTTTTTTATATCTATTCTGTTATAATCGTTATCTTTAGCCTAAAAGTTTAATAATTCTTTTAATATTTACTGTGAAAATAGCCATTGCGCCTTGCAATTCCATGCCAAGAAGGCCTGACGATGATGCAACATCATATCCATGCCTATGTTTTAGTTCACTATTCTTTGCTTCAATTTTATATCGCTCATTGGATTTTTCCTTGAAGTAATCACTTTCTTGAAAATCGATTTGTGCTTTATGAACATTACTTTTTATTGTTACGCTATATGTTTTGCTCTTTGCTCCTTCTTTATAACAGCCTTCCCTGTTTGGACAACATTTACATTTTTCAACATCAAAATAGTAACAGTCAACTTGATTTTGTCCTATTTCTTTCTTTCCTTGCCTTGCTTTTCGTATTGCCATGTGTCCAGCCTTGCATATATACATTCCAGCATCTTTATTAAATTGAAATTCGTCCTCTTTCTTTCTGTATCCTTGTGTTACAGAAGGATTTAATTTTGCCACAAGTTTTATGTTTCCTTTTTCAGACAATTCTATATTACCTTTTTCAGAGTATGCGGAATCACCAATTATCGTGTCTACTTCAATTCCTGCTTGGACACTTTTGTTAAGTAAATTTTCTAGCTCTTTTCCATCACTCTTTTCGCCTGTTGTAATTGTGGCTGCCGTAATAATTCTTTCTTCAGTCATCGCTATATGTGTTTTATATCCAAAGAATGATGTATAAGCTGTTTTGTGACCTATTTTTGCATCTTCATCTTTTGATATTTGTAGGTGCTCAATATCATCATTTAATGTTTCTTTTAAAAGATTATATTTTTCTTTTATTTTTGGGTATTCTAAAAGATTCTTTTCCTTTTCAATAATTTCTATTAATCTTTTACAGTAATCAATTTCACTTTCTAATTCATCTACAGTATTTTTGATTGGAAATTTTTCTTTCATATTTTCATTAACTTCATATATTGATTTCCTAAGTTTTCTTGAACGTTCTAATAAAATTTCCCTTGGTGATTTCTGATTATATCTAGACTTCGTATGTGTTGAATCAACAATTATTGACCTTGATTTAATAATTCCTTTGTCAATTGCAATAGTTACAGTTTTGTTGATTAGCATATCTAAAAGATTCATATCTTTTAATCTTAATTTTCTAAATTTAGTTAATGAACTTGATTCAATAACATTGTCCTCCGGAGCCATTTCTAAAAAATATTTGAATGACATGTCATACCTTGATCTTTCAACAATATCTTCATCCGATAGATCATATATTGATTTTAACAATAAATATTTAAACATTCTGATAGGATTTATAGCATTTCTTCCATTATCTAAACAGTAATTTTCCAATAATTCATCATAAACAAATGAAAAGTCTACTAACTCATTTATTTTTCTTAGTAAATTTCTTTAGGAATTACTAAATCATAAATTTCGATATACGGACTTAAAATCATAGAATTCTGTTGCTTAATCATAGTATCACCTGCTTATTTTTATACTATGATTGTATCATAAAAAGGTTGAAATTACAATAAGTTTTGGTAATTTCAACCTTTTTTTAATGAGTCTTTAGTTTAATTTTTAGTTATTTCAAGATCACTTTTTCAGTGGCCTCCAATTCTGTTGTGAATTTTTATCATTTTTGAAGATGGAGTCAAACTTATGTACAATAATATTATACGCCCCTTTGCTATCATTTGTTGTTAACACAAAATACTCCAATATTTCTATCTTAATATTCCGAAGGGAATAATATAGTTGTTGTATTTCTGGCATATTCTGATATTATCCATACTCGACCATAACAAGTAGTATATACTGCAACAATTCTTTCACCCGTTATTAAAGCTAAATTATTTAATAATTCATCTTCAGGACAAGTATCACCCCAATCATGATTTATAAATTTATTAATTGCTTCATTGATTTCTTCGCTAAACTGATTGCTTTTCTGCATTAATAAATCGATTTTTCTTGTTCCAAGTAAACATCCTAATTTCATAGTATCCTCCTAATATTTAAGTTGACTATAATTTGAAAAGGAGCATATTATTTAATTTACTTTATACTCCTAATAAACTATTCAAATTACAACATCCCTTCTTCCTTAAATGAATAGAAATTGCCGTATCCTATTATTAAATGGTCTAATAGCTTAATTCCAATTATCTTTCCCGCTTCATCAAGTCTGTTTGTTAATGTAATATCCTCATGAGATGGATCAACAATACCTGAAGGATGATTATGTGCAATAATTATGGATGCTGCGTTACTCAAAATAGCAGTCTTATAAACCTCCCTAGGGTGAACTATTGCGGAATTCAATGATCCAATGCTTACTACGGAAATTGATGTAGGCTGATTTTTCATATCTAAGCAGCATACTATCATTTGTTCTCTATCGCTATCTTCTATGAAGTCTTTGATTATTGTTGCACTATCTGCTGGTGAAGAAAATACCCTATTTGAATATGTAATGCTATTTTCTTTCACCATTTTTAATGAAACAATATCAATTCTTTTTGCTGGCTTCATTGCATTTATACCTGACAAATTATTTTCCTTTAAATTGTTCTTCATAATATCTTCTCCTTTTAGATAAAATAAAGCTCAATGCATTTATATTTACATTGAGCTTATTGTCAAATCACAGAACAGCATTTCAATACATCTATAAATTCATCTGCTTGTTCTGTAGTTAATTGTTTAGTCTGGTCAACATTATATTTTTCTTTCAACATTGATTTTGCATAATTCATTGGTATCTTGCTCTGTTCAATAACTTTAAAAATTTCCCATGGCTGCTCTTTAGTTATATATTCAACCTTCGGGAGCTTATTTGATTTATTTTCTCTGTCATGATTTATTTGGTAAACGCTGTTTAAATTGAAATTATTAGGAGCTTTATTAGGCTCCATATCTTCAATGTCTTGAGTAAATATTCCTGATGATCTTGTGGCAGATAAAACTGCATCAATTAAAGCTCTCTTCTTTGCCATCTTAAGTAGGGTATTTATTATAGTAAAGCTATCTTGATTTCTAAACTTCTTTTCCTTGCTATTGCAGCAACCTATACCTTCTGCTTCGACTAGACCAGTTTTCTTATTTATAAGGATGATTTTTATCTCATAATGAAATAACCCTATGTACCAGTCTTCTATTCTGTTTAAGACTTCTAATTGTTTAGAAAAACCAAATATGTCACATAATTTTTCAGCTCCAGGCTTCAGCAAAGAAGGTTTTTTACAGCCTTGAATAATTCCATAATCAATATTAGGCATCATCATTTCTTTTACAAAGTTCTGGAGCATGTTTATTCTTTCTCTTGCAGTATTTATTGTTATTGCAAATTCAGGAACGACTTCTTCAGTTATATTAACTTCACCAGGCTTTAAAACTACAATCTTGTTATCACTGTTAAATGCGTTTTGTAACTCATTTTCATTTCCTAAAAAATTGCCTTCATCAGTTGTTTCAATCTTTTGTGCTAATTTTTGTTTTAAATTAGACATGCTTTTTACCTCCATTAAATAAAATACTGAGATTACTCACATTGAGCAATCTCATGTTGTTAATTCTATTAGTTTACAGTATCATAGGTATTTACTTAATTACAAAACGCCTTGACGAAGAGCTGTTTGTATATTTGTTATATATATCTGGCAGTTCAGCTTTCAGCTTTTTACTGTCTAGTCTTTCTGTAGCAACATTTTTCCATGATATTGTAACACCATTAATTATGCCTGATTCATTATCTTCAAGCATAGACTTTAACTTATTAGCTGCTTCCTCTTTCTTTTCAGAAAAGATTTTTTCTTGCTCTTTGGCAGCATTATATTGTTCAACTAATTCCTGAGCTTCATCTGGTAAAATGATTTTAGCATTATTAGAAATTGGATATAACCTATTCATTAAATCAGAGCAACTATCACTACCATCAATTTTAGGTGGAACGTTACTTTTCACATATTCCCAAAAATTAAACTCTAATTGAATAATCATATCAATGAGTTCATCATCTCTTTCAATTTCTTTATATATGAACTTATTTCCACCAATCAAACAGGCAATATAGGTTTTGTTAAATCCTGTAACAGCCATATAGTGTTGAATCTGGAGCATATATTCTTCAGGTATCTTATTATCTTCCCATTGCTCGCTTTTAAATACCGATGCTGTCTTAGCTTCAAATATTGCCTTACTATTATCTTGGTCAATTACAACACCATCAACATTAGCCAACATAAAATCAAATACTGGATGCTTAAGCATAGAGTTTATTGTATCAACTCTAAGGCCAGTTCTTATTGTAAATTCATTTCTTATTATTGGTTCCATCACATTTCCCCAATAGGCAGCTTCACCTGCTTCAACTGTATCTACCTGTCCTGTCTTTTCCAACCATAATTGCAAAGGTGATTTATACTTATTAAGTCCACATATTGTAGCTACATCTGAGCCACCTATGCCTTTATTTCTAAATTTTAGCCAATCCTCTTTGGTCATTTTTTTAGTACTTTTCATCACATCAATCATAATACCCTCCATCAGTTTAAATTTTTATTAGACATTTAATGTAATCAGACTTGTCAAACCTTATGATCCTTAATCAGGGCATCCGATGCATTCGGATATGCTTCAGGTTCAAGTCTATAATATGTAATCGAAATAATTTAATATAACAGTAGCAAACTATAAAAGCTCATTAATAACTGGTGCATATATGATTTTTGCAATAAAAAATACACGTAATATGCATTTTATGTTATATTAATTCGCATTTTTTGAATACTTCTTCTTAAATAGAAACCAATATGTTAACCATATGTTACTGTATATCCAATATTGCCTAATATTGTTCGAAACATTAATAGCATTCAGAAATTTGCAGTATTATTTGATTATTAAAATACCAATATAATTGATAACTGTTAAATTTTGTAATATAATATTGGTAATAAAATAAATAAGGAAAAATATACACTGAGAAAGCATCAGAAATACTAATTGGGAGAGAAAAGATGGACGAGTATTTTTGTACTAGATGTGGAGCAATACTGAATGACCAGTGCGGATTTGACCCATATGGAGGTACATGGACATGTAATGAATGTGGACAGTTACTGATGGACGATGATGTTTATGACGGTGATACTTATCCTGGTGTGGCATGGTATTGCGATGAGTGTGACTCACTTATGAACATTCAACCTGGATTTTCTGACATTTATGGATCTTGGACATGTACAGAATGCGGTCATGTGAACGGAATAACCGAAAATGACATTTATGAGTCGCAAAAAGATTATGAGTATCAGGAAAAGAAAGTTGAAAAGTCTGATTTCATTAGCTCGTTTATAGATAACTTATTTTCGGGTTCAGATGTGAATAATTCTGATGATGAGGATGAATCTGATGACTATTATGACAAAACTGATTACTGCAAACCTGATAGAAAAGATGAATCTCTTTCATCTAGATATTATCGGTTGTCTTCCATGATGGTTGATAAAAAGTATAACATAAAGTTGCTGATAACCCGCCTAAAAGCGTTTTTCTTTAATAAGAAGAATATTTATATTGGATATGATTCGGATGTCCTTTTAGGAAAGGATGTTGAATTTGTTCTGACATCTATTCACAACAGAGCTTTCAATAACATTAAAGTTTTTCCTGTTAAAGATATTTACATTGATTCTATAAAAAGTGAGGGCGAAGTTGAACAAATAATAGTTGCTGGCAGTGCATTTTTCGAGTCAAAAGATAGCTTCCCATATGATGTTGAAATAATTATAACCTACCATGAGAAACGAGAAATCACAGTTCCTTTTGCTGCTAATAGTCTAAGAAAGCAAAATTATTTAGCAGTTAAAGACCGTTTACTTCATTTGGGATTCACAGAGATATATGAACAGCCCATAAGAGATTTAAAAATAGGTTGGCTAATCAAAGATGGTGCAGTAGAAAAGGTATCTATTTCGGGCAATGAAACATTTAAGAAAAATACTATATACAAGTATGATGCAGAAATTATCATAAATTATCATACTTTTTAAGTCCAGAAAATAGAGAAATGAGGTTTTATAATGGAATTGGGTGAATGGGGAAATTATTTAATCAGTATAAATGTGATAGGATTTATTTTGTTTGTAGTTAATACCTTGCTGTATACATTTACAGAGAAGGGACAAATTGATGTGTTATTGACAATAACATCGCTACTTGGAGGTGCTTTTGGAATAGTCCTTTCAATGTTAATTATTGACAGAAAGGCAGTAAAAGGGAATATGATGTCGAGGGTGTTTGTTATATGTGTCCTCGTCATACAAATAGTAATGTTCCTGTATTTGACCGGGAATCATAAGCAGGATTTTACATTTGAGTTTATCGATTTTTTTGCAGAATATAAGCTAATTACTAATTATCTAATAGTTGTCAATATAGCTACCTTCATTGCCTTTGTAATTGATAAGTATAATGCGGTTACGAATCGTACAAGAATCAGAATTGTCACATTACTTATACTGTCATTTATTGGAGGTTCAATAGGTGGTATGTTGGCAATGTACTTATTTAGGCATAAAATAAGAAAAGATTATTTTGCCGTTGGCCTACCGATGATTTTGGTCACGCAAATTGTGCTGATATTATATGTAATGAACATATAGCAATTTTTATTGCCATATATAGTATTATGTCACGGATCGTAACAACTTCCAAATTATCATATTAATCTCAACAAAAATTAAGTATTGTTTTTACATAAATACAATCTCATCTAACCATATTAACATTTAAATAAAAAAAATAAATGATGAGAGGTGTTATAAAAGATGTTTGCAGAGTATGATGATTTAATAGATATAGAAACCTTGATGGATATGTTATGTATTGGACGTAATAAAGCATACGAACTCGTTAATTCAAAGGAAATAGCGGCATGTAAGGTGGGCAAGAGTTGGAAGATTCCCAAAAAGAATGTGATTGATTTTTTAGAAAAGGAGTGCGGAAATCGTAGCTAATAATTAATTAAATTCTTTTAGATTTATTCAAGTTTTATTATAATTAATTTATCACTTAAAAAGTTAATTATCACCTGTTATTTTTTAATATTATAATAACATATTAGTAATATATAAAAAAATATATATGGCGGAAGCCATATATATTTTTTTTGGGGAAGGGCATTTCGGGGTTCTGTGCAACTACGTTGCACATCACCCTGCCCTTCCCCAAACCTCATCTTCACGAAATTTAAATTATATTTATCCCTTTACAATTAATATTTTTAAGAACAAAAACAATGTCATGACAACCTTTTATTGTCATGACGTATATATTTGTTTAAATTTCAATCATTTATAAATGCAATTAAAATTCTTGTCATCCTAAATTAGCTTGTCCGTCAATTATTTTTTTGTCACTGTCCTATATAAGAAGTAATGACAAAGAATGAAATGACAGCCACATACAACTTCTATATAATATTAATTAATATTAAAACCTTCTATTCCCTAAGTTTTCGAATATACGTAAATCCACCATCAACACGCTCATTAATGAAACGGTTATAGTCATCAGCTATACTAAACTTTTTCGAATTATTATAATCTACCTCACCCACTTTATTTCTTACTTTTCTCGTATAAAAATCCATAAAATCATCATTGCCGTTAAAAGCATATCTATGATTTATATGAATATTATCAGGCTCAACAAAAAAAAATGCATGATTTAATAGTTCTAAGATATAGTTGTTGATTGCCCTATTATTATTATATCCCTTACTAACTGAAACTCCCTGTAAATCGCTTTTGCAATCATCTAAACTCACTTCAATATTATTTGTAACATAATTTGTTAGTAATTCGTTCATTTTTAAAAGAATTGTATTTTCATCTGTATCTTGTTTTAGATACTCATATAATACAATAAAAAATGCGTTTTCAAATAAAGGTATTGTGATATTACACATATTGTATACAATTCCTCCTTTATCTGAGATATTAAATTCATGTTCTCCCCAAATTTTATAAAAATATAACCTAGAAAGAGCATTCGGTAAAAACATACATGTTTTTATTTCATCAATTAAATTATATTTCTTTTTTTCTGAGCCATGAATTACTTCTGAGCTACTCAACCTATTATTCAAAAAAGGAAACTTATTTTCTTTGTATTCAATATTTAAATAATTATAACTTGAAGTTCTTATAGGTTCATTTATTATTGACATTATTTTGTTTTCTGTTTCAGAAAAATAATTAATATATTCAGTGAAAAACAATCTCTCTTTAAAATATTTAAACAATAATTTATCTACCTTAGTTGTTCTGGCTTTATCAAAATTTATTTCATTAACAAATTCGTCATATCTTTTTATAAAATCTACTATTCGGCTATTGCTTTTATAGTATTTACTCTCATTTATCTTATTCATCAAAAATTCTATTTTAAACTTTTTTTGATTCGTAAGAACACAATAAGAAAGATTACTCATAATAATTGGTATTCTTCTATTATAATATTTCTTTTTACCAGAATTAACTTTTTCTACAGAAACATCAACTATTTTACTAATATAGCTTAAATTCTTACTTTTTATTTTCTCTTCATAATATCTTTGAACTATCCCATTAATTGTATTTCTATCAGCTGATGCATCTTCTTCATCCTCTGGAGCATCTTTATCCCTATCATAAGATTCACGGCTGTCCAATTTTAAGTGCTTAAATTTTAAATTATTAAATTTATCAAATTTATATTTTGATAAAAGGTAATTTAATCCACTTAACTTACCATCTGATTCTAACCTTGTAGCTGTTATATACTTATCTTTATATAGGAGATATTGTATTGTAATTAATGCAATTATTATACAATGCTCCTTTATTTTATTCTCACATTCTAAATCGTATTTATTTTCTGTAATATCGAAGATATTTAAACAATTTTGAAGTCTTGAATAATAAGTATATGAGAATTGATATAGCTCCGTGTGGCAATGTTTATATATTTCATCAATTAGATCATTTTCACCCACAAAGACACTACAAGTATCAGTAATTCCCAGTTCATTTACAAGCATAGACTTAACTTTATCGATTTCTTCTGTGTCATAAAACAATGAAAAATTTTTCATTTTAAGACCCCTTTTGCTAGTTTTTTTGGTTAAAATTTAACCACTTTTTATTACACTATCATTTTCAAGTATTTAAGTCAATAGTTTAAACTTAAATAAAAAAATCTATTTAAAAGGAGAAAAAAATGAAGTTTAATGAAGATTGCGACAAATTTTCCAGCGCTTTCAACTACTATCGTTCTTACTATGAGGATAACTACGAAAGCCAAAACATTATGAGGATTAAGAAGCAACCAGTACCAGTTAAATCAGCGCATAAAAAAGCAATATATGACTGGCATGATGAAGAAATAATCAAACTTATTAAATGCAAGCAAAAACATGTAAAAGATGGAATAGGAAAAGACTATATAAACTGGATTCCCAGAGTCCCTATACTTATTGATTTTCCTACTGGCGGAGGAAAGAACACCTGGATTATGGAAGAATTGTTGCCATATTGTATAAAGCACAATGAAAAAATACTAATCATTGTAAATAGGGTTGCATTGGCAAGGCAAGTAAAGTTAGATGCAGCAAAAAAACAGGAAATTGGATTTCCTAAAGATTTCACCAATAGAGAGATGGATGCTACAGAAGTGATAGGGTGTATCACTGTTAGAACTTATCAAAAAATGATAAATGATATGAAGTACTTCCATATAACTGACAAGAAAGATCCAAACTATATAGATAGAGACTTTAAATACATCTATAGCGATGAAACCCATTACTACGTGAGTGACGCGAGCTTTAGTAGTAGGACATATGCCCTACTAGTAGCGTTTAGAAAATATCACAGTCATGTTATAAGAATCTATGGGACTAGTACACCAGATGAAATTGTACCTTGGTTAATAGAAGTAGAAAAGAATCTGCCAATACTGGAGAGGTCTGACAGAATATGTAATCCTGCTCTTACTTCAATACTATATCCTATTGAAATGAAATGCTATACAGGTAAAAGGAACTACTCATTTGTAAATGCAAAATACTTCAGAAGCAAAGAAGAAATTATTGAACTAATTTTGTCAGACCACTCTGCCAAGAAATGGTTGATATTTGTAAAAAGCAAAGCTGATGGAGCTTATTTTCAAGAAAAACTCGGAGATCAAGCCATATTTATTGATGCTTCATCCAAAGAAGAAAATGGCAAAAACCATGAAACATATGAAGAGATTGTAAAACAACAAAAGTTTAGCAAGCGCATACTTGTAACAACAACTGTGTTAGACAATGGCGTAAACATAGTTGACCCTATGCTGTTAAATGTAGTCCTGATGACGACTGATAAAACCACATTTATACAGACATTAGGTAGAAAAAGGTTACGAAAAGAAGAGAAAATTAATTTATATATAAAAAATCTGAATTCGCAGGAAATCAATAATTACATATTTTCAATAACAGAGAAATTAGATGCTTATGACCTGTACAATGAAAGTATAATTAGTTTTAAAGACAAGTATCTCGCTGGTACTCCAGAAGATTACAAAATAGCTAATAACTTGTTTTATTTTGATGATAAAGGGAAAATTGAATGGAACCCTATTGCTATCAAAAAGTTAAAAAGCGATAAAATGAACCTTGAGAAGATTAGTAGCAAGATATCGTCTGGCGAAATAGATGCCTTTATAAAAGAGCAGCTTTCCTGGATTGGTTTGCTCAAAACGTTTGATGAAGATAATTACGTAGACTTTAAGAAAAATGAAAAACATCTTAATGAATTTCTAACTTTCTTGGAACAATTGGTTGATAAGCCATTAAACAAAGAAGAACAGGAAAAACTTAGTGAAGATTTTAAAGACAAATGCATAAAAGCCTTTGGTAAAAGAATGGCAAAGGACGGGACAAGTCTTGACCGTAATGGTAGGAAGTACGGTATTGAAATAATGCAAGAGAGACTTACTACAAATAATTTACCTTACACTATAGAATCCGCAAATGGTGTATGGACAATCAAAAAGAAGGTGAATATGGAGGTGCTTGAATGAAAAAGAAGAAATATTATGCAGTAAGAATAGGAAGAGTACCAGGAGTTTATGAAACATGGATTGAATGCGAAAAACAGGTTAAAAGATATCCCGGAGCAGTATATAAAGCATTTACATCAAAAAAAGAGGCTTACGCATTCGCAAATATGATAAAAAAATACTATGCAGTTAAACGAGGTCGTAAACCTGGTGTTTATATATTTTGGGATGAGTGTAAGGAACAGGTTATTGGATATCCTGGAGCAGTCTATATGGCATTTGATACATTCGATGATGCATATAGTTTTGTATAAGCTTTATGACAATTGGAAAGCAGAGTTATTTTAGTTATATATTATTAAATTAGTAGATGATAAGAAGACAAACCTTTCATAAATAAATAAAAGGAGTGAAGAAATATGCCAAGAATGAGGACTATTAGTCAAGCTATAAAATATTTAAAAGAAAAGGATCCTAATTGTGCTATATCAGAATGGTATCTTAGAACCTTATTACGAAGCGGTAAACTTAAGCATCATAGAGCTGGAAATAAGTATTTGATAAATTTAGATTATCTGGAGGAATACTTAAAGAATCCACCATCTAATGAAGAAGATGATCAATACGGAATACTAAGAAAAATCAATTAACAATTTTTCATATCCTTTAACATTAAATCTGTTAAAGGATATATTTTACTACAACAATTATAAAGGAGGATAAAAGCATGGCAAGTATTGTAAAAAGGAATAATTCATATCGTGTAACTGTTAGTAATGGCTATGATATCAATGGAAAGAAAATTGTAAGAACTAAAACATTTAATAAGCCTGATGATATGACAGATAAAAAATGGGAAAAAGAAATACAGATATTAGCTCTTGAGTTTGAGAGAGAAGTTGAAAATGGTTTAAATATAAATTCAAACTCAACTTTAAAGGAGTACATTGAAAAATGGTTTAAAGAGTATGCAGATAAACAATTGCAACCTACAACATTAGAATCGTACCATTATTGGCTTGATGTAATTATATTACCCGCTCTAGGTCAAATCAAACTAAATAAGTTAACACCTATGAAGATATTATCACTATTGAATAACCTTACAGAAGATGGAATCCGAAAAGATGGGAAGCCTGGAGGATATTCAAATAGGATAATAAAATACCAATGGCAAATATTAAGTTCAGCATTACAGCAAGCAGTATACTGGCAAATACTGCCTGAAAATCCTTGTAAAAGAGTTAAAGTACCAAAGAATATTAATAAAGATAATGAAAGATCTACTGATGTAAAAGTTAAATACTATAATGAAAACCAAACAATGTTATTGCTAGACATTATCAAAACAGAACCTATAAAATATCAAATAGCAGTAAATATAGTTATTTTCTGTGGGTTAAGGGTTGGAGAATTACTTGGTTTGACTTGGAGTGATATTGACTTTGAAAATAAGACTTTAACAATAAATAAGTCTAGAAGTCATACAAAAGAGAAGGGAATGTTCACAAAATACCCTAAAAATAAAAGCTCAATAAGAACAATAAATATTCCTGATATACTAATAAAATTACTTCTAGAATATAAAGTAAATCAAAATAGTGAAAAAGTTATTTGTGGTGATTTGTGGTCTGAAGAATGGAACAAAACACCTTGGTTAATGACCCAATGGAATGGTGAAGGCATGTATATTTCTACATTAACAGATTGGCTATTAAAATTTTTAAAGAAATATAATAAAAATATTGATGATGATACTTCTATCTCAGGAGTTGAAAAAACTAAAAACTATTTGCCAGTAATAAGCTTCCATAAACTAAGACATACATCAGCTACCCTATTAGTAGGACAAAATACAGATATTAGAACTGTATCTGCAAGACTCGGACATGCTCAAACCTCAACAACTATGAACATTTATGTTCATGGTCTTAACAGCTTAGATGTTAAGGCAGCAAGTTCGCTTGAAGATCTGCTTATTAAGGAAGATAAAAAATTATATAAGAAATAAATGTTAATATTAAAAGCTATCTTTTGTATAGAGATAGCTTTAAGTTTTTTATTAAACCAAGAAGCAAATTGTCTTATAATTTTATAGACAATGGCAAAAATTAGTAATATAATAAAATGACAACATTTTCACGTAACAATCTAAAATTAAAGGAGGTATTATACCTTATGTTTAGTTTTAATGAAAAAGATATTAATGATAAAGCAGCATTTCTTTCAAAATCAAAAGATCTGGATAACACCATAGAAAATTTTTTTTCGCAGATTCCAATTATAAAAAATATTTTATCCCAAAATGAACATGCTGAAGTATTAAAAATAATAAATAGTAATAATGGCGTATTTAATGAGCAATTTAAAGATAGTTTTTATAACATATACAAGTTATGTATTAATTACAATGATAATTTGAAATTTAGTATTGACTTTGATAATGAAATAGAAATATTAGATAAATATTTTAAAAAAGGCGAATTTCATATACTAACAAATAAGTTTTTCTTGAATTTTATTAAGGAAGAGATTTTTTATTATGCTATGGCATATGCCTTAAGAGCAAAAAATTACATTTTAATTAATGAAAATAATAAATCCATCGTAGATTTAATAAATTGCTATAAATTATTAAAAGGATTAGATAAATACTGTTCCCTTAATGTTAATGAAGTAAATTTTGCATTTCAATATACTTGGTTATTATTTGTCAGTGAATATAATTTAAAAAAATTAGATCAAAAAAATTTGACGCAATCTATAAGTGAACATTTAGATTACTGTATAGAATTATATAAAGATTTAAACACAGATTTATTTTATGCAAAAGATTTGTTAAATGCATATATTGCTAAAGGTTATATTTCATATATAAATAAAGATTATTTGACAGCAATTCAATATTTTGAGATAGCATATAACTTTTTAAGAGAATCATGTTCTTTATATAATTATAAAGATAATGATAAAGTAGAATATTACGCAATTTTATTAAAGGCTTTTATTGTTAAATTAAAAAATATAAAAAATGAATTGTTAAAATCAAATGCGAATAATAATTTTGATAAAAATAGTATTAGTAAGAATTCAAAAAATGGAAATATATTATTTTCTCCATTGATCAACTCTAAAATTGTAGATATAAAAGCAGGAAGTCAGCACCTTTTATGCTTACTAGAAAACAAAAAAGTAGTCTGTTTATATGATACTAATTTTAACCATTATAGCCAAAATGTAAGGCAGTGGCAAGATATAGATAATATATATGCTGGGCATGATTCATCTATGGCAATTTCAGAAGATGGAAAAGTATTATATACAGGTAATGATGACTATAAGCAAGGTTGGATAGATACATGGAATAACATCATTGATATTAAGTTTGGATTTATTCATTCTTTAGGACTTACAAGTGATGGAAAGGTACTAGCAGCTGGAAGTAATGAAGAATTGGGTATGAATGTTGCCGACTGGGAAGATATTGTTAGCATTGATTGCAGTAATCATTCTATTGGATTAAAAAAAGATGGTACTGTATTAGCGTCTGGAAAAAATAGAAACGGAGAATGCAATGTTTCTAATTGGAAAGATATTAAATCTATAGCTGTAGGTATGTCCCATTCAGTAGGATTAACTAATGAAGGTAAAGTGATTGCTTGTGGTTCTAATAATGTAGGCCAATGCAATGTCCAAACCTGGGTAGACATACATAAAATTTATGCTAAAGGTAATTATACAATTGGATTAAAAAAAGATGGCTCCATTTTGATAACTGGCAGTCTAGGTTATGGAAGAAAAATCGAAGATATAAAAAAGCGAAATGAAGTAGATGAGATTTACATAGCTAATAACTTATTTGGGGATCCGTTAGTTATAAAATATAAAAACAATAGTCTTTCAATAATCTCAGACAAAATAGACTGTTGCAATTATCTTAATTTAAACAAAAAATTTTTCAAGATAGCGATAGGTGACGAATTTATTGCAATAATTAATGAAGAACTCCAGTTAGAAGTACTTGGAAACATTCAGTTGTTAAATTTAGATACTAAAAATATTAAATCTATTAAAAGCGGTAAAGAATGTATAATAATTTTGTATGAAGATGGGACAGTTAAACCATTTGGAACTAATCCTAATAAATATTTCAATACTGGTGATTGGAGTAATATAACCTCTATAGACTATTCCAATTATCATGTAGTTGGCCTTACGAATGATGGTCTGGTTGTAGCTACTGGTGACAATAGTTATGGGCAATGCAATGTTAATGAATGGAAAGGAATCGCTAAGGTCATAACAGGTTTATCATATACTGTAGCTTTAAAAGAAGATGGCACAGTGATTGCTGTAGGTAATAATAAAAATGGGCAATGTAATGTCGATTTTTGGAGCAATATAATTGATATAAAAACATGTGATGATGTAACAATTGGTTTAAAAAGCGATGGAAGCATTTTGTATACTGGAGAAAATGATACTGGTTGGCTAAAAAGATTAAATAATTTAACTGATGTTGTATCAATTGCTACTACAAGAAGAGCTGTGATGTGTTTATTTAAAGATGGTAAAATACGTTGCATTGATAATCATGAATATTATTATACTTATCACATAACCAATGAGGACTTTGATATTATTGATACATTTAAATGGGATAATATTATTAAAATTTCATCAAATAAGCGAAATTTTATTGCTTTAAATAGTAGTGGTCAAGTTTTAACAACAGACAATAGTAAATATGATGTATTCAGTTGGACTAATATTAAAAACATTGATGGCACAGGACAATTTATAATTGGATATCAAGATGAAGATTGAGATAATAATATTGTAAATCCAACATGATAGAAAGTAAGAAGTGGTTACTATTTGGTTACTACAAGTAAAAAAAACAGCAAACAGTAACCGTAAAACACAAAAACTAAAAATCGGAGAATAGCTGAATACCAATACTCACACCATCATACAATATGCAACAAAAGGTATAATCTAAGTCTTCGAATCTGTTCGTCGGGGGTTCGAATCCCTCATGGCTCATAAATTACACACAAAAACACTTAAAAGATTCATAAATCTATTAAGTGTTTTTTATATTAGTTCGCATAATTTGAATGATAT
>Ga0123335_1002178_pt1 | contig 29966 bp, 22 predicted proteins | sample BiotimSIPDNA_2_FD_89707 | JGI IMG/M metagenome (GOLD analysis project Ga0123335, IMG submission 89707) | Anaerobic biogas reactor microbial communites from Washington, USA - Biogas_R2 time_0 SIP DNA | ecosystem: Engineered > Bioreactor > Anaerobic > Unclassified | place: Washington, USA... | reverse complement strand
TATATCAATATCACCCAGAACTAAATAGTGAAAATGAAAAGAAATAATTTTATTTTGAAAAAGACAAAATTAAATAAATCAACTAACCGGAAAATTTTCCTAAACGTAAATAAGATGTGAGAATTGAGATTCGAGATATGAGATTAAAAATCCGGCAAAACTGCCGGGTTTTTTGTTTTAAAAAGTTTTTCCCTTTCTTGTTATCTAATAACAATAATCCGGGACTTACCATTAAATTCCATAAAGTAATATTCATTTTCTTTGGCTATGGCATAAATAAAACAATCATAAAATCCATTATCAACAATAATCCCGTTTTTGTCTTTTAAATCCCAAGTAAATTTATAGAAGCCTTTTGTTAAAATTCCAAAATTAATTGAAGATAGAGTATCTATTTGGTAATTACTTGAATCAAAGGGGACGTTTTGAATATGTATTTTTACTTCAGCAGCAATTGGCAAGTTAAATTTAATATAGGATATACTTCCATATGGATTTGGATTATTTTTTTCCAAGACAAAGCCATTAATTGAACTAGTTGAATCCATTTTGGTAACTAATGGCTGAGAATAGATGGGCACACAAAAGATAATTACTAAGACAAAATATTTAATTTTCATTTTCCTAATCTATAATATTGAGGTGTTGCATTCATTGTCGGTAATACCATATTATATTTTGTTTGCATTTCTGTTACTTTATTTTGATAAAATGAAGATATCTGTTGACCTGTATTTACAGTGACAGGATGATTTGTTCCCATTCTTTGAAGAAATTGAGCTTCACCAGCTTGATTATTCAAAGTAAAAATGGCAGAATGTGCTGGTTGCCCAGTTAAATCAATTCCCTCAATGCTACCTTGAGTTGACCAAACAGCTATGTCACCTGTTTTGGGAGAAGATGATGTTGGTGGATTTCCCAATGTATTCATAATTTCATTCCCGCTAACTTGATTTTCAGTTTGTGTATTCCCAGTTGCAACAGCAACAAAACCGTGACAATTTGAAGAAGTACTGTTAGGATCAAAATTTGTATTTGAAATGACGGAACTTGTAATATCAAATGTTTTTGTTGTAATATCACCGGCTAAATCAATCCCATATTTTTCGGAAAAATCTTCTGCCGAGATTCCAAGCTGTGTATATAAATCCTTGTACGTATCTCCCTCTTGATAAACAGCGCTAACAACATTCTCTTGTGAATCATACTCAACTGTCCACATTCCGTTTGGATCCACCATAACTAGTGGATTATTCACACAATAATTATACGGGCTCCAGCCCGGGTATTTATCAGCTAGCGGGTCAACTTGCAGCCACCTGCCAGTTTCAGAATCGTAATACCTGCCGGCAAATGTTGTTTGGGTTAAAATTACAAGTACAAATAATGTTAATAATAAACGAAACGGTTTCATTTTCAACACCCTCAGTTTGTTTTATATTTTCTTATTGGTTAAGCCTGAAAATATATTAATAACAAAAATTATTTAATCCTTTTAAGTTTATACTTCAGTATTTCATTTTTTGCTGGATCATAAGCTTCAATACACATATTATCAATATCAATATCTATAATAAATTTCTCTTCTATGTTAACTTCATAAACTTTTTCTAAATCATCAAGTGCAACTATTCTTATCTCATTCTTTGCCCAGCCATAACCAAGTGAACTAAACCATAATTCATTGCTTTGCGGTGTTACAATGATATATCTATCTTTAAATATTTCATACAAGTTAAAATAACCGCTGTCAGGTTTTACTATTATTTTACCATTATGATATAAATCAATGTTTTTGGTAATATTATAGCCTCTTATCCTCTCTTCATTTTTTTTATTTTGAATATAGTTTGTATATATGGACAATGTAGTATCCTCAATACCACGCACGTATCGCAATCTTCCTTCGGCTGAATTTACTTGGATATAAGCGCTGTCAAGGTTCTGATAATTCAAAAATAAAGATAGAAATATTGAGCATAACATTTTCATCACTCCTTTTATTTTTTTCTATAATAAGGCGATCCTCCGCCAATGCCAACAGGCGAACCATAATACTTACCATATAACGACAGCAAATCGCTTTGCCACTGTAATGTAAATGTACTGTTACTGCTATAACCTAATTTGTTAAAAGTTTGAATATCTTGACCATTTCTCAATAAAAATACTCCATAATGTGCTGCTTCTCCAGCTTTTGTCCCAGTACCATAACGTATAACATCTCCAAAACGAGGTTTGTCTGTTTGTGTAAAATCCGTTTGTAATTTGTTGTCTGCGATTCTTGGATCTCCAATCAAGCTTCCAAAGTCCACTTTCCCATCTTTTGAGTATGAGAGAGACATACCAAAACAGTTCCCTTTTTCTAAAATCGAAGGATCCATATTTGCATTCAAAGCTTCAAGTATCCCTTCAAATTTATCTCCAAAACTTGATAAATCAGTTTGCTCTCCAGCTTCAAGTGCAGCTAAAGTATTCTCATCATACATTCCCTTTAATTCATCAACAGAATAACCAGTTCGTTCAGATAAAGTATTTAAATTATCTCCTTTTTCCCATACGAGTTTAATATAAGCGAATTTTTTTTGTTCTTCATCCACGCCTGCATAAACATACCACATACCATTCGGGTCAACATTTTTTAAAGGATTATCCGCACAATAATTATACGGGCTCCAACCCGGGTATTTATCCGCCATAGGGTCAACTTGCAGCCACCTGCCTGTTTCGGAATCGTAATACCTGCCGGCAAATGTATACTGAGGAAAGAATACTAAAGCATATGAAACCACAACAATTTTTAAATATTTCATTAGAATAATCCTACTTTATTGAATAATTTTTACTATTCTATTTTAAAAACTAATTCTATGTATAACCGAACTTTAACTAATTGACCTTCTAATTTACCAGGTTTCCATTTGGGCATTGATGACATTACTACTTGAACAGCATCTCTGCAAATAATAGTGTTCGATTTAAGAATATCAATGTTGCAAACATTACCTTCTTCGTCAATAACAAAAGAAACCAATACTTTATCACTACCAGAAAAATTTTTAGGTAAATTAATATTGTTATACAAATAATTTGAAAAATCTCTACCTCTTTCTCCAAATTTTGGAATTTCATCAACGAATAGATACTCATAAATAGTATTATTCTGTTCCACTTGAGAATAACAAGATAAAAACGATAATAAAAAATAAACATATACATAGATTAACTTCATTTTAATTTCCCATATTTTTACGAGTTTCTAATATTCGTTCAATGATTTGTTTTTTTAATTCTGTATTACCTTCTTTAAAAATAAATGGTTGGTCAGTTTTTAAATATATATGATCAGGATTTTTACCAACCGACATGAAGTAAGCATGCCCATATCCTTCATGAGAAAATGTTTCTGCTCTGCCAGCTGCAGTAAGATTTTTATTTATTGTAATTTGTACATGACCATCATTAGATTCATCTTTTGTTATAGTCTGTCCAGTCCAACCAGTTTCATTCGTACTTAAGCTAGCATAGCCTCCTTCAAAACTATCATCAATTGTAATATCCCCAAAATCGAAAGTTTTCCCAGAAATGGAAATTTCATCCGTTATCATAACCTCAAATATATCGGAGCTACCAGCTAAAGATAACAATGCGTTAAAATTACCCCCTCCATCAGAATATTGATTTAAAAGGTCTTTATTTAACAATCCATTCTCATCAAATTGGACATATTTTCTTTCTTCCTCAGATAAAGTATTTATAATCATATTCTTTTCATCATCTGATTTTGCATAAACATCCATTCCATTTGGGTCTACAAATATTAATGGATTATTAGCACAGTAATTATATGGACTCCAGCCCGGATATTTATCCGCCATAGGGTCAACCGCCAGCCACCTGCCCGTTTCTGAATCGTAATACCTGCCGGCAAATGTTGTTTGGGTTAAAATTACAAGTACAAATAATGTTAATAATAAACGAAACGGTTTCATTTTCAACACCCTCAGTTTGTTTTATATTTTCGTATAGTTTCAGCCTGCTTCTGGAAAAACTCAATCGGGAATTCCAATACTATTCCCAGTTCGTTAGCTTTCCCTGTATATTTTTCGTATTCATCTATTTTTGATAAAATTTCGGGTTTATATTTTTCTTCTATTTGTATCATCACTTCATCAAGTTCTCTTTGCTGTTCCAAACTTAATAAAGTTTGTTCTACATTTTCATCAGTTATACCCGTCGGGGTATAACTCATTTCCTTCAATCTTTTTTCCACATCATCAAAATTCAACTGCTTATCCAAAGTTTTTTCAATATTATTTGAGAGAAGTTCATCAACTTCCACGCTGTCGGTTTGTTTTGCAGGAATATCAATTTGTCCATTTCCGGAATAGTTGTTTAATTCAAAGCTTTTAATTGCCGCTTGTTGTTCATCCCACAATTTTTCTTCCAACAACCGCGCTTCACCGAATACTGTCATCCCGTAATTCATATAAGCAGAACTGAAAGTAGAATCATACTTTATTGCCAGTTTAAAATAGTGTTTTGCTTTTTCAAGGTTTCTTATTTTCAAGTATTCGTTTGCGTTAATTAAAAGCAGAGAAGCAATGTACTCCTTTTTTGAAAGGGTTCTTAAATAAACACCGTTTTTAATGGCTTTTTCAGGTATTAAAACGTCGTCTTTATATTGTTTATCGGAAATAAATCCGCCGCCGTTAGTAGCTTCAATATTTTGCTTAAATTTTTTATTTGATTTTTCAGGTTCGTATCGTACAAAAAAATGTTTTGCAGACCGGACAGGTTTGATAGGGAAGTTTAATCTTTCGCCCAAAATAACGTAAAGCATAGGCATCGTAATACAACTTCCTTTTTTGGTAGATATGTATCCGTTGATAAACTTGTTATCAAGTTTTGTTACTTCCAAGTCGGCATCGTCATATCCGAAAGTAATATTGTCATTCCAGTATCCGGTTTTGTATAAGTAAGTATTTAAAGCTCTTACTCTTTCGTCAGGGTCTGTATATTTCCCGAAATAAAACTTGTAACGGTCTGCCATATAATCGAATGTCTGTAAAAAGAAAGGTATGTTTAAATTAGGATAAAATTCTTTGGCGAGTACAAGCGAGGCAATACCGATATTTATTTGATCTTCCGGCAATTTTAAAATTTCTTCAATATTCTGCCCGGAATATTGTTTTTGAGCAAAGTTAAAATTTATTAAAAAAATAACTGCTAAAAAATATGTGTAAAACCTCATCAAAATACCTTTAATATTAGAGAAAAGGAGTAACATTTATTTTATCGGATTATATTGCATCTTTTGAGCCTTCTTATAAAGAAATAATTTACGGCTAACAATTCTTATAATTTTTAATCCGTTTTTCTATAATTCAAAATTAAACATTAAACATTCCCCAAATTTATAACGGTCAAAAATTACTCAATAACCTTTCTAAAATCAATAAAGTATATTTCAATTTAGCATTTCATTTTTCCGGTGTTGAATTCTTCACGATTTCAATATCGTATTTAACTTCGCCGGTAAAATTTGCCCACGAAAATTTTGCCTGATTCCGCAGGTTACCGCCGTTGTTGAATTTATCGCCTAAATGCAGGAGAGGAATTTCATCAACATACCAGCTGGTTATTTCAACAACATTTTCCCAATAACCCAGCGCTTTTTCAAGGTACAAAATGCTTTCTTTCTGCTTTTCGGGATTTCCGTAAACTCGGTACATTTGCAAAGCCGTACTGCCTTTTAGTTTTTCCGCAAAATACAGACTTAAATACGACCAGGTTTCAATATCGGCAATTTCGTGAATTAAAGTGGGATTAACGGTTTTAATATCTTTAATTATTTCCAAAGCTTTTTTCCCGTCTCTTTCAAGTCCGCTTGCCAACTCAAGGGGAGTAGCTTTATTTTCACCGTAATTTCCGTTAACGTAATCTTTAACTGAAACATAATTCGTATCCAAAGTAACAGCGCCGATAATTTCATCTACCGAAATAAAAGGGGAAATGCTGTCGTAGTACGAACCCATATTCGAGCGGTAACCGGCAATAAATCCTTCGGAATAAAGTGTGAAATCCCACGAGGCACAATAATACGATGCAAGTTTAAGCGGCATTTTATCGGCAAGTTTATGGGCTTCAATCAGTTTATCGCCAAAATCTATATCATATTTCCGGTTGAATGTATTAGCAAATACTTCATCTTTTGTGGAAGAATCGTAAAGAAGTCTGCCCCAGACCTGATAAAAAAGCCATTGTTTTTCGAATCCGTATTTCCAGGTAAGATGAGCGCCGGGTTTTGTAATATATTCTTTTGCAGGGATTAAAGTCTCCGCGCCAATCATAAATCCGCCGAGATATTCTTTATCGTTTTCCTTTATTACATCCCTTATAAAATCAGGTTCGCCCCACCTCAGGATGAAAAAATCTTCGTTGCGCATCGTGTAAATCATTTTATAATTTTCCGGCACCGGATTCCACAATACCTGCGATTTAGAACCTCCGTGAATAAACATAAGTTTAGGGCTTGAATGCGAGTGAGACCAGTTGAATTTAACATCCATCCACACTTTCCCAAGTTTGTAGGCGTTATCTTCAACGGCTTTTCGTGTAAGTTCAGGTGCAGGGTGTGTATGCGCGCGGAGCAGTAATTCTATTTTCCGGTCGGCTTTTTCAATTCCGCTAAAATAAGTATCTACAATCCAGTCCTGCCAAACCTGCTCGTCAACACCTTCCATCCGCTCATTCTGGCTCACGCCGAAGCCTGTAAGATCGGGGTATTCGTTTATAACCTGCACAAAACTTTCCTGATTGTATCTTTGCACAATTTCGGAGTAATCGCCGTCTCCGTAATATTCTTTTCCTTCCATGTGGGGCAGACAGTAATCTGCAACTTTATATTTTTGAGCAAAAGAAGGGGAAACGAAAATGTTAAAATTAACCATAAAAGTTTTGGTTCCGCGGTCTTTTGCCATTTTGAACAAACCTTTCCAGAATGACTGCCATTCAGCAAGTTCTTCGTCGGTAAACGGGCAGGCTTCGGGAAAATTTTTTGCTCGGATCATAAAAGGGAAAGGATGAAGATTCCACAAGGTTAATGCATTGAATCTATTTTCAACCATCATATCCAAAAAATCTTTCCAAAAATTAAGGTCGCGCACTGTTTCCGTATGAAGTTTCAAACTTTCATCAACGCGGTACGAATTCCACGGCAGATTGAATTTTATTGCCCGGAATTCTACTGATGGATTTACAGTCTTTTCCTGAATATCGGAAATTGATTTTCCCATTTGAATTTGTTCGGCGATATCCAAAAGTCCGTAAATCACGCCGGATTGATCGGATGCGACCAAAGCAATTTTATTTTCCGGTAATTTATTTATTGAATAACCTTCCGGTTTTAGAGAATCGAAAGATGATTTTAAATTATACCTGATGCTTGATTTTCCGTTTTGTATAATAATTATATCAGCAGCAGATTCATCAGATGCAGTTGAAGAGGGGACAACTTCATTCAGCTTTTCAAGCGCGAATAAATATTGCGGACTTATATTATTTGTAAAAACGGTCAATTTCTTTGAAATATTATTATCAGCAAATCCGTATAGACATCCCGAAATAATAATGACAAAGAAAACAAAGCGGAAATTGAATTTGCATTTCATACAAACGCTCTTTATTTATTGAGGATTATTTTGCCGTATCTACTTAACAAGAAGCATTTTTTTCGTTTCGGTATAAGAATCCCCGATTTTTAACTGATAAAAATACATTCCGCTGCTGACCTGTTTTCCCGAAGAATTTGTACCGTCCCATTTTATGGTATATGTCCCGGCAGATTTTTTTTCGTTCACAAGTGTTGCAACTTCGCGTCCTAAAATATCGTAAACTTTTAAAGTTACAAACCCTACCTCAGTCCTCCCCTTTGCTAAAGGGGAGGAAGCAGCCGTGCCTGCCGGCAGGCAGGGAGGGGTTGGAATTGAATATTTAATTGTTGTTGAAGGATTAAACGGATTAGGAAAGTTTTGGTGAAGCTGGAATATATCTGCGGGATTTACGGTTTCAACATTAACGGGTCCTGAATATTCGTAAGCTCCGGCATCAACTGCAGTTTCCTGAGGACGTATTGTTCCTAAAATATCAATTTCAGGGGCTAAGAAACTTGTTCCTGCATTTCTTGCGGGACTTGATGAGCTGAGTCTTAAATCTTTTTCGGCATAGTTAAAAAAGTAGTCCTCGTAATTCCCGATGATTACATTGTTTTGGGCAGTAACACCTTCGGCAATTGTAACAGATTTTGAAAGATTATTTATAACATAAGAATTTTCGCTATGCGAGCTGTCTTTGTGGTCACCAAGTCTTATCCACGGCGGACCCGGTGAAACATTATTTAAATCGACTACTGTATTGTTTACAATTCTGCAATTAATCCCTTTATACATCGATATTCCGTGCCAGTGATCGACCATTATCACATTGTTTTCAATTATCCAGTCAACATAAGGGCCGTCAAATAAGCCAATTCCCTGAAGCGATCCTCTATACGGCTGATTTTCATCTTCATAATTAATTATAATATTTCCGCGAATCGTAACTCTTTCGGGAGGGTTTCCATCAATTGCCCAGCTTTGAAATCCATCATCGTGATTTCCGTTTACATCGTAACAATTTTTAACCAAGTTATATTCAAACAGCAAATCATCGCCAAGCCCCCGTAATCCGTCACCGGCAAAACTTTCGACTATATTGTTGCTTACAATGCAATTATTCTTGCTTACAGTAATTCCAAAATTTACATTTTTCAAATAATTATTCCGCAATTCAACATTGCTTGCGCTGCAATATATTCCGTTACAGGATAAAGAATCCCATTGTTTGTCATCCCATACGGAAGAATTCTCAATAGAATAAGCCGTGCAGTTTTCAACTTTGATATAAGAAACGGGTCCGCTCCAGTTATGAGTTTCAAGCCGGATTAAATCATTTTTAACATATGGTTCAGCGAATTCAGGACTTATTGTCAGCCCCGAAAAGTTCCAGTTTTTACCTGCAACAAGTTTTAAACGCGTTATTTTAGGAAAATGTCCTTCTGCTGCCATAATTGTTATCGGCTGTTCGTTAAAATATCTAAGAAGATTTATTTCGCCGTGAAAACCTGAAAGGAGAATTAAAGTATCGCCCCCCGAAACCGGTGCGTTGCTGTTTTTAATTTTAAGTTCCGAAGTGCCGTCATAAGGATAATTTACAGGTTCGTACGATTCTATTAAATTATTCGCTATTACTTCCTGAATTGTCCGCCACGGAAATCCGGCAGAACCGTTCCCGTCAGGACTTCCGTTAACCGGATCAACATAAAACTTCTGCGCTGAAATAAAACATGTAATAAGTATAACATATAAGCAAAATGAAAATTTCATAAATCGCTCCGTTAAGTATTTTAATAAACAAATTTTACTTTTTATTCTCGTTATGGGTTTGGTATTGTGCAGGAATTTAAAATAAAAATTAACATCACAAGAAAAACCCCAATTAGAAAATAACTTTTTATATTATTTACTTATTTTAAGTTTTACCAGTCATCTGTACGAAAAGGCGATGCGGGCAGTCCTTCCATATTGTAAAGATTTGCTCCTTCGGGATTATCTGCCCAGGCATACCGCACTGCAACGGGATCTTTTACAGAATTGCACCAGACAATGATCCTGTCGCCATAAATTTCTGCTTTTGCCCATACAAATTTTTTATCGTCTCCGGCTACAGCAAACTGATTTAATTTTTTTTCTCCTTTTGCCGTTAATCCGCTTCCGGTATTATCAAAGATTAAAACAAACCTGTCGCCTTTCTTTTCGAAAGATTTTAAAGTCGGACCCGAGTAAATCACATCCTTTTCGCTGTAAGCAGATTTTTGGGCAGCAAGAGCGCATCTTATTCCTACATCTTTTTTATTCAACGGATGAATATCATTCCATTCACCAATATCAATTGTAACAGCCAAAGCAGTGTTCGGAACCGATAAAGTTTTTAACTGCGCTTCGCGTAAACGTGCCCAATTGCTTTCGGAAGGTTCGCTTTTTGCTTCCATAAAATTTGGCAATTGAATAATAATAAATGGCACATTTCCTTGATTTAAGGTCAACCGCCAGTCGTTAATTAAATCGGTTAAAAGATTTTTATATTCCAAAGGTCTTTCGGCGTTTGATTCGCCTTGATACCACATTGCGCCTTTAATTTTGTAATTTTTCAGCGGGGCAATCATTGCATTAAAAAGTCCGGTTGGTTTGTATGTGAAGAAAGTTTCTCCCAAAAGAGGCTCCATTACAGCGCCTGATTTGTATTGCCACTCGCCTTTTAAATCTATGTTTGTATTTTCGAAAACTATTTCATAAGGTTTCTCTTTTACAAATCCGCCTCTGCCAATATTGCTTACAACACGAACAGTAATAATATTTTCTCCAGATTTTAAAACTCTGGCGGGTATTTCGTATCTGCGCGGAGGATACTGATAAGTTGTGTTCCCGACAAAAACTTCGTTAATAAATACGGAATCGGCATCTACAATAGCCCCGAGATTTAACTTTGCAGATTTTCCGGCGGATTCTTCAGGTATGTTGAAAGTTTTGCGGAACCAGACGACGCCGTTTTTCAAACCGGGTTCTGTATCTGCCCAAAAACCGGGAATATTCATTACTGACCAATTATTAGTATTTAAATCATTGCTGTTCCAGCGCATTGCAGGATTTGCATATCCCGCATCTTTTGCGTTTAATGAAGAATACCAGGAATTAATTCTGTTTCTATCGCTTGTTCTTATACTATCAATGAATGATTTATTTTTATGCTTTCTTCCATCTTCAAGATATACAGGAAAGTTCTTCAGCCCTTTTTCGCTTACCCAGGCTTCGGCAGGCGAACCGCCGACAGCAGAAAGAAGAATTCCTACCGGGACATTATATTTTTCTTGAATTTCCTTAGCAAAAAAGTACCCGACTGCCGAAAATTTCATAATATTTGTCTGATCAGCTTTTAGCCAGCTTCCTCCTGAAATGTCATCTTTCGGTCCGCTGAATTCATATTCTTTCGGCACAATAAACGTACGGATTTGCGGATTATTTATTTCCGGAATTTCTTTACTGTAAAGCGGACTAACCCGGCTCATAGTAGTTTCCATATTTGATTGACCGGAACAAAGCCAAACATCGCCGAATAAAATATCGTTTATTTCAACCGTATTTTTTCCGGCAATTTTCATCGAATAAGGTCCGCCGGCTTTTTGTTTAGGAAGTATGATCTGCCAATTCCCGTTTTGGTCAGTAATGGTTTTAAAGGTAGCTTCATTAAAATAAATACTTACATTTTCACCAGCCGAAGCCCATCCCCATATTTTCAGTTCGGTATCGCGCTGCAAAATCATTCCGTCGCTAATCAGTTTTGGCAGTCGGATTTGTGTAAATATTGCTGTAGTAAAAAGCAAACTTAAAATAATCTTCCTAATCATTTTCTAATCTCCGTAATTTTATTTACAGCTTTGCTGTTTTCTTGAATTAATAACGAATTTCGAGATTTCATTCAGAGGAGCAATCCAAATATCTTTTTCGTTTTCCTTAAGATATTTCAGCAATTCTTTGTGTGCAGAAAGTGAAACATTAATGTTATGTTCGCCGCCGACTCCGTGAAATAAAAACACAATCAACGCGTTTTCTTCCTGAGCTTTTTTTACCATTTTAATCAGTTCTTCTCCCGGATTATTCATTATCATATAGGAACCGATATCAAAAAGATTGACTGTTTTAAAATTCTCGTTACGTCCGGTTACACTGCGTGCGCCTGTAAAATCATTTAAAATCAAATCAACAAATACAGAATCTCCGGCAGAAATATCTCCGCAAGTGTATGCAAAAGTTCTTTCGGATTTCCCGTCGATTGCTTTAAGAAGTGTATTTGCCAGCCTTATTTCGTCCACTATTTTTGTAATGGAATAATCATTTAAATCGTAATCTGGATTTACCCACTCTCTGCCGGGGCGTCTTCCGTAACAGGGATGAAATAAAGTATGGTTGCCAAGTTCATGTCCGTTTTTAGAAATCGCCCGCCATTCTCCCAGCCTTTCAGTAAGCACTGCTGAATTTGCAGGAATGTAAAATGTTCCTTTAAATCCTAACGAATCCAGCGCGGGAACAACATTATCGAGATGAACATTTAAACCGTCGTCGTAAGTTAACGCAACCGCGCATTTTTTGTTGTTCCACTGATTTTCTTGAGCAACAACATAGGTTAATAAAAATATAAAGAATATCAGATAAATTGATTTATTCGATTTCATAAATTTCCTGCTTAAAAAATTGCATAAATAAATGGCGCAAGCGCTGAGCCTTGAGTTAATACAATCAGTCCTCCGAGAAGTACCAAAAATATTACAATTGGTAAAAGCCAGAACTTTTTGCGTTCTTTTAGAAATTGCCAGAATTCCACTACTATTGATAATTTGCTCATATTTTATCTCTTAATATTGTTTTTCAGTTTCAGTTTTATTGTATTCTTTTTTCTCTCTAAAAATCCAATATGAATTTTTTTCTTTCTCAATTTTCAGATTCAGGAAATCCTTTCCGGCTATTTTTGCAATTAATGCAACTGGTGTTACAATTATATAAAATAAAAATGTAAGAATTACGCGGGTCATAATAAAGCCCAAAATTACAGATATTCCCATCCAGATTTTCTGTAAAGGTTTTAGAGATGCAGGAAGCATAAACCCGAGTATTATAAGAATTCCGGCAATACTTAAAAAATATACCGCCGAGGATTTTTCAAAATAAAGCAGTGCTAATCCTATAATTAATAAAACAGAGCCAACCGAATAACCGAACTTCCGGCATTCTTTTTTGCTGCTGTTAATGTGCGATATTTCTGTAATTAGTTCTTTCATCTGTTCCTTCGGAAGATTAAGACTAAGAAATCAGATTAAGAGAGAACCAAGACTCTTAATCTTGAATCTTACTCCTGATCTATTTCAGTCCAACTCAAATTGTTTGCGCCAATCTATATCTTCTTTTAGTTTTTCCATTTCATTTTTATCAAGCAGAATATTTTCGAGCAGCAGATAATCCATATCTGTCCGCATAAAACAAGTGTAAGCTTCATCGGGTGTGTTTACAATCGGTTCGCCTCGCACATTAAACGAAGTGTTTACAATTACAGCAGAGCCGTATTTCTTTTCAAATTCCGAAATTATTGAATAATAAAAAGGGTTTGTACCTTTGCTTACCGTTTGTATCCTCGCAGAATAATCAATATGAGTTACCGCGGGAATATCGGAGCGGACTATATTTAATTTATCAATTCCGAAAAGTTTCTGCTCGTTTTCGTTCATAGTTTTCTGCCGCTCTTTTTTTACATCTGCAACAAGCAGCATATACGGACTTTGCTCGTCAAGTTCAAAATACTCGTTTACTTTTTCCTCAAGCACAGAAGGAGCAAACGGGCGGAAGCTCTCGCGGAACTTTATTTTTAGATTCATAATCGATTGCATTTTTGATGAGCGGGCATCGCCGATTATCGAACGGGCTCCCAGTGCCCGAGGTCCGAATTCAGCGCGTCCGGCAAAAAGTCCGATTATTTTTTCATCATTCAGCAAGTCAGCAATTTTCTCAAAGATTTTGCCGTTTTCAAATTTAAGATATTTTATTTTTCTCGATTTCAAAAATTCTTCAATTTCCAATTCGGTGTAATTAGGACCAAGATACGAACCAAACTGACTGTCAGTTTTATTATCTGCAACTCTCTCATTATTCAAATATTGGAACCACACAAAAAGTGCGGCGCCCAAAGCTCCGCCGGCATCTCCGGCAGCAGGCTGAATCCAAATTTTATCAAAAATATTTTCTTTAAGAATTTTTCCGTTTCCTACGCAATTTAGCGCAACTCCGCCGGCAAGACAAAGATTTTTCTTCCCTGTAATTTTTTGCGCATATCGGGCAGTCCGCAGCATCACTTCTTCGGTAACATCCTGCACGGAGCGTGCAAGATCCATTTCGTGCTGAGTTAGTTTCGATTCCGGTTTCCGGGGCGGACCGCCGAAAAGTTTATCGAACTTCGAATTTGTCATTGTTAATCCGGCTGCAAAATTGAAATACTTCATATTTAATTTAAACGAGCCGTCTTCTTTCAAATCCATCAATTCATTTAAAATTAAATCAACATATTTTGGCTCGCCGTAAGGGGCAAGTCCCATAACTTTATATTCGCCGCTGTTTACTTTAAAACCTGTGTAATAAGTAAATGCCGAATAAAGCAATCCCAGCGAATGGGGGAATTTTATTTCTGCAAGAATATCAATGTTATTTTTGCTGCCAACTCCAAAACTTGTTGTTGTCCATTCGCCAACTCCGTCCATTGTTATAAAAACAGCTTCATCAAAAGGTGATGGGAAAAACGCAGAAGCAGCGTGCGACTGGTGATGTTCCGGGAAGAGAATTTCCCCGTTATAATTAAGTTCGGTTTTAATTAATTCCTTCATCCACATTTTTTCTTTAATCCACAAAGGAATTGCTTTGATGAAAGATTTAATTCCTACCGGAGCGTAAGTTAAATAAGTTTCAAGTATTCGTTCGAATTTCAAGAATGGTTTATCGTAGAATGCGACGTAATCAATTTGATCAATTGTGATTCCGGCAAAATCCAGACAAAATTTAACTGCATTTTTAGGAAATCCGTGATCATGTTTTTTCCGGGTAAAACGCTCTTCCTGCGCAGCGGCAGTAATTTTCCCGTCCTGCACTAAACATGCGGCACTGTCGTGATAAAAAGCCGAAATCCCGAGAATATTCATATAATCAGTTAAATTTATAAGATAACAAAGCGCAAATTACAAATAGATAGATTAATAAAAAAGGATGAAGACTTTAATATTTTAGAAAACAGAAATCAATTTGTTTCTGAAAATTAAAATAAAAATATTATATATCATTTTGATATAAAAAGGTCAAAAATTAATATATCAAAATGATAGTAAAACTTTTCTCAAGGAAATGAAAATTACGATTATGAAGAAAAAAGCAATAAAAATCCCGTGGCATATCAATTGACATTAAGGGGTTGTTTGTAATTCGGGAATTTGACGGATAACAGTAATTAAAAATTAATAATGTTCGTATTTTAATTTAAGGGAAAAAATTGTTTGGTATAACTGCCTCAAATATCTTTTTATATTTTTTGTTTCCGATAGCTGTATTTGCCATAAGCATATATCTTTTACGCTCTAAGGAAGTAACTTTCGGCAGTTATTTTTTTGCTAACAATAGTATTCATTGGTTTTATTTGGGTGTGTCGTTTTTTACATCGTCAATTATCGGTCCGGCTATAATATCTTTTGCATATCCGTCATTGGGCATAATCTTCCTGATACTTTATTTATTATTTTCAGTTATTATGCTGATACTTTATTCGCGATATTTATTTCCAAAATTGAAAAGCGGCAACTTTAACTCCATAAAAGGATATTTTGATAACAGATTTGGAAAATATGCCGGATTTATTGTTTCAGGAATATTCATTTTGAGTAATATCCTTCGTCTTTTAATAGTTCTTTCAACGGGAAGTTTGATAATCAGTCAGATTTCTGGTGTTGAGGTTGTTTCTTCTCTTCTTTTCTTTATGATAATATCAGGCATATATATTATAGTTGGGGGGATACATGCAGATATTTACGGAGATATTATTCATACGATAGTTATTATTTTCGGTGCTGCTATACTATGTGTAGGTTTTACTAGCAGCAATAATGCCGGTAGTATAAACGCAAATCTATTATTGAATAATATTGCATTAAATGATTTCTATTTACTTGGAGTTATATTTTCGATTCCAATAATTGCTTTTGGCTTTTGGTTTTCAGACTATCTGATAATTCAGAAAAGCCTTTGTTTTAATAATACTTACAAGATAAAAAAATCAGTTTTTACTGCAGGATTTCTACAAATTATACCATTATTATTATTTACATTTTTGCTTTCTTCCGGCATTGGTAGTCTTGAATCCGGAACTAATGTGTTTTTTATTAATGAAGAAACACCTGAGGCGGTTAAATTAATTTTAATCATGGCAATATCTGCTGTAATTATATCATCAATATCAAACTTAATAATCACATTATCTTCAATTATTACGTTGGATTTTATAAAAAATATTAGTCCTGAAACTTCAGAAAGAAAGTTAGTTCTTGCCGGAAGATTTTCGGCTATTAGCGTTTTATTTATAAGCATTGCTATTATTCCGTTCTCTTCGGTACAAAACTTTTCTTCAGTTATTACGCTTTTTGGTATTTTAAGCTATATAGCTTCATTTATGGCAGCATTCTTTATTATAAGCTTTTTATCTATCAAGATAAAACCAATAATAACAAACATAAATACAATAATTATTTCGATACTTATAATTATAAGAAGTTTATCGGATATAAAAATTATCAGTATTAAAATCGGATTACTAGATTGGTTTTTTAATATAGATTTATTTCATTTTACGCTTGTCATCTTTTTGATGAGCTTATCAGCATTTTTGTTTTCGGCAAAGGCTGATAAAACACAAAGTATCGATATTTCGGTAAAAGAGGGTTTTGTCAGTAAAAAAATGGCAAACTTAAAATGAAGAAAATTACAAATATTTATTCAACAAATAAGAAATCTATTTTTTTTAAAGTTATTAACAAAAGGAGTATGCCTATGTCAAGCGGTACTTATCGAGTCATAAGCTTGTCATTGATCTGTCTGCTTTTCTTATCCGGGGTTTTATTTGCCGGTACAACAGGAAAGATAACCGGACGGATTATTGATAAAGAGACCGGTGAACCTTTATATGGTGTCAATGTTGTTGTTATGGGAACAATGCTTGGTGCAGCAACAGATATCGAAGGAGATTATGTGATTCTAAATGTTCCCCCGGGAACTCATACTGTGAAAGCAAGTATGATAGGATATTCGAGCACAACAATTAACGAAGTCCGTGTAAAAATAGACGAAACTACAAATCTTGATATTGAAATGGTTTTAGAAGCTATTTCAACAGAAGATATTGTAGTGGTAGCAAAAAAAGATGTAATTAAAAAAGACGTATCAACAAGTGTAACAGGTATTGCTGCTGCCGAAATGCAAACTCTTCCGGTTTCTTCAATAACTGAAGTTATAGGTTTGCAAGCAGGTGTTGAAGAAGGAATGGTAATAAGAGGAGGAGAATCGGATCAGTTGTTATTTCAAGTTGATGGTATAACTCTTCGCGATCCAAGAAACAATAAACCTATTACTTCAATTTCAATGAGCGCAATTCAGGAAGTATCAATAGAAAGAGGAGGTTTTAATGCTGAATACGGACAGGTTCGTTCTGGAATAGCTAACATTGTATATAAAGAAGGAAGCACATCAAATTACGAAGCTTCAATACAAGTAAAATACAGTCCTGCAAATCAAAAACATTTAGGTATTTCTGTTTACGATCCTAACTCGATGTGGAACAGACCTTATCTTGATCCGGCTGTATGCTGGACAGGAACAGAAAACGGTACTTGGGATAAATATGAACAAAGACAATATCCTGAATTTGAAGGCTGGAATTCACTTTCTCATAGATTATTAACCGACAGCGATCCTTCAAATGATCTTACTCCTGCAGGAGCAAAACGGCTTTTTGAATGGGAGCGGAGAAGAAGACCTTCAATTGAACCTGACTATATAATTGACGGAAGTTTTGGCGGCCCTTTTCCTCTGTTATCAAGCAGTCTTGGTAATTTAAGGTTTTTCACAAGTTTCCGTTTCGAAAAAGAAATGCTGCTAATACCTTTAACCAGAGATGATTATCAGGATTATTACGGTTCTATTAAATTAACATCTGATGTTTCAAAAGATGTAAAATTAGTTGTTAACGGAAGTTACGGAAAAAACTATAATGTAGCTCTTAATGCTGATGATAATCAATTTAACAGCCGCACTTGGGGTATTTCAGGTACTCAGTTCTGGAACCCGACTGACTTTATGCGTACACCTTTTCAGATTGCATCAATTACTAACGAGCAAAGAGCAAGCAGAATATTTACTGATTCTTGGTACTCGGAAGCAGAAGTAAGTCACTATTCGTTATCAGGAAAACTTACATCATTTATAAACCCTAACACATTTTATGAAGTTAGTATTGAGCACTTGAACAGAAAATATCAGACAGGACCTATAAGAACAAGAGATAATTCCAAAATATACGAAGTTGTTCCCGGTTATTTTGTTGACGAAGCTCCATTCGGATTTGATCCTTATTCAGCAACAGGTATTACCGGTATGTTTTTCGGAACACATTCAAGCCAGATAAGAGACTCGAGTAATATAAGCTCTTATGTTGTTAAAGGTGATATTACAAGCCAGCTATTTAAAGAACACTTATTTAAGGCTGGAATTTCTTTCTCATTTTTCGACTTGAATCTCAATTATGGAAAAGTAAAAGAGTTTTTTAACGAGACTAATTACGTTAAAGAAAAATGGCAGCCATATCAGATTTCGATGTATCTTCAAGATAAAATGGAAATGCTGGGATTTATTGCAAATATCGGTTTGAGAGTTGATATCAGCAATCCTAATACTGAATGGGTAGATGTTGATCCTTTCGACAAGGAATATTTTTCGGCAAAATACAGCAGCGGAAAAGATTATCCTAAAAAGAAAGCTGAAGTTGATGTATCTGTCAGTCCTCGTCTTGGAATTGCTCATCCAATTACTGAAGACTCGAAATTATATTTCAATTTCGGTCATTTTAAGCAAATGCCTGCTTATGAAGAAATATTCCGTTTAGGCAGGGCAACCTCAGGGGCTTTGCAAAATTACGGTAATCCAAATTTAATTCAGGCAAAAACAGTATCCTACGAATTAGGTTACGACCACGTTTTATTTACTGATTATTTAATTCAGGTTGCTGCATTCTATAACGATATTACTAATCAGCAGGCTTATACGCAATATGTAAGCGATCGGAAAAATATAGGGTATTTTGCAGCTAATAATAACAGTTACGAAGATATCAGAGGTATTGAATTTACATTTAAAAAAACCTATGGCGACTGGGTAAGAGGATTTGTCAACTTCACTTATCAAGTTAATACACTCGGGGCTTTTGGAAAACAGACAATTGACGAAAACAGATTAAGTCAAAAGAAACTTGATGAAAATACATTGGTTTTATATCAGCAGAAACCCGTACCAAAACCAAGAGCAAATGTAAGCTTCACATTTTTTACACCTAATCAATTTGGACCTGAATTTCTGGGAATTTATCCTCTTGACGGATGGAGTTTAGATGTTCTTGGTAATTGGATAGCTGGTGAATATGTAACATACAATCCTAAAAATCTTTCGCAGGTTGTAAATAATGTTCAAGTAACAGATTACTATAACATTGATTTAAGAATTAATAAATCTTTTAACTTCGATAAGTTTTCGGTAATGCTTTATATGGATATTTCTAATTTGCTTAATGCTAAAAGATTATCAGGAAAAAGCTTCTATGATGGTTTTGATCAGCAATTTTATCTCGCATCATTACATCTTCCCAAAAATGAAGGCTATGATAATATCGTTGGTGAGGATAGAGTTGGAGATTACAGAAAAACCGGGGTTCCTTACCAGCCGGTTTTTGGGGTAGAGAAAATTGAAACTGTGCTTAAGCCTGGTGAAAAGCTTAGTGATAGATATGAGTCTGGCGTTATATATTATGATAAAAGTAATTCAAAGTATGTGGAACTTCAAGGCGAAGCAATGACTGAAGTGGATAAAGGCAGAATGGATAAATTATTGGAAGATAAAGCCTATATCGATATGCCGAACAATACATCTTTTAGCTTTCTCGATCCTCGTCAGATATATTTTGGTATAAACTTAACATTTAAATTCTAAAATGATAATGAAAATTTGAGGTAATAGTAATATGGTTAATAAAATTATCAATAAAATTAAAAGCCTTGGTGTATTGTTCGGTATTTTAATGCTGTTTGATGCAGAAATACTAATTGCACAAATCGAAGGTGATATTGAGCACGAAATTAAATGGATAAAGGTTGGCTCACTTCACAACTGGTTTTCGAACGGCGGTGTTGAAATTGAATACGGCAGAAGAGGCAGAGCAGGATTTACTAATACTGACCAGATTGACGGATTAAACTGGCCAGGGGAGTATATCGGTCAGGATGTTAACGTTGGGCAATCTTTATGGTTAGGCACAACAAACTTTGCAGATCCGGTAACCGGTATCACATACCCGTATAAGGTTGTAAGTGCAGGAAGAATTAATATGCATTTAGGTCAAGCAATTATTCCTGTATCGCATGAGCTTGTTGCAAAAAGCGAGCATTCGGATGTATATGTTGACGATGTTTCCGCATCTTTTCTTGAATTTGATGATGTTCCGGACAGAATTGACGAAAATCTCCCTTGCGACAGGATGATTATTACAAAATTCAATACCAGTATTGGAATATCTTGCACAAGAAAAGTCTATGCATTTACTCAGCAAAATCACGATAACTATTACATATATGAATATGTTTTTAAAAATACAGGAATTATTGATGCATCGAATACTCCAAAACTTAATAAAACACTTACTGATGTAATATTTCATTGGCAGTTTCGTTACGCTTTTTCAGGTGAATCATACAGAGAGGGCTGGTCGCCAACTGGTGTTTCTTGGGGTAGAAATACAATAAATGATTGTGTTGGTCAGGACGTAAATCACCGCGATCCTATTACTCCAGATATGCGTGCTGTTTGGTCTTATTACGGACCTGTTTCAACTTCTAGTGGTTATCAAGACGATATTGGGTTACCAAACACAGATTTTGCAGATATACTTGCCGGAACAAATTATGCCGGAGTTGTAACTCTTCACGCGGATAGATCGGCATCAGATCATACTGACGACCAATCACAGCCATTTACTACAAAGATTATGGGTTCGGATTTAGATGCACAAGGAAATAATCAGTATGAACCAAATTCTATGACAAAAAAATATTTAGAATTCATGTCTGCAGGACATCCTTCGCAAACACAGGCAGAATTGGTAGGTGAGAGCTTTGCTGACAATTATGGTAATGATAATGGAGGTTACGCTGCAGCCCTAGGTTACGGTCCTTACACTATGGCAATTGGAGACAGTATAAAAATTGTATATGCTCAGGCAGTAGCAGGAATAATGAAAGACCGTGAGCATGTAAGGGAAATTCATTCAAATTGGTTTAATCAGACAGGAAATTATGTAATGCCTGACGGATCAACAACAAATGACAGGAATACATATAAAAATGCGTGGGTACTTTCAGGAAAAGATTCACTATTTAATTCATTCAGAAGAGCAATAGATAATTACAACAGCGGGATGAATATTCCTCAAGCGCCTCCGGCTCCAAAAACATTTAATGTGGTATCAGCCGGAAATGCAATCACACTTGATTGGTCGGATGAAGCTGTATCAGATCCTCACTTTGACGGATATGAGATTTACAGAGCTGTAGGACGATACGACACTACATTTACAAAAATATTTTCTTGTAATAAAAGTAATGTAGTTCATAACTACGAAGACCGGGATTTGCAGAGAGGATTTAAGTATTATTACTATGTTGTATCAAAAGACGATGGAACACAGAATGATTTTAAACCTGGTGAGCCTCTTCGTAGCAGTAAGTTTTACACAATGACTACAATTGAAGCTTTTCTTACAAGACCAGCAGGTAAAAATTGGTCACAGCTGAGAATAGTTCCTAACCCTTATAACATAAGAGCAAGAGAAATACAGTTTACCAATGATGATCCTGACAAAATTGCAATTTACGATTTACCCGGTAAATGCGATATAAAGATTTATACTGAATCGGGAACATTAATAGAAACTATGCAGCATAGAAAGAATACCGGGGATGTTTATTATTTCTCGTTAACATCTGCAAGACAATTAATAGTAAGCGGTATTTACATATTGTATTTTGAAGTTACTGAAGACCTTTATGATGATATAACAGGCGAACTGCTGTTCAAAAAAGGGGAGAATGCATTCAGAAAATTAATTGTAATAAGATGATAAATTCATTGTTAATGACGTTATCGAAAAGGAGATAAAACGTGAATCAAATTAATAAAATATTTCTATTGGTTATTGTTGGAATACTTGCTTCCAACATCTACGGCCAGCAAAAACTTGCTCAAACGGGGTTCAATTTTCTTGAAGTTACCTCCGATGCCAGAGCAAGCGGTATGGGAGATGCAGTAAATGCAGTTTCCGGTTATTCAGATGCATTATTTCATAATCCAGCAGGTATGGCAGATATTACGAATTTTTTCAGCGGTACCTTTAGTATAAATAAATGGATTGCCGATATTAATTATATGACAGCAAGCGCAGTATTAGCGCCGGCTAATGGAGATTACGGTGTTGTTGGTTTTTCTTTGCAGTCTATTGATTACGGAGATATTCAGGGAACAGTTGTCGATCCCGGTTATTCCGGGTACAGAGATATAGGCAATATCAATCCTGTTGCATTAAGCATTGGTATTGGTTACGCAAAAATGCTGAACGATAAATTCAGTGTGGGCGTGCAGGTAAAATATGCATATCAATCGCTTGGTTCAAGTCAGGTACCCGATGGCAGCGGCGGTATAAAAGAAAGTAAAAACGAAGCCGAAGCAATTGCTGTAGATTTTGGAACACTTTACAAAACCGGATATAAAAGTCTGGCTTTCGGTATGTCGGTACGAAACTATTCAAAAGAAGTTAAATTCAAAGAAGAAGGTTTTCAGCTGCCATTATTGTTTACAATTGGTATTTCCGCCGATTTATTCGATTTTATTGAAGTCGGGGGACCTGAGCAATCACTTTTACTGGCTGTTGATGCAACACATCCCCGTGCGCGTGCCGAGCAGGTAAAAGTAGGTCTTGAATATCAGTTTATGGATATTGTTTCTTTAAGAGGCGGTTACATTTTTGGAAATGATTTAGATGATATTACTTATGGCATAGGACTTTCGCAATATGGTTTTGGAGTTGATTATGCATATACTCCGTTTGGTAAACTAGGTAATGTTCAAAGATTTTCTGCCAGAATTTCATTGTAAAAAGGAAAAGGTAAATATATGATAAATAGAATAACAAAAATATTAAGCATTCCGGCAATAACTTTGTTGTTGTTTACAGCTTGTAATGAATTTATTGAACCGGAAAAAATATATGACGAAAACAAAACTCTTAATTCCGGTCCGCAGATTACAAGCATATTACCTTCAGATTCTGCAGTTGCCGGTGTTAGAGAAATTATTATTAACGGCAGCGGATTTGCCGTTAACAGTACCGACACAAACTGGGTATTTGTTGGTGGTGAACCTGCCTTAATTAAAAGTATATCTGAAAATCAGATTGTTTTTTACAGACCTGCAAAGGCAGGCAATGATTTAACGATAAGTGTTGTTATTCCCAGTGCCGAAGGCTTCGGAAAAAAAGAACATTATAAAGTCGGTCAGGCAATAAGTAATTGGGGAGATTTGCAATTCTTACCAAATAAAATTATGGCAATTGAAGTCGGTAATGATGAAAGCCTGTTTATTGCAACACAAACAAAATTATATAAGTTAGACCCGGATGGAATAATCCTTACTGAAATTGTTACATTTAAAGGGGCTGATTTTCTGAAATTTACAGATATTAAATTTGGACCTGATGGATATTTGTATGCTTGTACAGATAAAGATAAGGTATTTCAAATAGATCCGGTAACTGGAGATCAAACTACATATATAGATTTAAATCAAAGAACAACCAGACTTGACTTTGACCAATCCGGAAACCTATATGCGGCAAAAAGGAAAGGAGTTTTTATCGTAACACCATCAAAAACAGTTACTGCTACAAATGTTATGTCGGGTACCGAAATTGTTGAAATGAGAGTATATAATGGGTCTCTTTATTTAGCAACAAGCAAACAAATAGTAAAGTATTCAATTCAAGACGGAGCTTTAGTAAATGAACAGCAAGTTACAGATTTAAATACAGTTGCCGGTTTTTCAAATTGTTCAATCAGTTCATTTAATATAAATTCCGAAGGAATTATATTATTGTGCCTATCATCTCACCCGGCATACTCTTTATTTGTATTGGAGAATAACGGAGCAATTACACCTTATTATTATGCTGAAAAAATTATTCCTAGAGGAATAGATCAGATTGTTTACGGCAACGATAAATTTTTGTATTTAAATAGAGGAATTACAGTTGCTGCAAGTGACTCTGTTCGACTTTTTAAAATGGGTATGGACAAAGCCGGTGCACCTTACCTTGGCAGATAAAGATAATAATTCATAATAAAAAGGAGGAGTTGTTATAATAAATGTAAAAAAAATTAGCAGCATAAATAACTTAACTATTTCTAACAAAAGGAGAAAAAAATGAAACACATTTGGACATTTTTATCAGTCACTCTTGTTATGATGGTACTATTAAGCAGTTCATCATTTGCAGGAAATGAAACAATCGTTGATGATATTCTAATGATACCCAAAGCAGGAGATGCTCCAACTATTGACGGTCAATTAGATGATATTTGGAACAGTGTTACGGCAATTCCAATGTTAATATTTGAAAATCATCCTATCGATTCAGTAGCTTCTTATGATGATCATGCAGCTACATTCAGAACAATGTGGGATGATGATAATTTTTATGTTTTTGTAAGTATTGTAGATGATGAACGTGATGGATCAGAAAAAGCTTCCCCATGGGCAAGCGACTGCGTTGAACTATTCTTTGATGGTGATAATGCAAAAGGTGTTGAATATGATGCTAACGATATTCAGTGGCGTTATGTTTATGGCGAAGTTCCTGGTGATACTGCTAATGCAAGTAACGGACCGGGTGTATTTGCATTTTATGATACTGAAAGCGGATACAATCTTGAAATTGCAATATCAAGAGATTCACTTGCTTCCAGATTCACTCTTGAAGAAGATGCACTTATCGGGTTCGAAATATCGAATGCAGACCGTGATGAAAATGTTGGACAGCAGGATGTTTTACACTGGTGGACAAATGACGGTTTAACATGGAGTAACCCTTCACTTTTTGGGACAGCATTATTAATTGGAAATGAAGTATCTGATGTCTTAAATATTAGATATACTGAAGATGCTCCTACAATTGATGGAACAAGAGAAGATATTTGGGATATTTCTGATGAAATATCTTTAGCAAAGTTAGAAGGAAATGCACTTCCTGATACAATATTTGCAACTTGGCAAGATCATATGGCTTCAGCTTGGACTATGTGGGATGAAGATAATTTTTACGTATTTGTAAATGTTATTGATGATGAAATTGACGGATCAGAAAAAGCTTCACCTTGGGCAAGCGACTGTGTTGAACTATTCTTTGATGGTGATAATGCGAAAGGTGTTGAATATGATACAAATGATATTCAATGGCGTTATGTTTATGGCGAAGTCCCTGGAGATACAGCTAATGCTAGCAATGGTCCTGGAAATTTTGCATTTGCAGAAACTGATTTAGGATTCAGCCTTGAAATAGCTATTCCTAGAGATACTATTGCCTCAAGATTTGCGCTTGAAACTGATGCACTTATCGGGTTCGAAATATCAAATGCAGACCGCGATAATGGTATTGGCCAAAGATCAGTTCTTCATTGGTGGACAACTGATGGACTAACTTGGAGCAATCCTTCATTGTTTGGAACAGCATTACTGGTTGGCGGAGAAGGTGTTGGAGTAGAAGCTAAGTATCTTGATAAAGCTGCTGACTATGCACTCGAACAGAACTATCCAAATCCATTTAACCCAACTACAACAATTAAATACTCAATTGCAGATAATCAATCTGTTAGATTGGCAGTTTATGACGTTGTTGGTAGAGAGGTTGCTGTTTTAATAAACGAAACACAAAGAGCAGGTAAATATAGTGTTGAATTAAATGCTGCAAATCTATCGAGCGGTGTTTATTTCTATGAATTAAGAACCGGGAACCAATTATTTGTTAAAAAAATGATGCTGCTCAAATAAACCTCTTATCATTTGTTGAAAAGTGCTTGTACAGTAATGTACAGGCACTTATTTAAAAAAAATATTACCACCTATATTTATGTTCAGGAGTCCTTTGATGCAATTACATTTTATAGATATTCTAATCATTCTGTTATACTTATTGGCAACAATATTCATTGGTTCTTTCCTTTCAAAAAAAGCATCAGGCAGTATGTCCAATTATTATTTGGGCGGCAATTCGCTTAAATGGTGGATGCTTGGGCTTTCAAATGCTTCAGGAATGTTTGATATTTCCGGCACTATGTGGCTTGTTACTCTTGCATTTGTTTATGGAATGAAAAGTATTTGGATTCCTTGGCTTTGGCCTGTATTCAACCAAATATTTTTAATGGTCTTTCTTTCTTCTTGGTTGCGCCGCTCAAATGTTACAACAGGAGCAGCATGGATTGAAACCAGATTCGGAAAGGATAAAGGCAGTTCGTTATCTCACGGAATTGTTGTTGTCTTTGCCTTAATAAGCGGATTAGGATTTTTGGCTTATGGTTTTATCGGATTGGGAAAATTTATGGAGATATTTATTCCTTGGGAATATGTAAACCAATTTCTAAATCTTGATATACCAATGGAATATGTACCTCACCTATATGGGATAGTATTTACACTATTTGCAGTTTTTTATACTGTGCTAGGTGGCATGACAAGTATTGTTTGGGCAGATGTTCTTCAATATACAATTATGACTCTTGCTTCACTAGCAATAGCTGTAATAGCATTTTTAGCTGTTGGAAATAACGGTTTGATAACTCCAGACGGGTGGGCTTCTCCTTTTTTTGGATGGAATCTTGGAATCGACTGGTCGACTATTATTACTGAAGTAAATCAGAAAATCAGCGAGGATGGTTATTCTCTTTTTACTGCATTTTTTATGATGACTTTGTCTAAAGGAATATTAATAAGTCTTGCCGGTCCGGCACCTAATTATGATATGCAGAAAATATTAGCAACAAAATCACCATCAGATGCAGCAAAAATGAGCGGTTTTGTTTCTGCTATTTTAATGCCTGTACGTTATTTAATGATTGCAGGTTTTGCAGCTTTGGGAATAATATTTTATGATAAATTGGATTTGCATGTTGCTGGCAGACTAGATTTTGAACAGGTATTGCCTTCTGCAATAAATATGTTTGTACCTACCGGTTTATTAGGACTTTTACTTGCTGGTTTGCTTGCAGCATTTATGTCCACTTTTGCGGGTACGCTTAATGCTGCTCAAGCCTATATAAGTAACGATATTTATCTCAAATACATAAATCCAAAAGCTTCTACAAAAAAAATAAATATTACTAATTATACGGTTGGAATTGTTGTTGTAATTGTAAGTATATTTTTAGGATTTAAAGCAAAAAATGTAAATCAGGTTCTTCAACTTTTAGTATCAGCTTTATGGGGCGGATATACAGCCTCTAACGTATTGAAATGGTATTGGTGGAGGTTTAATTCGCAAGGATATTTCTGGGGAATGCTTTCGGGAATGATTGCTGCAGGTTTACCAATGATATGGACGAATCTGCTTCCTTCTATCTTTCCGGATTTTGCTCCCGATATCAGAATCCTTTATTATTTTCCTGTTATTCTTGTGTTATCTCTTTTAGGATGCATTATTGCTACAATGGTAACAAAGCCGACAGATGAAGATACGTTGAAGAAGTTTTATAAACAAGTAAGACCCTGGGGATTCTGGGAACCGGTTCATAAACTTGTGTTGGCAGATGATCCTTCCTTTGTGAGAAATAAAAACTTTAAAATGGACATGTTTAATGTTGTTATAGGAACATTGTGGCAAACATCGCTTGTTGCTTTACCAATGTTTTTTGTGTTTCACGAATTTTTATATTCTTTCATTACAGCAATTATTGCAGGAGTTTTAACTCTTACGTTAAAGAAAACCTGGTACGATAAATTAGGACAATATGATAATTGATTGGCGTAAAAGTATAAAAAAGATATTTGCCGGACTTTTCTTACTAACAACTGCAGTTCCAGCACAATATAATTTGAAATGCGATTATCTGATTAATCCGGAAAATGCGATCTTATATGCAGACAGTTGTGCCAAATTCTGGTTTAAATCTTACGATACAACATATGGCGGCTTTTTTGAAAACGTAACAAGAGATGGAACGCCTTCCGGAACTACAAAAACAATGCTGGGGCAGTCGCGTACTGCTTATGCAATGGCAAGAGCATTTATGTTAACAGGAGATACAACATATTTAAGTTATGCGCGCGGTGCTCTTGATTTTATGTATGAAAATGCCTGGGATTCTGTAAATACCGGATGGTTTAACGAAATGAATCAAAAAGGTGAAATTAATCCTACAGGTCAGGAGAATAATCGTAAATGGTCATTTATACAGCATTATGCTTTGCTTGGAATTTGCGCAATGTTTGACGCGACACATAACGGAGTTGATAAAGAAATATTGTTAAAAGGAAGGAGTTCTATTGATGAAAATCTTTGGGATTCGAGAAAGGGTTATGAAGGATATTATAATGAAGCAGATAATGATTGGCAGAATCCTAAAGGGAAAGGATTTACACCGACGATGGATGGAATTACAACGCACACTTTAAATATGTATCTGCTCACAGGTTCTGACGAATATAAACAAAGATTTATAAAAATGGCGGATAATGTTATTGAATATATTTATCCGGCAATGAGTGAATTTAATTACGGGTATCCGGAAGAATATACAAGCGATTGGGCTCCAGTATTATCGAACACTTATGTTTTTACAGGTCATATGCTTAAATCTGCGTGGTGTTTAACCAGAGCATATTTGTTAGAACCGAAACAAGAATACATCGATTTTTCGAATGCAATTTTAGAAGAAGTTCTGGCTAAAGGCTACGATTCGCAATACGGGGGATGCTACAAGGAATATAACGGCGCAACAGGAACCCGTTATGATAATAATAAAGAATGGTGGGAATTGGAGCAAATGTTTACCTCCGGAATTATGAATTACTATTTAACAAAAGATGAAAGATTTTTGCAGATGGCAGATGAATCGATGGAATTTTACAAAAAGTATTTCGTCGATCATCAATACGGGGAAGTTTATCAAACTACAAACAGAACAGGAAGCCCGACAACAACACAAAAGGCTTCATATTGGAAGGCAGGTTATCATTCAATAGAATTAGGATACTATATTTATTTATATACAAACTTATATCTTTACAAAAATCCTGTCCATTTGTATTATAAAATTGATGCGTCCGATACAGCAAAAGCTTTAATGCTTTATCCGCTTGCAATTGAGGACAGTTGTTTAAAAATTACAAATGTTACGCTTAACGGAGAAGAATACACAGACTTTTTATCGGACAAGAGAGTACTTAATATTCCACAAAATATTGGCGGAATATTTAAAGTTACATTCGAAAATATTGTTCCTGTAGATGTTGAACATACGCTTCAAGCGAATATAACAGGATTTGAACTTAAGCAGAATTTCCCGAATCCGTTTAATCCTTCTACAATGATCAATTATTCCCTGCCTGCCGGCAGGCAGGAATTACCAATGAACAGTTTTGTTAATTTGAAAGTTTACGATATTTTAGGCCGCGAAGTAGCAACATTGGTAAACGAGGAAAAACCCGCAGGAAATTACGAAGTTAAGTTTGATGCCTCAAATATTTCTTCAGGAGTTTACTTATACAAACTGCAGGCAGGTGAATATAACAAAACAATGAAAATGATTTTAATAAAATAAGGAAATACTTCCGGTTAGTTTAATAGAAAATGCTAATTTGGCTTTTAGAAAAAAGACAAAGTAAGCGGAAAAGACTAACCGGAGGTAAATATGTATACAACGTATAGCAGTTTAT
>Ga0123335_1002170_pt1 | contig 30055 bp, 23 predicted proteins | sample BiotimSIPDNA_2_FD_89707 | JGI IMG/M metagenome (GOLD analysis project Ga0123335, IMG submission 89707) | Anaerobic biogas reactor microbial communites from Washington, USA - Biogas_R2 time_0 SIP DNA | ecosystem: Engineered > Bioreactor > Anaerobic > Unclassified | place: Washington, USA... | reverse complement strand
GGACTGCTGGCGCTGAACGGGGCGAACTCCGGCTGGATCGTGGTAACGTTGATACTGGCCGCCATTGGAGCGGCGCTGATCGACCACAAGTACAAAGCCGCAACAGTCTGGGCGGCCGCCGGCGCGTTGCTGACGCTGATCGGCGCCATGCACGCCTACCGGCTGGAAGGCAACGTCATTCGCGAATTTTTCCTCTGGCAAGGGCCGGCGGGCGCAGCCGTGAGGTACCGTGCCTTTCCGATCGCCGTCGGCTACGCGCTGGCCGCGCTGTTGTTCGGATTGGCGGCCTGGCGCGAAAGCTCGCGGCACAATTCGGCGCCGTCCCGTAAGACAGAGCTGCCGGTGGCGGAAATGGCGCCGGCCGTTTCCGAAGTAAACGAACTGCAAACTACCGAGGTATACGAAGTGCTACCTGTGGAGGCCAGGCCGTCTGAGCCATCGGCAAACGCCTGAACTGGTGAAAGAGCAGGGGGCGTGTAACGTGAAAGAGGGAGCCGTCGTGTTGCGGATGTGCCTCTTCGTCGTCGGCGCGGTGTTTGCCGTCCGCGCACAGGCCGCGGATCCGCCACGACCTAATTTGAGGCAGCCGGTCAATTACGTGCGCTGGACGAACGAGGAGTTTTCCCGCGGCATTACTGAAAACGCGGCGAATTTTATCAGCGGGCATTTCCCGAATTCTCAAAAGACGAGAGCCTGGAAGAGCTCATAATCGCAACCGACGCAACCAAACGGACATCCGAGCAACGGCGGCAACTGAGCGCGTGGGTACAGAAGAACGCGACCTGTTTGGAGCACTTCGCGACAGCGGCTCGTATGGATGCGTGCTACTTTGTACAACCGCACGAATCCGGCGAGATGATTTCACTGATGTTCCCCGAAGTTGCCACCATTCGCGCCATTGCCAAGGTGATGGCCGTCCGGGCACGCCTGCGACTGTTCGAGGGGAATGCAGATGCAGCAACTGATGATGTGGCGCTGCTGCTCCGCGCCGGCCGCCACTTGCAGGACCAGCCCTTTTTGGTTCCGTACCTCATCGGATTGCATATCGGTGAACAGGCTTATCGTGTGCTGCTGGATATGCCCCGGCTGGCGCCTCATGCCCCGGACTATGAGAAACTACTCTCGAAGCTTCGGCTGATGTACCAAAACCCCCGCAAGCCGAGCCTGCAACTGCAAGTGGAACAACTGCACGCTTGGGACATGGCCCAGCGCTTCGCCAAGGACACGGATGGCGACGGCCGCCTCGATCTACTTGTCTTGCCGAGGGACATTTTCGGGTTAGATCCCTCCTTGGACGGAATCCCATTGTCGCCTGCGGTGAGCTTCGAGGCTATGACGAAGCAGATCGACGACTATTTCGACCAGTTGCGTTCAGGTTGGACTGGTGATTTCCAGACCGCTCGCTCGGTCAGTGAACGCCTTCAAGAGGAGGCGAAGCGCAATCCAAGGAGCATCGTCGGATTGGTGGGCCCGGCGTTAACATACGTCGTCGATATTTACTACCGATCGCTGGCCAGGTGCAACGGCACTCAAGTTGTTCTGGAACTCCATGCCTATCGCGCGACAAACGAAAAATGGCCGCAGACGCTGGAAGAGGGACTTTCCAAGAGCGTCGCCCAGCCGCGGTTGGATCCGTTTTCGGGCCGGCCGTTCATTTACCGGCTGAAGGACGGGGAGCCGTTGTTGTACTCAATCGGCGCGAACGGCGTCAATGACGGCGGCCAGCGCTTCCTGGGCGATGACATCATCTGGCCGCGCTGAGCATCTGTGGTCCGGAGAGCGTTCTGGAGCCCCCGCTCACGCTGAAAAAAAAGCTCCCGCAGCCGCGCACTGCCCGCCAGTGCACGCCCGCGAGAGCTTATGCCAAATGGAGGCGGCGGGAATCGAACCCGCGTCCCGGAACACTTCAGCCTGAGCCTCTACGTGTGTGTTCGGTCAATTTAAATCTGAGTCCGCCGCAGACCGGCCGACAGCTCATCGGCGGACCGAGCCCGGCTTAGTGTCGCCCGTGCGTCGCCAGGCATTCCCGATTGGTGACCGGTTGAACCAGTCCCCAACCAAGCCGCACGAGCCAGCCTGCTAATGGCGCCGGCACCCGCTAGCAGGCGTCGCGGGGCCGACGGGTTGCCTTACTTAGGCAGCCATTCGGTAGCCATCTCTGGCATGTAAAGAGTGTGCCAGGTGTTTTACGAGGCCTCCTAGCAACCTCGACACGCCACCCAGACCTCAACCTGCCCGGTCGAGACCATTCGCCCCCATGCACTTGTCAAAGATCGCCGGCGCGCACGGCAAGTGGCCCAGCCGGTCCGGCAGCCAAACGCCGCCGGCTCCAGCCTGCAAAGCGCCATGCGCCGCCACATCGGGATTATACCAGGAAACGTAGCAATTGACGTCGAGCCCGCGGAACTGCCCGGCTGCCCTCGTTCGACCCGCTCCGTGATCCTCAGGCAAAGAGGACCGCGGCGCTGGCCGGGCACAGCCAGCGCCGCGCTTGGGCAGAAGAACGATTTACAGGAGACTGGAAAGACTACGTCGCGTGGCAGCCGCTACGACCGGTCAGGTCGCCTGCTCAACGCCACAGCAGGTTAATCGGTGGAATTGTCGTCCGGGCTGATTGCGCCTTTGCGCAGCTCGCCACTTTCGGTGAAAAGGGGGGCCCGCACCGGAGAAGAAGGCCCACACGCTGAGCGAGAACCCAGGCGGTGGGCTCTGCCCCTTTCAATTTGCGGGCGGTCACGCAATCTCAGGCCTGAATGGCGATGCGAACGGCGCCGGGCGGCGCTGGCGGCGGCTCGGTGGGTTGCATGGCAAGCGGCCGAACCGCGCAACACAGCCGCGCCAAGCGTCCGAGCTTGAGGGCGATGTCAGCGGGCGGCGCGCCTTGTGCGATCTGGTCCTCGAGTTCGGCGGCAGCGCGTCCGATCGGCTCGAACCCGAAACCGGGCGCCTCGCACCTGAGGTTTCGCAGGTGGTGGGTAAGGCCCGCCAAATCCCCTTGCGTGAAGCAGCTCTGCATTTGCACGGCGCGCTCCTGGATCTCGGCCACGTACTGGTCGATCAGCAGAGCCAGCTCAGGATTTCCCAGGTCCAACGTCGTCATTAGCGGCTCGGGCCGCAGGCGATTGACAAGTTCAGCGATGGCGTTGCGGTCGGCGGGTTTGGGCAGATATTCGTCGCAGCCGGCCTCGAAGCAGCGCTGGCGGTCCTCGGCGGAGTTGAGGCCGGTCACGGCCACGATCGGCTGGACGAAATTCCTGGCCCGCAGTTGGCGCGTTGCCTCGTAACCATTGAGCACCGGCATTTCGATGTCCATCAGGACGGCATCGAACGGCGCTGTCGTCGCCAGGTCGAGCGCCTGCTGCCCGTTGTCGCAGGCTACGACCTCAGCGTTGCAGCCGCGGAGCATCTGAGCCAGCAGACCGCGGGCCGTGGGACTGTCATCCACCAGCAGCACTCGGACGCGCAGGGCTGCGGCGGTAAAGAGCGCAATATCGATGGGCTGGGTGAAGCGGGCATGGGCGTCGTATACGCCGCCGGTTCCGTGAATGTAGTTGCAGTCAGTGAGGAACCCGGTGACCGAATGCCAATTGTTATGGGTCGTGATCAAGTCAAAGCGGCAAGGCGTTTGCGGATACATGAATTTGTTGAGCAGGAAGGATATGCCATCCGGGCCGAGACTGCGGCTTGGCAAAACGTGGCGCACCATTTCGCCGTCGCTCTGCTGCAGGTGGACGTTTAGCGCGGGGACTCGGTAGGGGTAGCGCGGCGGATTGCTCTGCTTGCCGCCTTCAGTGTACTTTTCGTGTGCGTCGAGCGTGTCGAGAATGCGTTTTATGTCAGCACTGTTGATCCGCAGCTTTTGTTGCGAATCCATGCCTATCCCTCTGATCTGATCCCGCCCCGGGCCTGGCTGGCGCGCGTCGCAGTTTTATGGCTGCGCGACGGCAGCCTGGTTGTTGCAACGGGCCCGCGTGCGGCCCAGCCGACCGATTGGAATCGGTCGGCTGGGTCCCAAAAAATTCATGGATCGCGCCGTATCTTGCGCTCCGGGAACAGCCCGGTGCGCACCTCTTCTTCGGCGAGTTAAAGGGGCTTCTGCATGCGCCTTTGCGCATACCAGGCCCGCGCGGGCGATAAGACAGCCTGATCTGCCCAGCTCCGCCCATTTGCAGTTACACTATGGCGATGGCACGCTCCGGCAAACGAACCGGTTTCTCGCTGAAGCAGCGCGCTGCGGGCGTGCTGGTGCACCCGCTTTCGCTGCCCGGCCCACATGGCTGCGGCGATCTCGGACGCCCGGCCCGCGAACTGGTCGATTTTCTGGCGAGCGCCAAGCAGCGTTGGTGGCAGATGCTGCCTATCGGCCCACCAGGGCGGGGTAACTCGCCATATAGCGCCCACTCGGCCTTTGCAGGCAATCCGCTGCTGGTCAGCCTGGAGCTGCTGGCGAACGAGGGCCTGCTGGAGCGGCGGGAATTGGCGCCTGCGCCCGAGTTCAGCGCTAACCGCGGTGTGTATCCGGCCGTGTGGCGTTATCGGATGGAACGGCTGCGCTGGGCTTTTGAGCGTTTTTCTGCTGCGGCGACGGACCAGTGCGCGTTCCGGCAGTTCTGTCGTTCTCAGCGGCACTGGCTGGAGGATTACGCCCTTTATGCCGCACTGCGACACCTCCAGGGCGGGCGAGCGTGGTTGGACTGGATGGAAGAGGTGCGGCTGCGGCGAAGCAGGGGGGTGGTCAAGGCGCGGGCCGAATTGGCGCGTGAAATCGCGTTCGAGAAGTTCGTTCAATTCAAGTTTGCTCAACAGTGGGCGGCGCTGCGGGCTTACGCGCGGCAACGCGGCGTGGGCCTGTTGGGCGACATGCCGATCTTCGTCGCACTCGATTCGGCCGACGTGTGGGCGCATCGCGAGCTATTTTGCCTCGACAGCGCGGGCCGGCCGCTGGTAGTCTCAGGCGTGCCGCCGGATTACTTCAACCGCAACGGTCAGCTTTGGGGGCACCCACACTACCGCTGGCCGCGCCACGCGGCGACGGGCTTCGCCTGGTGGGTAGCTCGTTTCCGCCAGGCTTTCGCATTTTTCGACGCTGTTCGCGTGGACCACTTCCTCGGTTTTCACCGCCTGTGGAAAGTTCCCGCTCAGGCGGCTACCGCCCGCCACGGGCGTTGGACGCGCACGCCCGGCCGGGCGCTGCTCCGAGCGGTAACCGGCGCGCTCGGGCCCGTGCAGATAATCGCGGAAGATTTGGGCGCAGTGACGCCGCAGGCGCTGGCGCTGCGCGACGAGTTTGGCTTTCCGGGCATGCGGGTACTGCAATTCGCATTCGGCGACGATGGGCCCGGCAGCCGTTATCACCAGCCGCACTCTTATCCCCGCAACTGTGCGGTCTACCCAGGCACGCACGATAACGAGACGGCGGTGGGCTGGTTTACAAATCTGCGGGCGGCGGCCAAGAAGAAGGCGCGTCGCCAAAGCGGTAGGCGCGTTGCGGACACACCCTACGAGCGGGTGCTACGCTACACAGGTACGAGTGGCGGCGACATAAACTGGGACCTGATCCGCATTGCCTCGATGTCCGTGGCCGACCTGGCGATCGTGCCCGTGCAGGACCTGCTTGGGCTTGGAAACGAGGCCCGCGTGAACTTCCCCGGCCGGCGAAAGGGCAACTGGGAATGGCGCCTGCAGCCGGGGGCGCTGACCGACAAGCTGGCCGAGCGGCTGCGGCAGATGACCGAGACATACGGCCGCGCGACCTGATACTGGCCAGTTTGAACGAATGGTCTATGCTGCAGTTGTTTTCTTAGTGCCGGATTCGGATTTGGCCTTTTCGCTGCTGCCGCTCTTCTCGCTGGTGGATTTACTGGTCGAACCGCTGGTGGAACCGCTCTTCTCGGCCGCGGCGGCCCTTTTGTACGAGTCGCTGCGATAGTCGGTCTCGTAGAAGCCTGAGCCTTTGAATATTATGCCGCCGCCGGTGCCGATCAGACGCTTCAACTTTTTCTTGCCGCACGCCGGGCAAACTTCCAAGCACGGTGACTTAATGGATTGGAAGTGCTCAAACTCGTGACTACAAGCTTCACAACGATACTCATATGTAGGCATATACTCCTCGTCGCGACCTCAGTTCTGGATCGCCGCTGGGAATTTACGAGCAGCGTCACGTCAAATACAAAAGCGCCTTGCTCGAATTTCCGCCTCTATTCGCCGCTCTTGGCCTCCGGCTCCTCAGACTCTGCCGCGGCCGGGCCGGGACCGGCCGAGACGACGACGCGCGACGACCGCAGCACGCGGTCGTGCATTTTGTATCCGGTGGCTATTTCCTGCATCACGATGCCGGCCGGATACTCCCCACTCGGCTGTTGCAGCATGGCCTCGTGCAAATGCGGATCGAATGGCTGGCCAAGCGCCTCGATGGGAGTGATGCCGCGGGAACGGAGTAGCTTGAGGAAGTGCTCCAGCACGAGGCGGATGCCTTCGCCGATAACACCGACGTCCTCACGCTTTTGAGCCGCGTCGCGCGTACGGACCAGGTCGTCGACCACGAGCAGCAACTCGCGTGCGAAATCGGCCTCAGCGTACTTAAGGGCTTCGGCTATGTCGCGTTGCGCCCGGTGCTGGATGTTGCGCGTTTCGGCAACGAGCCGCAGGTTCTGGTCCTTGAGGCTAGCGATTTCCTCTTCGAGCGCCCGCAGGCGTTCGGGATCGCAAGCGGCCGCCTGGCCGGCCGCGGGGGCAGCGGCTTCGCCGACCGCCCGGCTGTCGGCTGCCCCTCCAGCGTTTGTTTTCTTGGAATCCATGTCAGCCATTGCCTGATACCTGTTCTGTTGCTCAGGCGCCTTTCTAAGGTCAGACGCCCCGCGCCGCCTGTCTGCGATTCTAGGCGGCGCCGCTTCCTGAGGAGCGCTCTTCCTGGTCGGACGCGCCCTCGCCGGTGAAATACTCCTTTACGCGATCGAAAAAGCCTTTGGATTCGGGCAGGACCTGCTTGTCCTCGGTGGCCGCGAACTTCCGCAGCAGTTCTTCCTGCTCGCGGTTAAGCTTACGCGGGATTTCGATCACAACCTGGACCATTTCATCGCCCACGCGCCCGGTTTGCAGGTTCGGCAGTCCCTTGCCCGGCAGCCGGAAGACCGTCCCGTGCTGAGTGCCGGGCGGCACGCGGATCGGGGCGGTGCCGGTTAACGTCGGAACGTCCACCTGACCGCCCAAAGCGGCCTGCGTGAAGCTGATCGGCAGCACACACACCAAGTGGTCGCCGTCGCGCTGGAAGAACTGCGAACGGCGGATCTGGACAACGCAGCGCAAGTCGCCGCGCGAGCCGCCGCTGGGGCCAGGCTCGCCCTCGCCGCGGATGCGGATGGTCTGGCCGTCGTGAATGCCCGGCGGGATCTTCACGTTCAGCACGCGCTCTTTCATCACGCGGCCGGTGCCTTCGCAATCGCGGCAGGGCTTTTCGATTGTGTCTCCACGGCCCTGGCACGTGGGGCACTCGGTCACGGTGCGCGTCACGAAGAACCCCATGGAAGTCTGGCGCTCGACCTGGCCGTAGCCGCCGCAGGTGCGGCAGGTGCGGCGCTTGGAACCGGGCTCGGCGCCGTTGCCGCCGCAGCGGTCGCAGTAGTCGGCGCGCTCGAAGCGCAGCGTTTTCTCCACGCCGGTGGCGACGTCGCGCAGGTCGATCTCGACCAGGGCCTGGATGTCCACTCCGCGCCCCCCGCGCGTTCGCACACGCCCGCCGCCGAAAGCCTCGCCGAAAAGATCGCTGAAGACGCTGAAGATGTCGTCGATGCCCATGCCGGAGAAGTCATGCATGCTGGCGCCCTGCAGGCCGGCATGACCATAGCGATCGTAGCGGGCCCGCTTCTCCGGATCGGACAGGACCTCATAGGCTTCAGCGGCTTCTTTGAAAAGCCCCTCGGCGTCGGGCGACTTGTTGCGGTCGGGGTGGTACTTCAAGGCCGCTTGGCGGTACGCGCGCTTGATTTCCTCGGGCGCGGCGGTCCGCGCCACCCCCAGCACCTCGTAGTAGTCACGTTTGTTAGCCACGGATCCGTTCATAGTCGCCCCGCGCTTTTCGAGCAAATCCCGTGCCGCTCTTTTTTTGGATCGGCGGGGTCGCCTGGTGGGACTGACCGGTTAGATACCGGTCCCACTAGGCGGCCGAGAGCCGGTCCCCGAAGCAAGACAGGGGCGGCTCGCGCGGGGCGACCGTCCCTGTCCTTATAACGGGACTTCGGGCGGCAAAGCCGGAGCTTTGCTCTATCTCGACGAAGGCGGACTAGCGCATCGCGCCCTCAATGTGTTCGTGCTTCTCTTCCTTGTATTCGGTGCACAACACGTCGGTGGTCAGCATCAGGCCGGCGACGCTGGCCGCGTTCTGTAGAGCGACGCGGGCCACCTTCGCGGGATCGATGATGCCGGCCTCGAACATGTCAACGTATTCGCCGCGGGCCGCATCGTAACCGATGTTGTTGCCGCGCGACAGGATTTCGTCCACTACCACGCCGCCGTCTACGCCGGCGTTCTCAGCGATCTGCCGGGCCGGTTCTTCCAGGGCCCGCGCGATGATGCGGTAGCCGATGGCCTCATCGCCTTCGACCTTCTTGGCCGCGGCCTGTACCGGCTTGGTGGCGCGCAACAGGGCCACGCCGCCGCCGGGCACGATGCCTTCCTCGGCCGCCGCCTTGGTGGCGTGGAAAGCGTCGTCGACCAGGTCCTTGCGTTCTTTGACGTTGACCTCGGTGGCGCCGCCGACTTTTACGACCGCCACGCCGCCGGTCATCTTGGCCAGCCGCTCCTGGAGCTTCTCGCGGTCATAGTCGCTAGTGGTCTTCTCGATTTGCGAGCGGATCTGGCCGATGCGCGCCTCGATGTCCTTCTTCTTGCCGGCGCCTTCGATAATCGTCGTCTCGTCCTTGGTGACCACGACCTTCTTGGCCCGGCCCATCATGTTCAGGTCGACGTTCTCGAGCTTGATGCCCTGGTCTTCGCTGATGAAGATCCCGCCGGTCAGGACGGCGATGTCGCCCAGCATGGCTTTGCGGCGATCGCCGAAGCCGGGGGCCTTGACCGCGCAGGTGTGCAGCACGCCGCGGAGCTTGTTGACGACCAAAGCTGCCAGGGCCTCGCCCTCGACGTCCTCGGCGATGATGAGCAGCGGCTTGCCGACATTCGCGATCTTCTCCAGCACCGGGATCAGGTCGCGCAGCGAGGAAATTTTCTTCTCATAAATGAGAATGTACGGGTCTTCGAGCACCGTCTCGAGAGTCGTCGGGTTCGTGATGAAGTAGGGCGAAACGTAGCCCTTGTCGAACTGCATGCCTTCGACGTGCTCCCAGGTGGTCTCGAGGCTCTTGCCTTCCTCGATCTCGATTACGCCGTCCTTGCCGACCTTTTCGAAGGCCTCGGACAACATCTTGCCGACGTCTTGGTCGCCGTTGGCGCTGATGGTGGCCACCTTGGCGATGTCGTCCTTGCCGCGAACTTTGACGGACTGGTCCTTGATGCTCTTGACCGCGATTTCAACGGCGGCGTCGATGCCGCGCTTTACCGCCGTCGGGTTGGCGCCGGCGGTGATGTTCTTCAGCCCGGCGCTGAAGATGGCTTCGGCCAGGACGGTGGCCGTGGTCGTGCCGTCGCCGGCCACGTCGGAGGTCTTGCTGGCCACTTCATTAACCAGCTTGGCGCCCATGTTTTCGAACGGGTCGGGCAGCTCGATTTCCTTGCTGACGGTGACGCCGTCCTTGGTGATGCGCGGCGAGCCCCAGGATTTCTGGAGTAGCACGTTACGGCCGACCGGGCCGAGCGTGGAGGCGACCGCGCGAGAAAGCTTGCGCAGGCCGTTGAGCATCTGCCGCCGGGCGTGCTCGGAGTACATCAATTGCTTTGCAGGCATGTGCGTTCCTCAATTTCAAATGACAAATTTCAAATTTCAAATGAGCGGCCCGGAGGTAAGCATCGGGCGTGCTCGCAGAATTTGTCATTTGCCATTGGTGTTGTGAATTACTCTTGAATCGCCAGAATGTCGCTTTCCCGCAGGATCACGTACTTCTCGCCCTCGAGCTCGACCTCGGTCCCGGAGTACTTGCCGTAGATCACGGTGTCGCCGACCTTTACCGACATCTTGCCGCGCTCGCCGCTCTTCTCGAGCAACTTACCGGGGCCGGCGGCGATGACCTTGCCGTGCAGCGGCTTTTCGCGGGCCGTGTCCGGCAGCACGATCCCGCCGGCGGTTTTCTCTTCGGGCTCGGAAGGTTCGACGACTACTCGGTCATCCAGCGGACGAATTTTCAGTTTCTTCGCAGTTGCGGTTGGCACTTTCAATCTCCTTGAACTGGGGCTCTGCGGCACGCCGGTGAGCCCGCTTGTCTACCGTTTATCCGATTCCCTTTCTGGGACTATGGCTTCGTCTGCTCCACGCGACACGGCGCGCAGCCGGTGCGTGTCGCCGTTGTCATTACATCATGTCCATCCCACCCATGTCGTCGTCGCCCATGCCGCCCATGCCCGGCGGGCCGCCCGGGCCGGCCTTCTTCTCCTTGGGCTTTTCGGCGATCAGGCAGGCGGTCGAGAGCAGCACGCGGGCCACGCTGCTGCCGTTCTCCAGTGCCGAACGCACGACCTTGGTCGGGTCGATGATGCCCATCTGCATCATGTCGCCGTACTGGCCGGTTTCGGCGTTGAAGCCGTAGGGGCCGTCTTTCTCGGTGACGCGCTTGAGCACGACCGCCGGCTCGTAGCCCGCGTTGGCTGCGATCTGCTTGATGGGAGCGGTGATGGCGCGCTTGACGATCTGGACGCCGACCTTCTCGTCGTCGCCTTTTACCTTGAGCGTGTCAAGCGCCTTGCCGGCCCGCACCAGGGCTACTCCGCCGCCGGGCACAATGCCCTCGTCGATCGCGGCGCGCGTCGCGTGTAGTGCGTCTTCGACGCGGGCCTTTTTCTCCTTCAGCTCCGACTCGGTTGCGGCGCCGACCTTGATCTGCGCGACACCGCCGGCCAGCTTGGCCAGGCGCTCCTGCAGCTTCTCGCGGTCGTAGTCGCTGGTAGTGTCTTCGATCTCCTTGCGGATCTGCTCGATACGGCCTTTGATGTCCGCACTGCTGCCGGCGCCTTCGATGATGGTGGTGTTGTCAGCGTCGACCCGGATGCGCTTGGCCTGGCCGAAGTCCTCAATGTTGATGGAATCCAGCTCGATCCCCAGGTCTTTGAAGATTGGTTTGCCGCCGGTCAGGATAGCGATGTCCTGCATCATGGCTTTGCGGCGATCGCCGTAGCCGGGCGCCTTTACCGCACACACCTGGAGAATGCCGCGCAACTTGTTGACCACCAGCGTCGCCAGCGCCTCGCCTTCGATGTCCTCAGCGATGATGAGCAGCGGGCGCTTGGCCTGGGCGACCTTCTCAAGCAGCGGCACCAGCTTGGTCACGCTGCTGATTTTTTCCTCGTAGATCAGCACGAAGGCCTTTTCGAGCACGCATTCCATCGCGTCTGGGTCGGTCACGAAGTGCGGACTGAGATAGCCGCGGTCGAACTGCATGCCCTCGACCACGTCCACCGTCGTTTCCAGGCTCTTGCCCTCCTCGACCGTAATGACGCCGTCCTTGCCGACCTTCGCGAAGCAGTCGGCCATGATTTGGCCCACCGCGCGGTCGTTGTTGGCAGAGATCGACGCGATGTTGACGATTTCGTCGGCTCGCTTGGGATCGAGATTAACCGGGCGGGAAATGTTCTTAAGCTCGGCTACCATTGCCCGCACGGCAGCGTCAATTCCGCGATTGATGCCGTTCGGATCGAAGCCGGCTACGACGTTCCGCAGCCCCTCTTTGTAGATCGCTTCGGCCAGGACCGTCGCGGTGGTGGTTCCGTCGCCGGCCACGTCGCTGGTCTTGCTGGCGGCCTCTTTAACGAGCTTGGCCCCCATGTTCTCGTATTTGTCGTGGAGCTCCACTTCTTCAGCCACGGTCACGCCGTCTTTCGTAACCGTGGGGGCGCCCCAGCCCTTATCCAGGACAGCATTGCGGCCGCGCGGCCCGAACGTGGTGCGCACAGCCGCCGCCAGTTTTTCCACTCCCGCCAGGATCGCCTTCTGTGCTTCCTGGTCGAACGCCATTTGCTTAGCCGCCATTCAGACGTCTCCTTTGCAGAGGCGGCTCGTACGAGCCGCGGGTATTTTGCAGAGCCGGCACGTGTTGAGCCGGAAGTCCGTCGCCGGCCTGAGGGCAGGTCAGGCCAGGCTACAAATAGGCCGTCCGCCGCGCCGAGCGACTACTGCCTTGATGCAAACACAATGCCAGCCTGCTGCGCAGCGCGGGACTGCGCCTAACACTTGTGAAACCCAGAGCTTAGCGTCACGCCGCCAGGAGTCGCGGCCCGCGCCGGGCGGCCCGCCGTTTCGCCGGATGGCGGCGGAAACTGCCATTCTGACAGGCGCGCCAGCAGATTGGTAGGGGCCGCGCCGGTTGCCTCGTCGTGACCGACCGGCTATCGTGGCTGGCGATCCAAAAAGAGAAGCGTCCCTTTACGCTCCTTGCCATGCGATCGGGGACGGAGAGCCTTCAACCTTGACCCAGACGAGGTTCACGGAGTGAGCGACACGGTCCTAACCCCAGCCGCGCCGGTCCCCAGCGTACTGGCCCAGCGCCAGCCAGCGGTTCCTAAGGCCCGGTCGCGCAAGGCTTTCTGGCGCATGCTGGCCCTCGTGCGGCCACACCGGCGGCGGATGACGTTGGGGATCGTTCTCGGGCTGGGCGTCGCGTTGACATACGCGGCCAGCCTCGGCGGGCTCCTGCCGGTCCTCAGAGTTATCATCAACGACCAGACGACCTTCCATCAGACCTTGCTCAAGGCAGCCGGCCAAGAGGTCGTGTTGGCCGATGGGACCAAGGGACTACACTGGTATGCACCGGTCCTCACGTGGGCGGCCCAGTTTTTCCCCGACTCGCTGACTCCTAAAGCACAAATAACGACGCTCCTGATCCTGATCTCAATTCTCGTGCTGGTAAATTTGGTCGGGAATGTCCTTCGCTGCGCATCGACGTACTTCGTTCTGGATGCTTCCAATCGCATGATGATGGACCTGCGCCGTCTCATGTACCGCAAGGCCCTGCGCGTGCCGGTAAGCCAGCTCTCAGGGGATGTTTCCAACCGCGTCAGCCAGTTCATGTCCGACGCGCGCGAGATGTTTGCCGGTGTGACCACGCTTTTCGGCAAGGTGGCGCGCGAGCCGCTCAAGGCCATTTGCGTGCTGGCCGTCGCACTGTACATAGACCTGCGGCTAACGCTGCTCGTATTGGCCGTAGCTCCTCCGGCCGTGCTCATCCTGTGGTATTACGGTCGCAAGATTCGCAAGGCTGTGGTGCGGCTTCTCCAGGGCTACGGTGCAATGCTAAGTTCGCTTGAGGAATCGCTGCAGGGGATCGACGTAGTCAAAGGCTACGCGCGTGAGAACCACGAGCGCAAGCGGATGTGGCGGCTCGAACGGCAAATGCTGAAACAGAACCTCCGCCTGGCCTGGATTGAGGCGATCAGCTCGCCGGCGATCGAAGCAGTTGGGGTGATATGTACGGCGGGGGGCGTGGTCTGGTTGGCCTGGCGCCAGTTCCATGGCGACATAGAAGCTGATCACTTCATCACGATGGTAGCGCTTCTGGCGGCCATGCTGGACCCGGTGCGCAAGGTGGCCAACGTGTACAACGTGGTGCAGCGTGCCGGCGCCGCATCTTCGCGGATTTTCGAGTTTCTGGACCAGCCCGAAGAGAGTTCACCGCCGCAGGCGAAAATTTTGCCGCGTAACGGGGCGCGTGCCGTGCGTTTTGAAAACCTGCGCTTCCGTTACACGCCGCGGCAGGAACCGCCGGCCCTGGACGGTGTCACGCTCGACGTCCGCCCGGGTGAATGCCTGGCCATCGTCGGCCCGAACGGCAGTGGGAAATCCACGCTTTTGAAGGTGCTGCCGCGCTTGCTCGAACCGCAGGAGGGTCGCACCACCATCGATGGGATCGACGTGCGGGAACTGAGTTTGAAGAACCTGCGCGAACAGATCGCCGTGGTAACTCAACGCCCGGTCATCTTCGCCCGCTCGGTCCGCGAGAACATTGCGTACGGCAACGAGCGGGCCAGCCTGGACGAGATTCGGGCCGCCGCCCGTCAGGCCTACGCCGCCGAGTTCATCGAGCAGTGGCCTGACGGTTACGAAACACCGCTGGGGGAGTTTGGCAGCGCGCTTTCCGGCGGACAGCGGCAGCGGATCGCCATTGCGCGGGCCTTTCTTAAGCCCGCTTCAATCCTCATCTTTGACGAAGCCACCAGCGAGGTCGACGCCGATAGCGAACACAAAATACATGCCGCATTAAGCAAATTGCGCGAAGGTAAGACGACTTTTTTGATCGCTCATCGCCACACGGTAATGGAAATGGCCGACCGGCTGGTTGTGATGAATTACGGCCGCATTGTTGACGTCGGGACGCATTCCGAGCTGATCGGGCGCTGCCCCCTGTATCAGGCTTTGTACCGATCCCCCGCCTCGCACTGAGGACCGGGACGACCATCCCCCGAATTCGGTTTAACCGTACTACCATAGACTCCAGCGAGACGCTATGATGTACGCCCATCACCGTGGGAGCCGACGGCGGTCGCCGGGCCTGCGGCGTGGCTCCCGGTCGGTAGCCGAGCGGGGCCAATGGCGGCTCAGGCGCGAGTCTGCCGGACAGCCATTCGAGCGAGTGGAGAACACGTGAGTAGACATCAGTCGCAGGCGCATGTAGCCGAAGCGGCGTTGGGCGAGTCGCTACTTCGGCAGCGTAAGGCCCGGCCGGCGGATTTTGGGCTGTTCCTGCTGAAGTTCTTGGCCAAAGGGCGGACCATTTCGTCTGCGGTTCCGTCAAGCCGCTCGCTGGTGGAGGGCGTTCTGAAGCTGGTTGACTTCGAGCGGCCGAGCACGATCGTGGAGCTGGGGGCCGGTACCGGTCCTGTGACGGAGCAGATAGTTGAACGTCTGGGGCCGCAGCACCGGTTCGTTGCGGTCGAGAACGATGCAGACTTTTGCGCGATCCTTCGCCGCCGCTTTCCTGAAACCGCGCTGCTGGAGATGGACGCGACGCTCGTGGCGGAGCCGCTGGCCCGGATGGGAATTCACAAAGTAGATTACGTCCTGAGCGGGCTGCCCACGCCGTCGCTGCCGAGGCGCTCCCAGATCAACCTGTGGCGCTGGCTGCGCAGTGCGCTGGGACCGAACGGCCTGTTCATCCAGATCACTGTCGCGCCGCTCTTTTTCAAGCCGTTTTACGACCGCCTGTTCGAACACGTCGAGTATCGCATGGTCTGGCGGAATGTCCCGCCCGGCGGCGTGTATTACTGCTCCCGGCCGCGGCAGGTTCTGCACCTGGCGAAATAAGGTGGCGCGCCGCGCGATTTAGGTTCGGTTGACGCGCTACTCCCCGGCCTGCGCACAACCGTTACAATGACGGGCGGTTCAGTAATCGAGGACCGCTTTGGCCGCACTGCCCGCCCGACAACCGCGCGACGAGGAATTGCTCTCGCCTGACTTCATGACGCGCCTGGAGCGCCTCGAAATTCTCTCGCGCAAGATCTTCATCGGGCGCATGAAGGGCGAACGCCGCAGCAAGCGGAAGGGGGAGTCGGTCGAATTCGCCGATTACCGCAACTACGTGATCGGGGACGACCTCCGTTTCCTGGATTGGAATATCTATGCCCGTCTGGAGCGCCTGCTGCTGAAGCTGTTCATGGAGGAGGAGGACCTTAACGTCAGCATCCTGTTCGACGTTTCCAAAAGCATGGACTGGGGCGACCCGCACAAGGGGCTGTACGTCAAGCGGGTCGCGGCCGCCCTGGCCTACATCGGGCTGATCAACTACGACCGGCTCAGCCTGTACGGCTACTCCAGCAAGCTGGTACACGAAATGCGCGGCATCCGCGGGCGGCGCCTGATCGGCCAGGTCATTCCGTTCCTGCGCGATCTGCCGTTCGAGGGTACGTCGGACTTTACGGCGGTCGGCCGGCATTTCGCCCTGCGCCACAAGGGCAAGGGCGTGGTCATCGTGTTGAGCGATTTTCTCGACAAAGGCGGGTACGCGGGCGGCTTGCGCTACCTGCTCTCACGCGACCTGGATATCTACGTCGTCCAAACTTTGGCGCCCGACGAAATCGACCCGACGTTGGTGGGCGACTTGCGCCTGCGCGACGTGGAGGACGACGACACGGCCGAGGTCACTATCAGCAAGCCGCTGCTCGACAAGTACAAAGCCAATCTCCAGGCTTACTGCAGTGAGCTGAAAGAGCACTGCACGCGGCGGGGCATTACTTACCTCTTTACCAGTACACGCGTGCCGTTTGACGTGCTGGTGATGTCGTACTTGCGGCAACGCGGGCTGCTACGCTAGCGGCGGGCGTTCGATTTACGGACATTTCATCCCGGCGTTACTTCGTCGTAAACGCCGGCGCCTAAACTCCAAATTTGCCGTGAAAATCATTGTCGGGGACGCGCGTGAAAATCGCCGCATTCGAAGTGGAGTCGTGGGAACGCGTCGCTTTCGAGCAACTGGCGCTGGATTTCGACGTGCGCTATACGGACCGCCGCCTCGATCTAACCAATGCCGCCGATTACGCCGACGCCGAGGTCATCTGCACCTTCATCTACTCTAAGCTGGACAAGAAAGTCCTCAGCCGGTTCAAGAACTTGCGATTCATTTGCACCCGTTCCACCGGTTTCGATCACGTCGATGCGGCCTTCTGCCAGGCACACAATATTCTGGTCAGCAACGTGCCCAGCTACGGTGACCGGACTGTCGCCGAGCACGTTTTCGGCCTGTTGCTGACGATTAGTCACCAGCTCTATGACGCCATCGACCGCACGCGCAAGGGCGACTTCTCGTTGGTCGGGCTACGCGGGTTCCAGCTCTACGGCCGCACGCTGGGCGTGATCGGCGCCGGCAACATCGGACTGCACGTGATACGTATCGCCCGCGGCTTCGGCATGCGGGTGCTCGCCTATGACGTGCGGCCGCGACCGGATTTGGCCGTGCACATAGGTTTTGAATACCGCCCGTTCGAGGACGTGCTCGCAGCGGCCGACGTGCTGACCCTGCACGTTCCGGACACGCTTGAGACCCGGGACATGATCGGCCACGAGCAGTTCGCGCGGATGAAACAAGGAGTGGTGCTGATCAACACGGCCCGCGGCAGCATTGTGAACGTGCAGGCGCTCATGGAAGCGTTGGCGGCGGGCAAGGTCCGGGCAGCCGGCTTGGACGTGTTGCCGGAAGAGCCCATGATGCGCGAAGAAGCGGAGCTGTTGCACCGTGCGATACGTACCGAGCACGATCTGGAGACGCTGCTGGCCGACCACATCCTGCTGCGGCAGCGAAACGTGTTCGTCACGCCCCACAGCGCGTTTTGCACGGAGGAGGCTGTGCAGCAAATTCTCGAGGTGACGCGCGAAAACATCGAGGCCTTCGCGCGCGGCGCGCCGCAGAACGTGGTCATCGGCGACCCCGCCGCCCCCCGTGGCCCGGCCGTGCCTCACGATGCCGGCCGGGAGGGGGAGGCTGAGGCTCTGCCGACGCGTAGGTAGCCGGAGCGCGGGCGGTCCGACCTCAGTGGTGCTTGCGGGCTTAGGCCGCCCCCGCGGCGTTTGCACGCTGCCGCGGGCGCGGTAAAACACGCTCAGTGGCGTTTGGAACGACGCGACCTCGCTGCGGCGAGCCGTCGCCGCGACCGGCGCGCCGGGCGAAATCTGGCCTAATGTCCGGAGCCATAGGTGCCTGAACCCGCTCCGCTGATCCTGTTGGTCGATGACGACCTCGATTTCCTCGAGATCAATCGACACATCCTGGAGCCGAGAGGTTATCGCGTAACGTGCGATACCGACCCGCAGGCGGCCTGGCAGCGCCTGCAAACCGAAAAGCCCGACCTCATCATCACGGACTTGATGATGGCAAACCTGGACTCCGGTTTCTCGCTGGCCCGGCAGGTAAAGCAGGATCCGCGCTTGGCAGACGTGCCGATCATCATGGCCACCGCTATCACGAGTCAGGCCGGCCTGGATTTCCGCCCGCGCACGCGGGAAGACTTGGCCGCCATGTCGATCGACGCGTACTTCGACAAGCCCATCCCGCCCCAGAAGCTGCTGGACAAGGTGGCGGAACTGCTGGGGCGGCGATAGCCCGGACGACCGTCACCGACGGCCGGCCGGGCTATGCGCCGAGCTGTTGTTTCAAATCTTCCGGAAAACCACGCAGGCGTTATGTCCGCCAAAACCGAAGGAGTTGCTCATTACCACCTGCAGGCGCGCGTCGCGGGCGGTGTTGGGGACGTAATCCAGGTCGCACTCCGGATCGGGGTGCTCGAGGTTGATCGTCGGGGGCAGCGTATTGCTGCGCAGCGCCATGATCGAAGCGATGGCCTCTACGCCGCCGCTGGCGCCAAGCAAATGGCCCACGGCGCTCTTGGTGCTGCTGACCGGCACTTTATAGGCACGGCTCCCGAACACCGCTTTGATCGCCTTGGTTTCAGCAATGTCGCCGAGCATCGTGGAGGTGCCGTGAGCGTTGATGTAGTCAACGTCTTCCGGGTTCAGGCGGGCGCTGGCCAGGGCTTCGGCCATGGCCCGAGCCCCGCCACGGCCCTCGGGGTCAGGCTGGACGACATCACCGGCGTCGGCCGTCGTTCCGGCGCCGATGACTTCGCAAAGAATGGGCGCGCCGCGTTTGCGGGCGTGCTCGTACTCCTCGAAGACCAGCAGCCCGGCGCCCTCGCTGAGAATGAAGCCGTCGCGGTCCTTGTCAAACGGCCGCGAGGCGTGCTCTGGGTCGTCGTTGCGCGTGCTGAGGGCCTTCATGGCCGCGAAAGCGGCGATGCCCAGGGGGGTGACGGTCGCCTCGGCGCCACCGGTAAAGATGATGTCCGCATCGCCACGCCGCAGACTGCGCCAGGCATCGGCCATGGCATTGCCGGCCGAGGCGCACGCGGTCGAGACGGTGGCGTTGACGCCCTGGAAACCGAACTCAATCGAGACGGTCGCCGAGCCGGCGTTGGCCATCAGCTTGGGAATGGTGAAGGCCGAGACTTTGCTGGGGCCTTTTTGTAGCAGCCGCAGGTGCTGTTCCTCGATTTCTGCCAGGCCGCCGATGCCCGTGCCGAGAATAACGCCGACCCGCGGCGGATCGAAGTTGTTCTGCAGGCCGGCTTCGTTAAGGGCCTGGCGCGCAGCAACGAGGGCCAGTTGGGCAAAGCGGTCCATGCGTTTGATGCGCCGCGGATCGATCTCGCGGGCCGGATCAAAGTCGGCACAGACGCCGCCGAAATGGACATCGAAACGGCTGCAGTCAAAGTGCTTTATGGTACGGATGCCGCACCGGCTGGAGATGAGACCGTCCCAGAAACTGGAGACGGAGCATCCCAGCGGGGTAATGGCACCCATTCCGGTGACGACGACGCGTCGCTCGTGCATCGGACGACCCGTTGAGCCAGGCGTTATTTGCCGGCGGTTTGCAGGTATTTGTGAATGTGATCGATGGCCATCCCGACGGTCTGGATTTTCTCCGCTTCCTCGTCGGGGATGCTCATCTCGAACTCGTCCTCGAATTCCATGACCAGCTCGACCGTGTCGAGCGAGTCGGCATTCAAATCATTGACAAATGAAGTGTCCCGGCTGATCTCGCTTTCCGGGACCCCCATCTGTTCGGCCACGATCTTCTTGACCTTGGCTTCGATTTCTGCAATTTCCGGCACGCCGGTTCCTCCGCCAGAATACTGGGACTCCGAAGCAACCCTGGATGTACGGGACACCAAGCTGAGGCGCTGGCGGCACCATAAAGCCGGGTTGCCCGTGCACGCCGCCGAACTAAGGCGGCAAGATTGTAGGCGCGGCGGTCGCGATGCGGTCGCCGCAACGGAGCGGGATATTAAACCCGTGCGGCAAACTTGCCAAGGGGGCCAAGGACAGGTCTATCGCACCTGGCGGGGGTCAACCGGGCGGTTTTTTTGGACCGGTCGGAACCCGGTTTTGGGACCCCTTGACGGCGGCGTTTGCTGGCGCTCCGTGCCGGGTCATGCGCGGGGCTGGGCGGAATTCGTTGGGTAACCGGCGGCTGACGGCGGCAACGGCCTGTTCACCGAAAAAAACAAGTTTCAACGATCGTTAATTTCAGAAAGCACTGGCACCACGTGCAGCAAGGCACCGCTGGACGCGGACGTAAGCGCCGGCGACCCGCGTGTGGTGTTTGCTCGGCGAGCGGCCTGGTGGCAAAATACCACACGTAACGTAGTGCAACCCGCGAGCGTGGATTGAGCGAGGTGTTTGGTCCACTCTCGTCCGAGTCCGACCATACCACCTGACCGTAAGGGAAGGAGCGACACTTGATCACCGAATCCGACATTCGTGGCTTTTTTCAATCGGTTCTTGGGCGCATTGGCAACGCCGAGCTGCGCGACAAGGTCGTCAAGACCTGGGTGATGGCCTGCGAGCGCGGCGGGTGGACCAGTGTGGACGAACTCCAAAAGATGCCGTTTACGCTGCTGACGAATTGCCACGGCGTCAACTTCATTCAGCATACGATTGCCGTCACGGAGGGCGCATACGGGCTGGCGAAAGCCCAGGAGGCGGCTTACGCCAAGCTGCCGTACAACGTCGATTACGACCGGTTGCTGGCGGGGGGGCTGCTGCACGACGTGGGCAAGCTGGTCGAGACCGAGAAAGATGGAAAGGGCGGTTATCGCAAGAGCCGGGCCGGGAAGTGCCTGCGCCATCCAATTTCTGGAACGGCCTTGGCGCATGAAGCCGGGATTCGCGATGAGGCGGTCTTGAATACGATCGCCTGCCACGCGAAGGAAGGCGAAGGGGCGCCGAAGTGTCTGGAGACGATTCTTATTCACCAGGCGGATTTCGCGACCTTTGACCCGTTGGTGATGATGGAGAAGGGGAGTCTGATTGCGTGACCGGGACTTGAGTTCATTTGGGTGAGGATATAATAACCTCACTAGGCATGCGGCCGGTTCCGGGGCGACGTTGCACTTGAAGGTAATGCCGGGCGATTCTGTCTGGCGCACTCGCCCGCAGCCCGGGAGAGCATCTTGGTCGAGAGCATCAAACCGACCATTGAGCAAGACCAGAAGACACGGCGGCTGCCGCCGTTCCGCGTAATCCTACATAACGACGACGTAAATACCGTCGACCACGTCGTGCGCACGATCGTAAAACTCACACCGCTGAACACGGAAGAAGCCGTGGCCCGCACTCTTGAAGCGCACGAGACGGGCTCAAGCATGTTGCTGGTCACGCATAAAGAGCGGGCCGAGCTATATGTCGAGCAGTTCGCGAGCTGCAAACTGAACGTGACGTGCGAGCCGGATTCCTAAGCCCGCGAACGCGGTACGTCCACGGGGTAGGACAGGAGATAAGAAGCCTGCCGGGCCGCTAAGTGAAAATCGATTACTCGAGGACGAGGAGCATCCGATGAAACTGGGCGTAATGGGGGCGGGACTGGCCAGCCTGGGGTGGGAGAAGGCGCTGGATTACTGCAAAACGCTGGGGTTGGAAGCCATCGAGCTGCCGGTAGGGGGCTACCCGGGCACGCCGTTCTTCGATCCCGAGCAACTGCTGCGCGAACCGGCCGCACAGCAGAAGATAAAGGACGACTGCGCCCGCCGCGGGCTGGCGATCACTGGCCTGGCCGTGCATGGCAACCCGATTCACCCCGATGCGGCCATTGCGCAGCAGCATTTGAAGGCGCATGAGACGGCCGTTCGCCTGGCGCCGAAACTGGGCACGGACGTGGTCATCACGTTCAGCGGCTGCCCGGGCGGCGCGCCGGGCGATAAGACGCCCAATTGGGTTACCGCCGCCTGGCCGCCGGATTTCACGAAGATTCAGGAGTATCAGTGGAACGAGGTCTTGGTGCCCTTCTGGAAAAAGAAGGCTCGGGAGGCGGCGGATGAAGGGGTGAAGATCGCGTTTGAGGCGCACCCCGGGTTCTGTGTCTACAACCCGGACACTTTGTTGCGCTTGCGCGACGCCTGCGGGCCGAGCCTGGGGGCCAATCTGGACCCGTCGCACTTTTTCTGGCAGGGCATCGATCCGATCGAGGCGGCGCGCGTTTTTGGCGAAGCCGGCTGCTTGTTCCACGTGCATGGCAAAGACACCGGCATCGACCCGCACAACACGCGCGTCAACGGCACGCTGGACGCCAAATGCTACGGCCATCTGAAGGCCCGAAGTTGGGTTTTCCGCACCTGCGGCTATGGCCACGGGGACGAGTTCTGGAAGCCGTTCATCAGCATGCTGAAGCGCGTCGGCTACGACGGGGTGGTCAGCATTGAGCACGAGGACGCGTACATGAGCGTCCAGGAGGGCTTCGAGAAGGCAGTGGCGTATCTGCGGGGCGTGCTCATCAAGGAGCAGCCCGGCGCGGCGTGGTGGTTCTAGTTCCTAAAGAGAGAGGACAGGGGGATAGGGGGGACACGGGAGTGGGGAGCCCGGCCCTGCGCTTCTGTGCTGCGCGATCGTCGGGTGTGCGGAGACCAACGCTGCGCTTGAGCATCTCGCCCGCCGTAACGCGCCCGCCCTCTGCGGAGCCCGCGCCGCCTGCCGGCTGTCGAGACTTGTCGTGCCGGTGGCGCTCCAGCATTTTTTTCGTTAAGGTACGGTTGACGTGTGTAAGGTTTGCGTAGGTTGGGTCCGCACCGACGGTTTCTGAAGAGGACGAGTTATGCGCGGGTGCAGCGTGCGGGGGATGTCGCTTGTGGTAACGCTGGTTTGGACGGCGGGGCTGGGGATGCACGCCGCACGCGGGGACGTGCGGCCACACGCGGGGATGCTCGTCAACCCAGACGTGAGTGCCACGCACATCGTGTTTTCTTATGCGAATGACCTGTGGGTCGTGCCGCGCGACGGCGGCATGGCCCATCCCTTGTCCAGTCCGGCCGGCGTGGAGTCGTTTCCGCGCTTCAGCAGCGACGGGCGGACGATCGCGTTCATGGCCAACTATGACGGCAATACCGATCTGTACACGTTGCCGGTGACCGGCGGCGTGCCCTTTCGTGTGACGCACCACCCGGCGACCGAGAATCTGTGCGACTTTTCTCCGGACGGCCGGCTGATATTCTTCTCGAACGCCCAGGCGCCCTTCGCGCGCATGGCACAGCTCTTCACGGTCGCCTCCAACGGCGGCTTGCCCGAGAAACTGCCCGTGCCCTATGGGGCGAACGCGGCCATCAGCCCCGACGGCGAGTGGCTGGCGTACACCCTGCACACCACGGATAACCGCACGTGGAAGCGTTATTGCGGCGGCATGGCGACTGACATCTGGCTGTTCAACTTGAAGGACCACCGCGCGGAGTGCATCACCTGCTGGGCGGGCACCGACTCGCAGCCGATGTGGCACGGCAACATGCTGTACTACATGTCCGACGCGGGCCCGGAACACCGCCTCAACATCTGGTCGTACGACCGGGTCAGCAAAGAACGCCGGCAGATCACGAAATTCGCAGAGTTCGACATCAAGTGGCCGGCGATCGGGCCCGGCCCGAACGGTGAGGGCGAGATTGTTTTTCAGAACGGCACGGAGCTGTATCTGCTCAACCTGGCCAGCGGCCAGAGCCGCGCGGTCGACGTCACGATTCCCGGCGATCGGCCGAAGATTCGGCCACAGCTCATCGATGTGAGCAGCGACATTCGCAGCATTGCGATTTCGCCGAGCGGTAAGCGAGCCGTGATGGAAGCACGCGGCGACATCTGGACGGCTCCGGCGCGAGACGGCTCGCCGCGGAATCTGACGCGCAGCGTGGGCACGCATGAGCGCTATCCGAGCTGGAGCCCGGACGGGCGCTGGATCGCGTACTGGTCGGACGCCACCGACGAAAATGAGCTGTACCTGGTGCAATCCGACGGCAAGTCCGAGCCGCGCAAGCTGACGAATCACGGGCCAGGCTTCCGCTACGGCATTCTCTGGTCGCCGGATGCGAAGTCCGTGGTCTACGGCGACAACGCCGGCAACCTGTACCTGCGGGCGATTGAAGAGGACGAATCGAAGCTGGTGGACACCGACCCGGATGCCAGGTTGCCCGAGGCGAGTTGGTCGCCGGATTCGCGCTGGATCGCTTACACCAAACGGACCGACAGCGATCTGAGCACGATCTGGCTGTACAACGCGGAGAGCGGCGAAAAGCGGCAGCTTACGAGCGCACTCTTCAACAGCACCAGCCCGACATTCGATCGCGAGGGCGATTATCTCTACTTCACCACGAATCGAAACGTGGATACGCCGATCTACACTGAGCTGGGCAACACCTGGGTATATGTAAAGACGGAAATGCTGTGCCTGGTGCCGCTGCGCGCGGAGGTCGGCTCGCCGTGGGCGCCCAAGAGCGACGAGGAGAAGTGGGGCCAGGCCCGGGAGAAGGGCGAGAAGAAGGAAAAGAAGGAGAAGGAGAAGGAGGAGAAACAGAAAGACGAAAAGGACGAATCCGGCGGAGAAGATAAGGACGATCCGGGCGAAGCGGAAAAGGATGACTCGGGGGAGGGCGACGCCGGGCAGCCGGCAACCTCCAGCGCGCCGGCCGAACAGCCCAAGGAAGCCGAAGAGCGGGAAGCAGAAAGCAAAAAAGGCAAGAAGAAAAAGAAGGTCAAGCCCGTGGAAATCGAACTCGAGGGGTTCGAGGCGCGGGCCATTCCATTGCCGGTGCCGGCCGGCAATTTCAGCCACCTCGCGGTCAACGACGAGGGGCATTTGCTGTACGTGCGTCGTCCGCTGCGCGGTTCGGACGAGAAGCCGGCCATCAAAATCTTCGACGTCAAGGACGACGAGAAGAAAGAGAAGACCGTGCTTAAGGACGTGCGCGGCTTCGGCCTCAGCGCCGACGGTAAAAAAATCCTCGTTCGCAAGGACGGCAAGCTGTTCATCGTCAAGGCTCGGCCGGATCAGAAGACCGACAAGCCCATGCCCACCAGCGGCATGGTGGTGAGCATCGATCCGCGGCAGGAATGGCGTGAAGTTTTCAGCGAGGCTTGGCGGATCATGCGCGATTTCTTCTACGTGCCCAACATGCACGGCATTGACTGGCCGGATATCCGGGCACGATACGGCAAGATGCTGGATGATTGCATTTGCCGCGAGGACGTGAGTTTCATCATCAAGGAGATGATTTCGGAGTTGAACGTCGGGCACGCCTACTACAACGCTACCGATCCCGACCAGGGGCCCCGCGTTTCGGTGGGGTTGCTCGGGGTCGATTTCGAGCTGCAGGATGGCGCCTATCGAATCAGCAAGATTCACGCCGGTGGGCCGTGGGACCTCGATGTCCGCGGACCGCTGAGCCAGCCCGGCATTGAGGTGAAGGAGGGCGATTACCTATTGGCGGTGAACGGATTGCCGCTCGACACGCGAAAAGATCCGTGGGCGGCTTTCCAGGGTCTGGCGGGCCGCACGGTTGTCCTGACCGTCAGCGACCAGCCTGTGCTGAATGACAAGGCGCGCGACGTTGTCGTCGAGCTACTGGCCAGCGAACGCGCGCTCCGCTATCGCGCCTGGGTCGAGGCCAAACGGGCTTACGTGGATGAGCGCAGCGGTGGCAAAGTCGGCTACATCTACGTTCCCAACACCGGGCGCGACGGGCAGGCCGAACTGGTGCGCCAATTCCACGGCCAACGCTTCAAACAAGCGCTGATCATCGACGACCGCTGGAACGGCGGCGGTCAGATTCCAGATCGGTTCATCGAGCTGTTGAATCGCCCGCTCTTGAGCATGTGGGCGCGGCGCCACGGGCGCCCGGGTCGCACGCCGCCACAAAGTCATCAAGGGCCGAAGTGCATGCTGATAAACGGCTTGGCCGGCTCGGGCGGTGATGCTTTTCCGGCGTACTTTCGGCAGGTCGGTCTGGGCAAGCTGATCGGCACGCGGACTTGGGGCGGGTTGGTCGGGATTTCGGGCAACCCCGATTTCATCGACGGGCGGCACTTGAGCGTGCCCACGTTCGGCGCCTACAACCTGGACAGCACGTGGGCCATCGAGGGGCACGGCGTTGATCCGGACATCGAGGTGATCGACGACCCGTCAAGGATGGTCGACGGCGGCGACCCGCAACTTGATCGCGCGATCGAGCTGATGCTCGAAGAAATCTCGCTGCACCCGTTCATTGAACCTCCGCCGCCTCCGCCGCCGGACCGCAGCGGCATGGGCTTGGAGAACGAGCGCGGAAAGAACTAAGCGGAGTCCGCGGATATCTGAGCTGGCCGCGCGGGTTTTGATGTGCCGGCCGTCCAATCCAAAATAGAACGCGCCGATGCTCTCCAGTTCGGAGAGGATCGGCGCGTTGGGGAGAGCCCCGCGGCTGCGGGGCTCGAATTAGCGTAAGAGCACTGCTTGTAGACTAAGCCGGGATCAACGACGGGATCAGAAGCCCGAGAATCAGGCCGATGCCGCCGAAAAACAACAAACCCAGCAACCAAGTCATAAGCACACCTCACAAAGAGCTCACGGGCATTGAGCCCTCGAGCCCTCTTCAAATCGCCTCAGTAATCAGACGTTCTGACCGGCGAGCAGGGCCGCAACAAATAGGATGACGCCGGCCCAAGTCAGCCACCACCACCATCCTACCATGCTGTCCTCCTTCACATTAGGCTCCCCACATGCATGGGGAGCTCGTTCAGAAGTCGCTTGTCACTGGATAAAGTCGCAACCGCGACGTACCAGCACTTCTACACCTAGGCAGCCGCCTGGCCGGTGAGAATGAAAATAATGACCGCGGCGATTGCGCCCCAGAACAGCAACTCAATCCATCCACCAAACATTTGAACTCCTTCGAAAAAAAGGCAGGTCAAAGCGGCCCCCGCAAACCGGCGGGGGCCATGCTTCTCATCCGCGCCAGCGGATTCCTGTTAGACGGCCTGCGTGAACAGCCAGAACACGAGTGCCCCGATTCCGATCCAGATCAACAATCCCCAAAAATCCATCGCGCTTCTCCATTGCTGCGAGACTGAAAAAAGGGTTGGTTCCCGCCACAATGGCAGGACCGCGCAAACCCAACCAAAAAACATAATCCGGACCTATGGGCACTTCTGTCAAGAGAGTCAACAAGAAAATTTACGCCCGGGCTGCACGAAATCGGCCCACGCCGTAACATGGATCGAATGCGTTCGGCCCAGTTTCGACCAATTCTGTCCGTCGTCGTCCCGGTGTACAACGAAGCCGCGAATGTTGCGGCCTTTCTGGACCGTACTCTCCGCGTTCTGCAGGCGTTGAACCGCGAATTTGAGCTCTTGTTCGTGGACGATGGCAGTTGCGATGAAACCGCCAGCCGAATCACCGCCGCCGCCGTCGATTGCCCGGCTGTGCGACTGGTGCGGCTCTCGCGAAACTTCGGACATCAGGCTTCTTTGGTGGCCGGATTGGCGCAAGCGCGCGGTGCGGCCGTCATCACCATGGACGGCGATCTCCAGCACCCGCCGGAACTCATTCCACAACTGGTGGCCGCGTGGGATGAGGGAGTCGACGTTGTTCAAGCCGTGCGGCGGGAGCCCGCGGACCGAAGCCCGCTGAAGCGAGCCGGCTCCCGGGCGTTCTACCGGCTGCTGTCAGCGGTTTCGCGGTTGGCGGTCACGCCCGGAGCTTCGGATTTCCGGCTGATGTCTCGCCCGGCGGTGGACGCATTCCTAGCCTGCCCCGAGCGTTGTCGCTTCAACCGCGGTCTGGTGCAGTGGATCGGATTCACGCGGCGCGAAATCCTGTACGACGCCGCCCCGCGGCACGCCGGGCGCTCGAAATACTCCTGGGGCGCCATGCTCCGCCTGGCGGGCGATGCAGTTTTCTCGTTTTCGTCCTTGCCGCTGCGGCTGGCAGGATTGGCCGGGGCGTGTGTTTCGGTCGTCGCGACGTTGTATCTGCTGTTCGTCCTCGGGGCGTACTTCTTCACCGACCGGACCGTTCCGGGCTGGGCGTCCACGTTGGCGGCCGTCCTGGCCTTGGGTGGAGTGAACCTGGTCGTCCTGTGGATACTGGGCGAATACGTTGGCCGGCTGTACGAAGAGGTCAAGCAGCGCCCGATTTACATCGTTCGCTCGGCGGCAGATGCGGTCCACGCGCAGGCGTCGACTGAGGAAACGCCGTGCGTCGGCCCGCAGGGCGGCACTGCGGAAGGGGAGCCAGGGGCACGGCATGGCGCATAGCGGCGTCCATCCGTAGGCGACGCAGGGGTTGGCGACGGCGCAGGCCGGGCGTCAGCGCAGCACATTGCCCAGCGTCGAACTCCGGGGTCAAGTTCGCCACAGGGGCCGGTTGCAAGGTGACCGCCGCGACCGTTATGTGCTTCTCGGCGCAACCGGCCTTCGAGTGGTTGCTTGACACCTGCGATGCCGCTGTTCATAATAGTAGAAACAGTTCACACGAATAGCCGGGCTGCGCGGTAGCCGGGCGCGGGTTCTCGAAGGAGAGGCAGGATGAGACGGGTTGCAAACCGGGTGCGACGAGGGATTTTCGCAGGCATGGTTCTAGCCTTCTGCGCGGTCGCCTGGGCGGACGATCATGACGATCCGTGCGATGAGCCCGGGCGGTACCAGTCGTGGGCGCCGCCAGCGGCAACTGGTTCCCCGATGAATCGTGGGAAATGCGCGTCGAAAGTGGGTACCTCTTGTGGCCTTCCACTGCTGACACCATGTACCAAATCCTGCGGAACTGTTCCAGCGTGTCATATACGATCAGGAGCACATTTGGCATCAAGCGGGCTGAGTTTTCTGGAGCATCAGCGGGCGGGCCGTTTGGCAACGACATAATGGTCTCGATACCCAGCGCGTTAGGAACCCGCAGTCTGGCTCCGCGCGTCACCAACAGCGCGACGTTCAGCGGTCCTGCGGGACCGGTGGGCGCGCGCAATCATGCCAGCGTCGCCGACGCGAACTGCGTGTCAACTGTGGCACCGTGGCTGAAGGCGGCCGAGCAGGCCCTTGGGGACCTGAAGTAGGAGAGCAAAGTGATGCACATCGGCACCTTGGCACCGTGCGCGCCAGGTCATGGGCATAGGAGGGGGATCCTCTGGATACTTCTGTGCATCGGTATCGCGACCCCGGTGGCGATGGGGCAGTGGACGCCCGGGCGAATGGGGGCTGTCCGGCACCTCCACGCTACGAGCAGCAGGCCCGCTCAGGATCCGCCGTCTCACGTGGCGTGCTTCGAAACGCCCTTGTGGTATAGATTCGGCTCGCTGCTCATCCGCGCGGAGAACGACGGCAGCGACGTCCTCCTAATGCGCGTACTGACGCCCGATGAGCGACTGAAAGTCGATTACGAAGACGCGGACTTCATAGTCCGCTGCCCGAGGGACGACGTCTACCGCTACGACCCCGGGGCGCGCACGCTACAAGCGACGAGGGCGCAAGATTGGAACGCGGCTACGGGGGTCATTTGCGATTGCGGCTTGCCAAATTGCGGGCAACGAAGGCAGGCGGCATCGCGTCCGGCGGTCATGGCGGGGTGGGATTTCAACGAACACGTGTTCCGCTATGGGAGCCGGATTCTGGAAACAGCGGGACCAGTGGTTGTCGCATCCGTCGTGGACCCGACCGGCGAATTCGCGGCAGCCGTTTCCGCCGACGGTCCAATCATTGACACGCGGGTTGGATTCCTGGGCAACTTCGGCTCCAAGGGCCAGCATTATCATCAGGTTGTTCGCCTGAGGGACGGCGCATTTGTCAGAGAGGCGGTTCGTCTGCCCCTGGTATCCTATCCGGACGCCTTGGACGCCTGCTGGTCGCCGGACGGGCGCTACGTAATATACCGCGACGTTTACTTTACCCGGCTGTGCATCGTTCGGGTTGACCTTGGGGAGGAGACCAGGCGATGAGAGCTGCGAGAGTCGGAGAGTGGGTGAGAGAGGTTCACAGGTTGTCAACATGGGCCGGAGTGCGGCCGGTCTGGACGTCTCGCGGAGTGTTCCGGCGTTTGATCGTCTCGCTACTGCTGAGCACTCGCGTCGTGGTCCCGGTGGCGATGGGGCAGTGGACGCCCGGGCGAATGGGGGCTGTCCGGCACCTCCACGCTACGAGCAGCAG
>Ga0123335_1002169_pt1 | contig 30064 bp, 23 predicted proteins | sample BiotimSIPDNA_2_FD_89707 | JGI IMG/M metagenome (GOLD analysis project Ga0123335, IMG submission 89707) | Anaerobic biogas reactor microbial communites from Washington, USA - Biogas_R2 time_0 SIP DNA | ecosystem: Engineered > Bioreactor > Anaerobic > Unclassified | place: Washington, USA... | reverse complement strand
CTTGATGCTAACTGGCACGATTCTGTCAGTATTGTCCGGACATGTTTATTGCCGGTTTTTGTGATACCCTTTTTACGTTCTTTTCCACCAGAGCTGTATTCTGCGACATCAAGACCAACATAAACTATATTTTTTTCAGACATTGGATGACCCTTTCATAGGTAAGTTAAACAGTTATTATTATAACATAACTTATTCTGGTAACCAGTCCACGATAAATGAGAGTGGTCATCCATAATATCTGTCACTTGGATTTTTCTTGAAGAGGATTCAAGATATAAGATGTTTATAATGGATTTAGTTGAACCAGATAAAAGAGCAGTTCTATTATCTGTTTTAAAACATTATAATAAATTCGTGTATCCTTTTTTTTCAATTCCGTTACATTCTGCTCTGATAAGATAAATTCCATTTCTGAATCCCTTATTGATATGAAGGTTCAGAGTTATATCTTACTTACCCCTTTTTTCAAACTATTTTTATCGTTGTCGTGAATTTGGTAGTTATTCTGGCATAATAGTAATTTAAAATTAAACTGAAGATTGAGATCAAACCGGTTTTTCATGGTATAAAGCATTTAAATATAAGGTATTTGTAAGAGTTTTACATGTGTACCCAGGAAATCAAAATTTCTATCCGCCCTGGTTCATCGGCTGTTTTAAGATTTGCGCAACTTTGTTTTATTGCATTTAATTAAAAATCATTTAATTGTATCAGCAATTATCGCAAATTGTTTTGCATCTGAACTGATCGACTTTTTCAATAATCAGAACCGCTGTGATTATCTCATACTGACATCACGGGAATTTTCCAGTGGCGCAGAAAAGTTTTAGCCGGTACATTTGTGATCATACTGCGTTCAGACGATAGAGTACTTGGTAAACAGAATCTGCACTTGTTTTAGTATGTCAAAATGCCTGAAACTTGTTTTTCGAAAACATGAGAAAAACAAAGATGTTTACGATATGAATCTTTTTAAAAGGGGCTATACACAGGTTTCAATACGCCCCCATCCAGAAGTTACAGAGTTGCGAAAAACTGCCGTGGGGGTCGAGTCCGCCCGGCGAAAATGATAATAGATTTTAAAAAACAAAGACACATGATTCGTATACCGGTTTATCCGTGTGAAAAATTTGAACAGTTTTTAATTTTTAGGTGGTTCCGTTTGTATTTTTAAACACTAACCAAAAAGGAGCCATTATGTCCAGAAAAACAACTCATCAAGCAGTAAAGCAAGCCGCATAAGAAAACACAGGGATGATACATTCAAAATTAAAGTTGTACTGGAATCTTCAAGGAAACGATGACTATAGCAGAGTTAGCATCTAAGTATGAAGTACACCCTAACCAGATTCGGACATGGAAAAAGCGTTTCTGGAAAGGGCTGGTATTGTGAAAAAAATATGTCACGCTATCGGTACTCTACAAGAATTCATTAAATTCCAAATAGCCAAATTCACATGCCCCTTCAATTCTTTAATAATTGAATTACACAATCATTGAATGCTATAATAATAGTTATCACTTAAGATAGTAATCTCGAAAAATCTTTGTCACTTACTACAATCAAGGTTGATATATGCAAATTCAAGGCTCAAATTCAGACCAGATATTTTTAATAATTGGCAATTATATTGACCGTGGCTGGCACCAGGTTGCATTGGGAGCTGATTCCCGATATATGAATAATATTTTAGAACTCATCAATAATTCCGTAATCTTTCAACAAATCACACATTCAAATCAAATTGGAATTAATGCCTTACACCTGAGTGATGCTAATGAATTTGTCATAACACTGATTTTTAATCCTTCCAGTTGCAAGGCAATTGATCTGATGAAATCGTTTCTAAAAGAGTTGAAGGCAAATAAGCACATATATGGTAAAAAATTATTATCTAAGCATGTTGGCAAGAAGATATTGATTGATTCTGATTTAGAAAAATTAATAGACTCGTTTTGGAAAAAATCACTTTTCTCAAAACACCTGAAGATGTTTAGTCTAATATCTGCAATTATTATTATATTAACTTTTGGTATTTACAAGTTAATTTTAAACACGCCTGAACTGGCAGGTCTTTTTTCAAACCAATCCTTTCTTGAATTGATATACAACCATTCTAAAAAAGATGATGCAAAACTTGCCGTAGTACAAAAGATAACCGGTGAACATTTTTTATCTCGTGTTGCCATTCAGACCAAAAGCTCAAAGATTCGACAAAAAGCAGTTGAACGAATTACGGACAGAAAGCTGTTAATGGATATATTTATCAATAGCACATACTGTTACCAATCTTTAAAATCAATTTCCAATCGGATTGATGATGAGTCCTTTTTTATTTCTGCAGCAGAAAAAACGACCAACCCCCGGGTACAAAAGTTTTTTTTATCCAAAATATCTAACCAGGAAGTCTTGGCAAAGTACACTCAGAATAAATATTCAAAGATGGTTAGAAAAAAAGCGGTGGAATCGCTAACCGATGAAAAATATTTGATCAATGTGGTAAAATATAATAATGACGGGGATATCCGAGAGGCTGCTGCCGGAAAAATCAAAAATAATGACACTTTGATTTACCTTTATGAAAATTATAAAGAGCATAAAAAGGTCAGATTAGCATTAATAAAAAACATAACGGATCAAGATTTTCTACAAAAATTAGCCAAAGGAGAACTTGGGAAACTTAACATTTTTTCAGATTCGTATGCGGCTGCCAAAAAAATTACCGATGAAAAAAAACTAATTGATTTAGCCAGGAATGCAAAAGGTTTTGATGTCAGAGAATTAGCAGTCAAAGCAATATCTGATAAACAGACATTAATACAGATCGCCAAAACTGATAGCCACAGAAATGTTGTAAATGCCGCTATCGAAACAATTGATGATGAAAAAGCCCTGGCAGATATAGCAATAATTCAAAGAGAAGGAATGGCAGTAAACAAGGTGAAATCAGAAGATTTATTGTTAAAAATAGTTTTTAATGCAAAGTCGAGACACACTTTAAATATGGCAATAAATAAAATTAATTCACCAGAATTACTTCGTAAGATAATAAATAATTATAGATATAACTATGGCCGTGAAAAAGCAAAAAAACGATTAAACAAATTAATACAGGAAAAATAAAACCCCGGAATTGTCGCATCCTTATCCTTCATGTTTTGACAACGTCTAAATACCGATCACTCCTGCATATCTTTGGTTTTGCCCATTTTCTGCAAATCAATATTCCCACGTTCAATCCATTGCCAGCTCATTTTTTATTTGGCATATTATCAATTCAAAGATTTTAAATGTCTCTTTCTGCTAAACACCAGGAGGCTTATATGCCACTCAAACGAAAAACGGGGTTTGTAATTCTGATTGCAGCTATCGCACAATGGCCGCAACGCTTTATCCGCCAATGGTAAAGACTGCTGGCAGAACAATATGGAAAAAACCTTCCCCAAGAAAAAGAAAGTTAGCAATTTTAACGAGCGACTAAATACCTCATTCTCTTATTGAACTCTCCGGCTCTCATTTGAAGGATGTAATTACCGGACCTGATTTTTTTCACGTCCCTGTGTAAACTTGCTATTGAATAGTACCCCGGAAGTCGCATTCCATTTATAAGTGAAGACACAACACGACCCTGTATATCAAAAACAGTAATGGTTACATGTTGAGCAGAAGGGAGTTGAAACGCGATCTTTGAACCGTTGATATTCAGATCATATTTTAAAGGAATTTTTAAATGTGATACAATTGAATGTGCAGGATTTGGTTCATCAGTGATATGAATACTCCACCCCATGGCTGTTTCGGTGCCATTGCTTACAAATCGTACGGTGATAGTTCCATCTATGCTTTGTGAAACGACAGTATCTGGTATTTCTGTACCATTCACCATTGCAACAAGCGTTTTTTCTTCTCCGCAGCCACTATAGATCAATAGCGAATCTCTCACTCCATTTGTTTCATTTTCCGAGATTTCCATTGATTCAACAGTCAAAATGATACGATGTTGCTCTTCTACAGGAACCAGGACCAGTTCACCACTGAAATTACTACTGTAATCCCTGTACATCCCTCCATCATCGAAAAACATCGTATCCCTCACCAGTACCTGATTCCCTGTTCCTGATGGCATTACGATTCCTTCTGTTGTCGGGTAATCAAAAGTCGCAGTAAGCTCAATCGGCGAATCAGCTATGGTTGCAATTGCAGTATCTTTTTTGGGGTCATCAAGGGATGCAAGTGACAGAGAATCACCTGCCCATCCTGTAAAGAACATATCTTCTTCTGGTGGTTGATCTGCTGCAATCTCAACAGTGCTTCCAGCCTGATATGTGCCTGAACCACTTCCGTTATGTACAATCAGTCCATACAGTTGCTCAACTTTGAACCAGTTCAGGTCAATATTACCTCCTGTTGATTCGATTCTCCATAACGCTGTGCCTGTATCTGGTGAGATCTTTCCTGAAAGAGATGTTTCCCAAACTCTCCAGCCTGTCTCTGTCGCATTAAATGTGTCAAGAACATTGTTATTGGTAACATCCCTGAGGATCAAAGTGGTTGGATCTGTACGGCAGGAAAAACGATAAAAGATTTGAAAGGTTTGCTTCAGTGGTACCCTGACCAGATACTCTAGAGTGGATTCATCCCCTCTTATTCTTATATGTTCTGCAGAATTATCATCTGTAGTACTTTCCGTAGTTGTATGCTGCTGATAGATGTAGTTTTCTGCCTGCACTGTTGCGGGAAGAGTTACAGGCTGGTAAAAAAGAGCTGTTACAACTGCATTTACGTTGCCAGTTGTAATCGAGGTGGAGCAACTCCACGGATTTTCTATTTCGAGGTTTTCACTCATCCACTTTACAAAAGAACCGCCTTGATTTTGCCTGGGAGCGGTAATGGTCACAGTTTCTCCGGGCTCATAGATTCCACTACCATCTCCATTTTCAACGGTGAGCATAATCTTTCTATCAACCGAGAACCATTCAATCCCGAAACTGCCGGAGAAATTTTCAACTCTCCACACAGCAGCTCCTGAGCTGAGATTCACCAGTCGTCCTGTTATGGTTTCCCAATCATTCCTGGTATCAGTACCAACCATATTGATTGTATCTATCATTGTATCATTTGTCATATCACGCAGGTAAAATCCCGCCGGGCCTTCATGTACAGTAACCCTGTAAGACAGGAGAGCGGTTCCCGAAGAGGTGCTGCTAACTGCATAATCTGCAAAGTCTCCCTGATTAGTCCAGGTAACATAAGATATCCCGGCGCTACCAGGTGTAACCAGAACTCCTTTTTCACAGGCAAAATTCTCTGCATTGATTATTCCCGGTACAGTGTCGGGTTGTGCATGGATTGCGGTTATTGATCCATCTGAATCACCCATTATTATACGATTTTGTCTTTTATATGGGTTATCCAAGGAGTAGTCATCACTGATCCACCTTATAAATATTCCATTTTGTGTAGCTTGACTTGAACCGATTGAGATCTCCTGCCCGGCACCGTACATTCCGCTTCCTGTGCCGTTATGAACGGTGAGCTGGTAGGCGAGTACCTGTTGAGGTCCTATGGTAAAAGTCATGATATTGTCGATTGGGCTTATATTGCCAATATCCATTCCGGAACTGACTCTGTTGTGCCACACTGCTGCGGGATTAGAATTGTCATAGAAACGGTCATTGTGTCCTGCATAAAATGGATCATTCCTGTCTCCGGAGTTACGCATGTTTTCAAGATCTTTTCTCCCATCAGCCTGTATAAGTGCTACATTGGGAATGTGCCCTTGCTTTGTGTTGTCTCCATCCTGATCTATATGCCAGATAAGAAGCCCTTCACCTGGCAGCCCGGAGCTGCGTCCTGTCCTGCGACGGGCTTCAATCATAAAAAGTTCTCTGGAACTACCGGTGGTTTCGCCATAATAGACAAAAGCTGTATGTGAATTGGGCTCGTGTGAATAGAGTGTTCCAAGTGGGCTGTTGGTAATATCGGTGACAGTGATCCATCCAGCAATATATCGAAACCAGGCATTTGGCATCTGGGGATTAGTGGCGGTGTTTATAGTGTTCATGACACAATAACTACCCACCCCATTTGAATGGTCATCATAAGAATAGAGGTCTGGCCAGCCAAAAAGCAGATGTCCGTTCTCATGAACGAATGTTCCCAAAGTCAAGGCATTTCCTATGCTGGTCATCTGATATCTGCTAAATGATATTCCATCAACAGAAAACCTTCCCATGTAGGTTCCCATATGGGGCCACAGGCCATTTGCCCATCCCGCAGTTGCACTTCCTGCATAGAGCACATTGAGACAGATAACTCTGTTACGGTGGTCTGTTGAAAGTTGGGAAAAATCGAACCCCTCATCTCTTAAACGGGTCAGCGCATCAGTTATAAGATCGGATACAGGTCCGTACCCGGGTCCCTGGTCGTAGTAGGACTTTGGATAAGTGACTCGAATGTAAGGGGTTACAATGTTGTTATATCGTACCAAACCATTAGAAACTTCATAAAAATAATCATAGATTGAGCCATTGTTACGGTTACCGTTGTATCCTGCCTGATTGCAGAAATTATCTATCTCCTGTTGTGATACCGTAGCGCGCTGGTCAGAAAAATCGACAAGAAGTGTCAGCCCTGTAACAACCATTGGTTCCGAATCAAGCTCATCATCCGGAGCAGGAGCGAACTGATGGGGAAGATTTCTGAGAGGAGCCTCTGAAATGATCTCATCATAACCAAGTGCATCTTTGACCATTTGCTGTTTTTTTCTGATAGCATTTCTGTTTATACGTTTATTTCTTCTTGAAGGTCGTCTCCGGGAGGAAGTGGATTTTCCATGATAGATCACACCGGTAGAGACATATTCGTTTCCATCCGGAGAAAGTTCTGCGTAACAGATCCAGTTGGTTTGAGGATCTCTGATCAGGGTAAACCCTTCCAGACACTCCACATCCTGATAGAATTCATCACCCCATACCCTCACCGGTACAAGAGAACCATCAGGTTGTCTAAGTTGGAATTCCTCTCCATCGTGAGGTGCAGAGATTATTTGCTGTGAAAAAATTAAAAGTAGAAAGACTAAAGCATTCAATGAACCAGGCAAATTATTTGTGTTCATCAGGGCTCCTCAAAAAATTGTTATCTATCCCAAAATCGTACACCTTTTTCAGTATTTGTAAACTAATGGCGTGCTGTTACTGCTGTTCCTTAAACGTAAGGAGCCTGTTGGCCAAGAAACCACAATCTCGGAATAGTAACAAATAATGAGTGCTTTGCCCAGACCAAAAATGCAGGAACATACCTCTCTGGTATGTCTTCATTTTTTTGCATGTCACTAAACTCAAAATCACACATCTCAGCCTTAAAAAATAATGGTACTAATCAGGCAATAGATTAAATAAAAAAGCAGAAAACGCTTTATATAAAAATATAAGCACAAAAAGTACAGAATTCCAGATTATTTGTATAGGTAATTAAATATAGACCTGCGATAATTTATTTTATTCATTTATAGAATCAGATTGTGCTATTATTGTTAATATAGACAATAACCTTGTACTGCGTACTGCTTAATAATTGCTTGTAAAAACATGGCCACTGATCTTATACGATAATTAAAGAGAGTAAGAGGTTCTCAGAAATTATTTTGCACTTGATACATTTTGAAAGGCCCGGATAACAAGGGTTCCTTGTATCATTGATCTTTAACCTGAGATGTGCAAGTTTTTAGGGAATTTGATTTGCTTAATCAAGCCTGTCTATTATTTCCCTGGAATAGCCAAATCTCTTAAGGTTATCAATATGTTTCCGTGTGAATTCAGAGGTTTTTATTAATGGATATATTTCCTGTACACGATCCTGTAGTTATCTTTTCGATAGTAATGATGGCAGTGCTGGTGGCACCTCTTTTGGCAGAAAGAGCAAGGCTGCCAGGCATAATCGGACTGATTTTCTTCGGGATTATACTGGGTCCGTACGTCACAAATGTACTTGAACGCGACCGGACTATAGAACTTCTTGGAACTATCGGCTTATTGTATATAATGTTCCAGGCCGGGCTTGAAATTAATCTTGAAGAGATAAAAAAGAACAAGCACCATAGTGTGATGTTCGGAATTTTGACATTTATGATTCCCCTGACCTTCGGTACCTTTGCCGGATATTACCTGTTGAACCTCGATTTCCCTTCATCAATACTGCTGGCAAGCATGTTTTCTTCACATACACTGCTTACTTTTCCTATTGTCAGTCGTATGGGACTTGCACAGAAGAAATCTGTAACCGCTACCATTGGGGGGACGATCATTACAGATACACTCGCGTTTGTGGTTTTGGCAGTTATCATTGCTGCAGAAACAGGTGAGCTTGATCTGGCATTCTGGCTAAGACTTGCTGTCTATTCGGGGATCTATGTTTTTTCTGTAGCTTTCTTTCTTCCTAAAATAACAGTCTGGTTTTTTCGGTATTTTATTACAGAAAGTGGTGTTGAAGATTACGTTTTTGTAATTACGTCACTTTTTGTTTCCTCCTTTTTTTCTCACCTTGTTGGTCTGGAACCTATTATCGGAGCATTTCTGGCAGGTTTAATACTGAATCCTTTAATTCCAGGCAAAAGTGTTTTAATGAACAGGATAAGGTTTGTTGGTGACTCGCTCTTTATACCGTTTTTTCTTATCTCTGTAGGCATGCTTATAGATCCATCAGTGCTTTTTACCGAGACCTCCGCCCTCAAAGTCGCTTTTATAATGACTTTTGTTGCATTCTTTTCAAAGGACTTGGCCGCAAGGGTTTTCAGTAAAATTGTAAAATTTACAAAACCTGAACAGGGCCTCGTTTTTGGAATGAGTGTCAACCAGGCTGCAGCAACACTTGCGGTTGTTCTGGTTGCTTACAACATAGGGATTTTCGGGGAAGATATTCTTACCGGTACAATTGTAATGATTGTGGCTACATGTTTTTTTGGTTCTATTATTACACAAAAATATGCCAGAAAACTGGCTCTGAGTGAAAAAGGTGTTCAGGATTTATCCAGTGGAGAAAAGCTCGAAAGAATACTTATACCGATTTCAAGTCACGATAATGTTATAGACCTAATGGATTTTGCATTTTTGCTTCATCCCGACACCAGCCATGAACCCCTTTACCCTCTTCATATTGCACTGGAGGGTCCGGATGTGGAAAAAGAGATAATTGAGGGAGAAACAATTCTGACTAAAGCAAGTGTCAGAGCTGGCGGAGTTCAAAAAACTATTGTGCCGTTAAATAAAATCGACTACAACATTCCATCAGCAATCGTAAGGGCAGTAAATGAACAGAGAATCTCAAAGCTGATTGTTGGCTGGAGTAAAAGCGGACAGTTTATAAGCTCGTTTTACGAAACTACTACAGAAAAAATGGCAAAAATGAGTGACAAGATGATTTTTGTTACCAGAATAGTAAAACCATTGAGCATAATGGAGAGAATAATTTTAATAGTTCCGCCTTATATTTACAGGCAGAACGGATTTATTGATACAGTAAGCTCCTTACAAGAGTTAAGAAAGGCGGTTTCAACCGAATGGTTTATTGTTTCTGAGGAAGAGACTTTTAATGAGATTGTTCACCTTTTTCCTGAGCAGAAACACAATGTAAAACATTTATTTGTCAGAAGCTGGAAAAGAGTTGTCAGGGACCTTGACGGATATGTGGGTATAAATGACCTGATCATTCAGATACTTCCCAGACATGGAAGTGTCGCATGGAGAATGATTTTTGATCAACTGCCCGGAAACCTGAAAAACAGATTCAAAGAGAATAATATCGTTGTAGTTTATCCGTTCCGTAAAGCCCTGGACTATTCGAAAAAAGAACAGGAACATGAGCAGATGGAACAAAACGGCAATGAGGTATTCGAACTTGTACCTGAATCAAATTTTTACTTTAACATACACGAAACCGATCCGCTTCTGCTCTTCGAGAAACTGAGAAGAAACCGGTTTTTTTCAAAAAATGAGAATGTTATTGAGTTGCTCAGTGAAGTGTTGACCGAATTTCCTCTGGAAATGACAAAAGAGATTATACTTATACACAGTAGAACAGATCTTGTTGCCGATTACCAGATCTATATCGCAGTAAACAGAAACGGTTTTGTAATTGATAAACTTGAGGGAAAACATAAGATAATTTTTATACTGCTCTCACCAGAGGATAAATCAACACAGAGTCATCTGAATATTTTGTCCAAAATATCGAGGATTGCTACTATCAGCCGGGTTGTTGATGCTTTGTTGAAAGCTGACAGTTATCAAAACTTTACAGAACTGATGAAGGGCAGCAGGTATTAAAAACAGATCCATTTAAAATATTGTAAACAAGATTAACCAAAACAGTAACAGATCCCCTCACCGAAGATTCTTTTTCGCGTTCTGTTTTGATTTGCATTCTGGACACGATAATTTATCTCCCCTCTTTCATCACTCATCAATAAATATTAATACTGTTGATTCGTAAAATGTATGTTACTTCCTGTTAAACAGGAATCAGGTCAATTACCTGGTATAATTGTTTTCAGGTTGTGGCTGATATAATCAAAATCGTGGTTTACCGTTTCAAAACACAATAATACCATAAAAGAAGACCGGTAATGATGAAAATGGTACTATAAAACCCGTTTTTTTGGTTATACCGGAGAATAAGATGGTTGAGAACCGCAAAACCAGTGGTTAAAAATTATATTATTCCCTAAGGCGCGCTTGTTTGATGCACGCGATTAAATGAATTTATGTCGATTTATGATGTTTTCAGGGAGTTTTTGTGATAGAGCGAAATGATTTGTGCTGGTGTGGAAGTGGTAAAAAGTATAAAAAATGTCATCTTTTTGAAGACATGAAAAAAAAATCTTCATCTTTAGAGAATAAGAAAAGGCAAAAGATGATAAAGACTGCTCAAGAGATTGAAGGGATGCGAAGGGCTGGTGCATTTAACGGACAACTAATGGATTATATCCGTCAATTTGTAAAAGAAGGTATAAGCACAATTAAAATCGACAAACTGGTTTATGAATATACGCTTGATCACGGACACAAACCTGCTTGTCTTGGATATCATGGATATCCCAAGTCTGTCTGTATATCACGAAATAATGTAGTATGCCACGGAATTCCATCAGAAAGAGAGATTCTTGAAGACGGGGACATTGTAAATGTTGACTTGACGACAATTGTGGACGGGTTCTACGGGGATTCTTCGGAAACATTTTTGATCGGAAATGTTTCATCCGAAGTTCGCCGTCTTGTTGAAGTAACAGCACAGGCCATGATTTATGGTATTGATGCTGTGAAACCGGGGAATAAATTAGCTGCTGTTGCTGAAGCTATTGAGCCTTATGTTAAATCTGAGGGGTTTTCGGTAGTTCGACAGTATACAGGACATGGAATCGGAAGGAAATTTCATGAAATTTTCACAGTGTATCATCATGTTGATCCGGATGAAGAGCCGATTATTCTGGAACCTGGCATGACTTTTACTGTAGAACCGATGGTTAATATGGGTGGATATCAGGTAGTAACAGACAGAAAAGATGGCTGGACTGTACGTACAAAAGATGGTTCCATGTCTGCACAGTTTGAGCATACTGTTCTGGTTACAGAGGAAGGCAGGGAAGTTTTAACAAGAACTCCATCGCAAATTGCTCAAAATATACGGCTGGAGTTCTCAGGAAAGAAATTTAAATAATTGAGGTATGATAGAAAACAGAAAACAAAAAGAAAATGTAGTGCTGGCGGGCCTGTTAACATCAGATTTGGACCCGAAACTGTTTGAAGAAGATATACAGGAGATGCAGATGCTGTGTGAGACGGCTGATGCAAATGTTGTTGCATGTATTTGCCAGAAACGGGATACTCCTGTTATATCGACCTATCTTGGATACGGAAAACTTCATGAAATACGTAATGTCATGAAGCAATTGAATGCGGCAACACTTGTTATTGATGCACAGCTTTCACCCGGACAGATTCGCAATATAGAAAAAATAGTCAGCGGTAAGGTTATTGACAGGGGACAGTTAATACTGGATATTTTTGCAATGCATGCCCGTACCAATGAAGCTCGTATTCAGGTTGAGCTTGCTCAAATGAGGACCCTTTATCCGCGGCTTACTCATGCATGGACTCATTTCTCTCAACAGGTTGGAGGTATCGGTACACGCGGACCGGGTGAAAAACAGTTGGAAATTGATCGGAGGCTGGTGCAGAAAAAAATCTCCGATTTAAAACATAAACTTCATAAAATCGAAAAAGGGCGTATCGTTCAGAGCAAGGGAAGGAATCGGGTTTTCAGGGCATCTCTTGTTGGTTACACAAATGTCGGGAAATCATCATTGCTTAACGCCCTTAGCGGTAGTGAACTACTGGTGGAAAACAAGCTGTTTGCAACTCTGGATACAGCTACACGTAAAACTTATATTCCAGGTGCGGGCAGTATAGTTATTTCTGATACAGTTGGGTTCCTTAGAAAGCTTCCACATCATCTTGTGGCTTCATTCAGAAGTACGCTTGGGGTAGTTTCGGATGCTCATCTGCTGATTGTTGTAATGGATGCATCAAGTGCGTGGATTGAACAGCAGATGTCTACTGTTAAAAGCGTTTTGAAAGATCTGGGTGCTGAAGATGTTCAAAAATTACTCGTTTTCAATAAAATTGATCTGGTAAAAGATCCTTTTGTCCGGAAACGTCTGACTATCGCTTATCCGGAAGGTATTTTTATTTCAGCGAAAAACAAAGAGGACATAGCAGTTCTGCGTGAGCATATAGCCCATGCGGTAATAAATTTTGAAAAAGAGAAGCAGATTGCAGATATTATTGTACGTAAAACCCGCAGCCTTGTACATGAAGATAGATAATCTGTTTATGAAAACTGGCTGCTAAACCGATTTTTATGAAAACTGCATCATTTCTTAAACCGCAACATCTGGTTCCGATACGTAATCTTAACCTTCGTGCAAAACTTATTGTTGAAGGCATGATTGCAGGATTACATAAAAGTCCGTTTCATGGTTTTTCTTCAGAGTTTCTGGAATATCGTCATTATCTGCCTGGAGAAGCTGCATCAAAAATTGATTGGCGCAAATTTGCAAAAACTGATCGTACAATGGTGAAGCTTTTTGAAGATGAAACCAATCTGTTTGCGCATATCCTGATAGATAAAAGTGCATCAATGGGTTTCGCCTCTGAAAACCGAATGTCAAAATTTGAATATGCGTGTACTCTTGGAGCATCTTGTGCCTGGATTCTTATCAGACAACGTGATGCAGTAGGGGTCGCATCGTTTGATGAAGATATCTCACTTTACCTGCCCCCTAAATCGACAAATACCCAGCTTAAAAATATTATCGGTTCCCTGGACAATTTAAAACCCGCAGCACCTACAAATTTTGGTAAAGCACTTGACATGATGGCGCGGGGGGTGAGAAAACGGGGACTGTGCATAGTTATATCCGATCTTTTCGATGATCCTCAGAATATTATCCACGGACTTCGCCATCTCCGTTTTAAAAAACAGGATATTATTGTAATCTGGCTTCTCGATCCATTTGAACAGCAGATTGATAAAAGTGTAACATATCATTTTCACGATCTTGAAACCGGAAAAACTGTTGCCCTGGATGGTAAAACAGCATCCAGTTTCTACTTGAATGGATTAAACGAACACCGCAATGCCGTTAAAAGAGCCTGCAGAGAGTTACAAATCGATCTGGAATCAGTTTCTACAGATGAACCGTTTCAAAAAGCCCTGCTTAGAATACTCAAAAAGCGGAGCAGATTGTTTTGAACGAGATCTCTTTTTTCAGACCCGAGTTTTTTTGGGCACTGTCGTTTATCGGAATCATTATTCTTCTTCATTTTCTCAGGCGTCCAAAAACAGTCAGACTGGATTTTTCATCACTGAGATTTTTTCACAATGATGCAGTCCGGTCAAACAGAACGCGAAAGATCAGAAAAATACTTCAACTGTTAACACGCATATTAATCGTGGCACTTCTTATATCACTGTTTGCTGCTCCATACAAAAACAATGATCCATCAGGCAACCTGCATAACCCCCAATGTAATGTTTACTGCTGGGTAGATCCAACCATGAGCATGGAGTATCTTCAGAATCAGACAAGTCTCGGGCAAAAAGCTCATGATTTACTGGATTCCCTGAGCAGGTATCTGCCGGCTTCTTCCAGATTGTTTCTGTATGATTATAATGACAAGAAATTTGATCTGAAAGGAAATGAATCTGAACAATTTAAAGGCAGTTACAAGCCACTTGATATGGACAACCTTTTCGAAACTGTTCTCTCAGATATTGACTTTTCTTCAGAACAATCTTTACTTCTATTATTCAGTGATTTTCAGGAACCTGTTACCGATAAAACTGACAGTTTACTTAAGATTTTACCTGGTCAGCTTACTGTTATCTGTGTACCATTAACACCTCAACATCCCTGGAACTATTCAATGAAAGATGTGATCCTTGCAAATGAAGAAAGTGTGCAGGGTACTGTGTGTGCAAATGGCCGGGATCTGGTAAAAGGCAGACTTTTTTGTGAAACAGGTAATATGCGTACAGAAACTGCACTTATTGATATCAAGAATAACGGGTGTGTAAATACTCGATTGCGAATTTCCGGTAAAGGTAATCTTCAGGGGGGGAAAGTAGTTCTTGATATTGACGATCCGCTTCAGTTTGATAACATATCCTTTTTTGCACCACAAAGGGAGCAAAATCATCGTGTGTTAATTGTCGGAAACAGGCAGAAAAACAGTGTGATTGCTTCAGCTTTAAACGTATCGGATAAAAGGTGGAATCCTGTAATACTGAAAGATGGACTGGATGTGACATATACTGATCTCGATTCAGCAGATATCATTATTGTCAACAATGTATCCGGGATTTCAAAACAGATGGATGCATTCATGGCTGCTTATTCAGGTAAGGAAAAAACATTGATTTGTGCATTGGATAACAGTGATACAACAGTGCAGGCAAGTGAATCCGGTAGTTTTACACTTTTGAATAAAGTGCTCAAAGATGTTTCTTCAGGAAAATCTGTAAGTCTGCAGACTCCACTGACACTTGTTTTACCTGATACAATTTCTGATTTGTGGAAAGGTTTTCCCAGAATGCGATTAGAAGAAGTGGCTGTTTATGGTTATTATGACAGGATTCCGGGCGAAACTCTCCTGCACCTTGGCAATGGCAGCGGTTTTATGTCTCAGATAAATGACCAGTTTTCAAGAAACTGGATCATTCTGGCTACTCCAATAGGAATTACTGAAAAAAACAATTTGTGTGAAACCGGTTTTTTTGTTCCTTTTGTTGACAGGGTATGCCGTTATGGTATTGCAATGTCATCAAGAAGTGATAACAGTATCCTCACCGGGGTGCCATACAGAAATCCTTTTTACAATTCAGAAATATCTGCTTCTGTTTTAGATTCTGATAACAGGCTTATTAACATGTTGCAGAATCAGTCATCAGTGATTTTTGATCAGCCTGGAATTTATAAAATCGTACCGGAGGGGAAAAAACCGTACTATTTAACTGTTACGATTGATCCTGACGAGAGCATGCTTTCATACAGATTACCCGATACACTAAAGAACAGTGTCAACATGCCACCCGACAAGCTTCTGTCTGCACTTAATTCCCGGCAGAGTGGTTTTTTCTGGTTTTTACCCTGGATAATCCTTTTTTGTCTTATTGCTCTTGAAATTTTACTTTGGGAAAGAAAAAGAGCATAAGTAAAATTTTATTTTGAGAGTATCGTTATTCTTTTCACAAGAAACATGTGAAAATTTTTAAAAACAACTGTTATTCAATTGATTCGAGAAGAGCATATGTGCAGATACCGATAGTTATGAAGACAGGTTTTTAAACATTATTCCATAAATGGTTTTTTAAAAATATCCTGAGGTGAACGTGGCGATACTCGTATTGATTTACATCTTTCTGCAATGACTTCACCTGCAGGAGCGTGTCTTCTTTTTCTCACAAATCTGGCTTCAGTGTAATTTACTTCAGCAAAGGAAGCATGTTTGGCTTTTGAAAACCAGACAGCTATTTGTGCCGCAGTTTTAAGAATATTTTCGGGAACTGCGGGTCTGCCCTTTGGTCTTCGTATCAATACATGAGATCCTGGGTGAGCGGCAACATGAAGCCATATATCGGATGGTGCTGCAAAACGAACAGAAAGCTGATCATTTTGCGAATCCGATTTTCCTACATATATATCCCACCCGTTAGTGTAAAAGTGACGGAATGGGGGAGTAGTGCTATTTGCTCTGCCTTTTTTATCTGATAAGTGAGATTTGTTATCCGGAATCAAAGCCCTCAGTTCTGTTTCCATCTCCATGAGCTTGTTTTTGTCAATTTCATCCTTGTTTGTTTTCTCCAGCTTTTGATAAAAACCGTTGAGTCTGGTTAAATAGTCATTGGTTGCAGCTACTTTTTTTCTGTTAATCTCTTCACTTCTGGCGCCTTTTTTTGCTTTTTTGTAATAAAGTCTGGCATTTGCTGGTGCATCAAACCTGGGATTAACCGAAACAGTTTCTTCTTCACGGGTGTGTATATTGATAATTTTAATCTGAGAAAGTCCGCGTGTATTAATCTCGTTTGATGCGAGCAGAGAATCGGCTACCTGTTTGTACCATGAATGTTTTTGTGCTTCAATGAGTTCCTGTTCCTGCTTTTGAAGCTTCTTTGAAACTTTGTTTATGGAATTATTAATTTGAGAATAAAAGCGATCTATCAGTTCATCCATTTTCTTTACATGCTCCATATTTAAAGCCAAATACCTTGACACTGCATTCTTTTGATGTTAAAATGAAAATAGTGTTTCAGGCTCATGGACAGATTAATGCTGCAGAATCAGTTCTAAACGGTTCTGCCCGGAGGAACAATGGTAAATACTTTAACAGTAAAATGCCCCCATTGTAATCAGATTTCCGAAATATTTCTAAGCACCAATGCCTATGTAATTATACTTAACTGTCCCAATTGCATTGCACCAATAATGTACTTTGAACGAAAAATTTATCTTCTTTCCGATGATCAACTAGAGGCACTAAAAGATAATGCCAATAATTCTTCAATTATGAAAACTCTCGAAAGAATTGCTCATCAAGACCGGTTTGCAGAAAAAATATCCACCCAAAAGGGTCGTTTTAATCAAAATGCTGCTTCAAACCACTTAATTCCTGTGTTTTCCGGACAAAAACGGGAAAAATATATCAGTGATGATGATATTACAAATCTCAAGATTGAACTTGCATTGAACACAGATTCTCAAAAATTTATTGATTCTGTTTAAGTCCTCTATTTCCCCCTTTTATATTATGTGCACCGTACTATTTTAATATATGGTGTACATTTTTTTATGAAGGAGAAAAATGGAACTTAAATACGAACAATACCAATTCAGCCCGATTCTGGGATGGTCAATATCGCGATACGAAACTTTTGATAAATGTAAAAGACAGTATTTCTATTCATATTATTCTAAATATGTTCCAGATATTCCCGGTTACAAAATTTCCAAACTAAAAGAGCTAACATCTGTTCCTCTGGAAACTGGAAATGTCGTGCATGATGTACTCGAGGCATTTTTGAGAAGACTTCAGAAAAGTGATACAGATATAGATGAAAAACGGTTTTTTGAATATTCAAGAAAACTTGCCCAAAGATATTTCTCCGAGAAAACTTTTATTGAACAGTATTATGATAACAAAACAGTAGAAATAGAAGCTGCGTACGAAAAAATTGAAACATGTCTGAGAAATTTCATTCAGAGTCCATGTTATAACTGGATCTTTATGGCAGCTATAAGAGAGAGAAAAAACTGGATGATAGAACCTCCAGGATTCGGTGAAACTCGTCTGAATGGAATGAAAGCATATTGCAAAATGGATTTTTTACTTCCGGTTGATGGTGATATTCATATTCTGGACTGGAAAACGGGGCATAGGGATGAGGTAAAACATAAAAGCCAGCTTATGGGGTATGCTGCTGCAACCAACAGTAATTTTGGTATAGAATGGAACAGAATATGCCCCAAAATAGTATATCTGTATCCGGAATTCGGGGAACTTGAAATACAATTCGATTCGGACCAGCTTCAGCAGTTCTTTAACACTATAAAAGACCAGACAGAATCCATGTATTCGTTTTGCAGTAATGTGGAAGAGAACAGACCGTTGCCAATAGAAAAATTCGAGAAAAATCCTTCACCATCCCTTTGTCGCCAGTGTCGCTTTCAGGAACTCTGTTTCCCACAAAGAGAAAACAGAATGGAACATGGGAATATGGATTTTGATTATGGTTCTGCAAGACAGGAATTGATTTTTTGATTTGTATCTAACTTAACAAGAAAAAACCGGGAGCGTATCACAAAAAAAAGAAGGAAACGAAATTAGTTAATCTCCGTTCCCTTCTTTTTTGATAACGTCGGATAACAACCGGCTTTATTCAGATTTTGCTGTTTCTGCTATTTCTTCCTGAGATTCGTTTTCCTGGTCATCAATTTGCCGCCCCTGACGAATAGCTTCAGCCTGTAATTCTTCAACACTGTTCATAGGTTCGTCTAAATGTAGCAGCATAAACTCAGCATCATCAGAAAGCTCACAGCCGGGTGTGTTTTTAAGTATCCATTTATAATTAATTTCAGCCTGTTGTGGCATATTCATATATTCATCATAAATAAAACCAATCATGAAAAAGGTATTACATCTTTTTTCTTTATCATGATCAGTTATCAGATAATTACGATAATTCCTTATAGCCTGAAGATACTGTTGTTTTTCGGTTTGTAATTTTGCCAGTTCGATAAGTGCATTTTTGCCTTCAGGTGTGAATGCAAAATCTTCTGCAAGGATTCTGTAATTTTTTTCTGCATCTTTAATATTTGAAGTATCACGAAGAGAATCAGCCTGTTTCAAGAGAACAGCCGGATTCTGATCCAGATTGTCCTTATGGTCATTTTGAAGGAATTCTATATTGGCATCTTTTCTCATATCGTATATAATACTGTCTATTCTCCTGGAATAATACGACTCTGTAATCGTCTTGATTTTGGAATGCAGATAAAAACTGTCCAGATCCATTGAAGGGTTCCCTGTTTCATCATAAACTGCATACTCAACAATGCTGGTGTCGAATTCAACAGGTGTGTTTTTTACTTGTGGAATAATTTCTTCTTTGAGATATTTGTAAACAAGTGCAATTTTCCACGCCCAGTCCATACGATTTTTCATTTCATCTGAAGATGTAAATCCACTTTCTGATGCAGCTTCGGAGATAAGTTTCCATTTAAGGAGCCACTCAACCAAGTCTTTTTTACCATTTTCAGTTTCATACATTGATTTACGTTTTTCCGGTATCCAGGACAGAATCAGGTCTACATCCTGCTGCTGTACTATTTTTTCTTTACCTAAAACTTCTGAAATTGAATCCTGGTAAGGGCGACCATATTTTTCTTTGTAGAACTGTCTCATGAAAAAATCGGGAATGTTTGCGTTGGCATAACGAAGCCACTGTCTGGCGATATCTGAACTATCGGCGGTAGAATCAAATCTTGAAACAAAGGAGGAGTCTGGTAAATATTTTTGAAAAAACAGTGTTTCTACTATCAAGCCTTTTACTTCGGACAGGCTTTTGTAAGCAGTAGCTTCAGTTGATACTAAAGAATCTGTAGAATCTTTAGTTGAAGAATCTGCTTTGGTCTCTACTTTGAATGATTCCTTATTTGCTTCATAATAGTTTTTTATCTCATCTTCAGAAATATTGAGATTGGTTGAGAGAAATTCCATCATGAAAAACTGAGCAGGATAATATTTTTGCTGCCATTTCCAGTCAAGGCTGTTTTTAATTTCGTTTTTTGAATAAAAGCGGCTTGCTTTCTTATAAATGACCTCAGTTTCGACCATCTGTGATATTAATGATCTTTTTCCCGGAAAGTATTCGGGACTTTGAGAGGGATAGATGCCAGAAACTTTTCTGAAAGTTTCCAGTTGTTCTTTTGAATAACTGGTTTTGCCTATACGCACAAGAGCGTCAGGATCGGTATCTTTTGTGCAGAAAATAAAAAATGATAGAAAAGGAATAAGTAAAAGAGTTAAGTGTTTCATGGATTACCTCATAACAGAATGGTTTTGAACTCGGTTGTTTTCAGTCCAGAGCTTTAATAGCTTCTTCAAGCTCATCATAAATTTCCAGTAATGATGTTGCTCCTATAATTTCAATAATTTCATAAACATTTTCATTTATATTTGCAATTTTAAAGCTGCCGTTTTTTTCTTTTGCTGTTTTACTGAAATGAAGCAGAGTTCCAAGTCCTGTACTGTTAACATATCTCAGTTTTTTAAAATCAGCAATTATATTAACATAACCTTCATTCAGAAGATTACAGATTTTTTCTGATACTGTTTCTACATTTGTAGCATCAAGGTCACCTACGAATTGAACAAGTTTAACATTGTGCTTACCTTTAATATCTTCGTAGATCAGTTCAATTTGAGACTCCATATTTTATTCCTCTCTTACCTTTTTTATATGCACGCTTGTTCCTGTCCCTGAGCAATCAACCGATAATTCATCAGTGAGCATCTTTATTAATGCCAATCCTCTTCCTCTTCTTTCATCGAGTTTTATGTCATTGTTATTTTTAGGTTTGAGAAGAGCTTTCAAAGATGCCATTTTTTCGGGATCACTTGTATTAGTAACATCAAGTTCGACTTTTTCAGGGTCAATTTCCATATTAAGTTTAATAGATAATTCGCTTCCACTCATTCCGTGTTCAACTGCATTATTGCAGATCTCATCAACTATAGTTTCCAGACGAAAAGAATCACGGTTTCCATAACCTTTTTGTTTGGCAATACGGCTGATCAACTGGCGTACAGGAGGAACGATCTTCAGATGTGATGGAAAACTTACATGTATCTTTTCTGCATGACGTTCAATTTCCCATCTGTAGGCATTCAATGCGGATCGGGGATCGCTGAAAATTCTGAAAATTTTTGTAAGTCCTATGAGATTAAGTTTTGTCCTTATAGAAAAATCAATACCTGCTATAACGAGGTCACCGCCTTTTTCTATCATTTGTTTACGATATCCCATTAACTCGCCAATAACCGATGATGATATCATCTGAACCGATTTCACATTAACAATTACATAATTGATATTGCTGTTTATCTGGCTGAACGTATCATTAATCATTCCGATTTTATCCGAATCCATTTCACCGGAAAACTGAAAAATGATCGCGTGAGGTTTATCAGGAATTTGTATGATATTTACTTCCATTGTTTTCTCCTGTGCGAATGTTACTTTTGCTCAATATCTTCCCGTTTCCGGACGATATGAACTGATGTAAGATTCTTTTCATCAATTACAACATCAACATTCTCAGAAAGCATCCGTACAATCTCAAGACCTAATCCATGCTGAATGTCTTTTTCGGGATCAATTGGCTGTTTTATTACAGACATAAGTTGATCAAGATTTTCTTTTGTACTTCCCTGATCATTGATTGTAAACTCAATCCGGTCTTCAAAGATTTCACAGATAAGCTCAATTTCAGCATTACTTGTCCTGCAACCGTAATTAACTGCATTATTACAAATTTCGTCAACAATAATTTCAGAACGATATGCAAATTTCGGACTGAAGTTTGATACCTGTAAAAGCTCAGAAACGAACTTACGGATAGGAGGTATGTACTCCAGGTCTCCGGGAAACCGGACAGATACCTTGTAAGGAAAAATTATATCCATTAGTTTAATACAAACCTTTCTTTATTCTTCACCATGAAGAATATAAGCTTCTTCTTCCGAACTGATAATGCCTTTTTTTAGTACAACTTCAACCAATCTGGAGGTTATCGAGAGCAGTGTAGTAAAATTGGGGGCTTCATGTAATCCTTTAATCTGGGTATGAGCCTGAGCATCTTTTTCCGAACTGCCTCTTAAAGTATCAAGAATGCATTCCATAACAAACATAATCTCACCATAGGTCAGATTACCTTGCCTGTAGTTCGAAAAATCCTGAATAGCAGCTAAGATAAGATCATGAAGTTTATTGAACTCAGCAGGATCATCAAACACATTCTTATAAGATCCAATGTCAGCCATTGCTTTCCTCCTCTATTCCCGCATACAAATATTGCGGTATATAAAATAGAATACGAATATACATAATATTCACACTAATACGAAAGTTTAGACAGGTTATAAATAATCAATTAACGAATATTTTTGACCAGGTATTATTCTATAAATTCTTCTTTAGTTGCGTTTACCCCCTTTTTATCATCAAATGGCAGATCCGTCCCTTCTTTAATTAATTCATCAGTGTTGGTATCGGTGTTGTCGTAATCTTGTGTATCGCTGAAAGCTGTTGCATTACGAATTAATTCATCATCTTCCGGACTCACTTTTCGGGCTGCAGAAATGATTAATTTGCCACATTCATGAACAGCTTTTTGTTCCAGATCATTAAGGATTTCAGATCTTTCTATGGCAGTAATATGAACAGCTTTTGATACAGGATGAAACATGACAAACCCTGCGGATCTTTCCGAAATAACTTCAATATCTCCTGAGTGGATAAATTCCTGATGTTGTGGATAATAAATATTCAGATCAATAATTATTTTACCTGTCAGTTTGCTCCAAACAAGGTATTTACGTTCCGGGTTTACACTATATTTTTTTATGGTTACCCATACTAACAAAGCTGAATCCGGAATAAACCTGTTAAGGGAATTGAGTTTTTCGGTTGAAGGATGCGAAGAAGCAGAAAAATCTATTAATCTTCGATAACGTTGGCTCAGTATATTGTCTTCAAGGCGTAATTGAGGAATTGATAATAAATGACTGCGCAACTGATTTTCAAAGTTTACGGTTGTTGATGGAGCCCCGGTTCCATTAATACCAATGAGAATGATTTTATTGTAAGCGTGAGTTTCAATTAAACAGAATGCAATCACAAAAAACAGCAGAAAGTATCGTGTCATCTATTTCTGAATCTCCCTTTTTAACTCCAGTTCTGCCTGGTATATCCAGCATAATACTTCCGCTACTGCAGTATAGAGTTCAGGTGGAATCTCGCGGTCTATATCAATCTGGGATAATAACTCCAGAAGATCATCGTCTTTGTGTACTGGAATACCATTTGCCTCTGCAATCTCCCTGATTCGTTGTGCAGTAATCCCGCTCCCTTTTGCCGTTATGCGGGGAGCATTGTCCTTTTCCTCATTATAAGATATTGCAACAGCCTTATCCCGTTTTTTTTCAGTTTTCATATTTTCAGATCCACATCTCCTCCCGACGAAACATCCGATTGAAAAACCGATTCCTGGCTTTTTTTCTGCGAAGTAGTGTGATATAGTACTGATGTAAACCCGATATTGAGAAGAATATCCTGAAACTTATCCCGGTTTTGATCAAACCACTCTTTTACCCTTTTATGCTCAAACTCCATCTCCAGTTTCAGTGTTTTCTTTGTAGTATAATCCATCTTTACCGAGACCGCTCCGGTGCTGCCTGGGGATACATTGAGAAAAACCGAATACTGCTGTTTTGGTTTTTGTTGTTTTTTGTGTATCTTTTTCTTTACAAAACGAATGTTTACTTCGGTCCATTCACCCGAAATTTTCATGGGAAGAGCCAGTATTTGCTGATCTCCTTCAGGTGTATGTGTGTTTCTGGCAAGGAGCTGAAGTGATTCAAGTCGCGATAGAACCGATTCTGCCGAATCACGCAGCAACAAAGAGTACGGCAAGGAATCATTTCGAATTTGCGATTTCAATGAATCACCAGATTGGGCATGTTTTTGAATATCGGATAAAGAGACCAGATCCTTAATAATTAAATTGAGCTCTTTTTGCAGTTCTTCAGATCTGTTTATCTTCCCGATTATCTCTCCATGATAATTATCAGAAACAGAAAAAGAATCGTTTTTTAACTCCGAAGAAAGCAGTCGCAGAATCTCCAGAACACTGCTGTTACATTTGATTAATGCATCTTTTAATAATGATAAACTGGAGTTCAAACCTGGCAGGGGATCTTTTTCGGGAGAGCTGTGATCATTTATCAGATTCAAAAATTCCAAAAAAATCTCTGCTGTTTTATTGCTCAGAGACTCAACCGATTTCGCTGAAAACTGATCGTAGTTTTGTCCTGAAAAATCATGGCTGGAATCAGCCTGCTTATTAACTGTTTTAAGAGCCAACTCAATTGAATCTGTGATAACAGTATTATACTTGTTAAAAGATGAATTCAATCTGTTGTATAGTTCTGAAGAATCACCATAGCCAAAGGGTAAACTGTTTTTTGTAATTAAAGAAAGAAGAACCTTTTTGAGACTGGTTGTGTCAGAATAATCAAGGCTCTTTTGGTTTGTGGAGTCCAGTATTCCAGATTCGTAGTTGTATCCAAGTTTCTCAGCTACATATGATACCGCTTTTGATTTATCGGTGTTTTCTTTTAACATGTCATGTGTAATACCGGGAATTTCATGTCCAATACCAGGTATAACCGGCTCATTCAATTTTTCAATTAAAGCTGCAATTGACGAAGAGGAAGAGAACGGACATCTGCTGGCAACTGTTTCTGTCCTGGTATCGAAATCTAGTACTGTGCGGAACCATTGTGTCAGTGTTTCAATTTGTGCAGCCCGTGATCCAGCGCGTGTTAATGGAAATGTTATGCTGCCGGAAGACATGAAAAAATCATCCAGTTTTTCAAGAGCAGAAATCTGAACATGTCCTCTTTCGCTTAAAATTTTTTCGTAAACCTGCGGTGGGATCGTTTTCATCGCGGGACTGGAGAAGAGACTATTTAAAGAGATTAGCTCCGTGATCAGGTCTTGTGGACGCAATGCAATTGCAATCGTGTTATTGTCCTGTGAATGAATTACCCTGAAAAAAAGAAAATTGTCACGGTTTTCCGGGAAATTGATTTGAAACTCAGAAAATATATCAGAAAGGTTATCCGTTTTGAAAACAGAAAAACTGTAAATACCTTCCGGAATGTTTTTTTCAATTAAACCAATAAACCTGTAATCCTTGATTTCGGTGGAATGGATCAGTTTGTCACAGTTGTTTTTAATTCTTTGAAGAAGCTCTGTTAATCTGGTTCTATCTGATTCTGTAATCGTTCCTCCCTTTAGCTCTTCAAGAAGGTTACGAATGGTTTTCAAAGTTTCTGGATCAATCTTTTCGATTTTGCTTTTAAAGCTGTTTAGAACCGATTCTATTTCGTTGATAATGGCAAGATCCGGTTTGTTGCTGTGTTGGAGCTGATCGATTATGGAACCTATGATAACTTTTACATTATTAATTTCATCCGATTTTTCCAGAGAAAATGAATCGTTGTATCGGGGTGAATCGCAGTTTAACTGGTGGTTTTTCTTTTCAATAATCAGATGATTATTCTTTATCTGATAGCGAATGTTTTCTCCCTCATGCAGTGAATTGTTGGTTGTTTTAATTGTTACCCTGTCAGATCCTATTCTGATCAAATAGGTGTCTGGTCCCCTTTTTTTTTCAACAACCGCATATCCTGAATGTTTTAATTGTTGAATTCTCTGGTTACTGTGAGAAATCAGTATCTGAGTATCTTCAAACATTAATAACCCTTTCAGGACAAATCAAAAACCGGATATTTTTATCAGATTCAAACTGAACATACCAGGATTACAGTTCTTCTGTTTAAGTGTATCGAACAAATTAAGCTTTATAAACTGTACAGTTTTCACGCGTTAAAAAAAACAGATTTCACCTGATCCTGCCTTTATGATCCAGATTAAATATCGGAATTAATTAAAACGATCTGAATACTAAAAAGGGTATACAGGTTTTAATTGAAAGTATAATTTTATTATGCATAGGAATTCAGAGATAAACAAGCTTGTTAGCAGAATAAGCTACTGTTTTTTTGCTACTTTAAGTACTAGGGAAACATAATCGGAGCTGAGCTGGAATTTTCGTGAAATATCGGGTATGTCCATACCATCGTGAAATGCCTGAAGAACAAGTTTTTCGATTTCAGGAGAATTCATCGAAGGTTTTTCCCACTTTTTTGTTACGAGACTGGAATTTATCTCTTGTGATGATAAAGAATCATCTGGAATTTTAAATGGTTTAGTGGGCAATTCAGAGTTAAAATCCAAAGTTTTTGGGGCTGTTGCACTTGTTTTTTTGGGGGGTTTTTTTTTCTTTGGTTTATTTCTGATTGTTTTCACTATTCCGGAAATTAAAATAATTCCGGAAAAAACAGCCATAATACCTGTAACGATTATAATCCAGTCGAAGGAATTCTGTGGAATAATTGGTGAAGAGAATGGGGGGTTCTTATTTAGATCCGGAGATTCAGTTACTTTTTTTTCAATTTTTTGGCGGATCTGTTGCAGTGAATCGCGAAGCTGAGCTGAAAACTTTTCCTGTTCACTTATAGATTGACCTTTTCTTTTAAATATTTGCTTTTCAAGATTAACAGAATCGATTTTTTCATTGAGGAAATCTATCCGGGATACTAAACTTTCAATAGAGGCCCTGTTCTGAGCAAAGGACATATAAAAAAAAATCAGAATTCCCGAAAAAAAGACCGGAATGCAATGAAAAACGTTTTTAATTTTATCCATAAACCCGAGCATAATTAAATTAAAAAATTAAGATATATCCTGAACGCCGATTAACGCAATTATATAAGAGAAAATCATTTCATTTATCGATTTTAAGACGTATGAGCAAAATTTTTAAATAAAAGAAACTTGATGTTACCATTTGTTGCCAATATATTAAATAGATTGTATATTTTTTTTCTCGTACCTCATATTTAAGAGTTTAAATTATGCCGAAGTTTGTAATTTTTTATAATGGTGAGCCTCTGAAGACATACGAGATTGATGAACCGGTGGTAACAATCGGGCGTCTTCCCGAAAACTCGATTACCATTGCCAACATGGGAGTTTCTCGCCGTCATGTGAAAATTGAAGAGGATACAGACAGAAGATATATGCTCTCAGATCTGAATTCTCTTAATGGAACTTATGTTAACGGGAAAAGAATCAAGAAAATTAACCTCAGCAGTGGGGATAAAATATCTATTGGCAAATATACGATTTTGTATGAAGAAACAGAGAAAATGGAAATGGAACCTGAATCCGGTTCATACTTTTCGATGCCTTCCAATACTGTTAACCAGTTAAACCCTTATTACGACAGAGTTACAGAACCGCGAATGGCGATACCTATGAATGATATTGCAGTTGATGTGAATCTGGGTGATGCTGAAGAAAATGGGGTAAAAGATAACAACGCCGTTCTTATTGAAACTAATAAACATGTTGTTCATAAACTGGATAAGCCCTATATGACAATTGGAAGCGGAGAAGGTGATGATATTTTTATTTCCGGTTTTATGATTGGAGAAGGCCAGGTTTCAATAGAAAAACGGGAGGATGGTTTGTATATCGGTACAAATAAATTAATGAGCAAAATTAAAGTTAATGGAAAAACTGTCCGGTCTCACCTCCTTCAACATAAAGACAGAATCGAAGTTGGATCAAGCACCTTCCGGTTTATGGAGAACGGGTAATTCATGAGGTTTGCCGTTATTTCTGATATACATGCCAATCTTGAGGCCCTTGAAGCGGTTCTGGAAGATATAGACGATCAAAATGTTGATGAAATTATTTGTCTGGGTGATGTCGTTGGGTATGGGGCAAATCCAAATGAGTGTCTGGAACTGGTTAAATCCAGGTGTTCAGTTATCCTTCTGGGGAATCATGATGCAGCAGCTATAGAAATGCTCTCAACTCAACATTTCAATATCCATGCGAAAATCGCTATCGAATGGACTTCTCAGAGCCTTAAAAAAGAAAACAAGGCATTTCTTTCTGAATTGCCTTTAAAATCCGAAAAGTCTTCGATGACTCTTGTACACGCGACTCCATATGAACCCAATATGTGGTATTATATTACATCACTGGAAGAAGCTGCATTTAATTTCCAGTTTTTCAACTCTCCTGTCTGTCTTGTAGGGCATACACATATTCCGATTATTATTGTTCTTGAAGAGAACAAAGAACTGTATGTACATCAGGACACCATTATCAGCCTCAACGATCTATCCGGGGCCCGCTTGCTTATTAATGTTGGAAGTGTTGGGCAGCCAAGAGACAGAAATGCAAAATCCTGCTATGGTATTTTCGATGAATATACAGGTACCTTTACATACCGACGGGTTGTGTATAATATTGACAAAACGCAGGCTAAAATGAAAAAGATAAAAATGCCCGATTTTCTGATAAATCGACTTGAAGATGGACGGTAGGTTATAGCATTATCCTTTTATAGTTTTTTGATCATCAGGGTCGCCGGGCGCACTGTTTGATTTTTTAAAAAGTGCCATTAGCTAAATACTGCATTTTACTGTAACCCCCCTTAGGCACTTATATATTTTTAATATTTACGGTTATCATGTTCGCCGAGCGCACACGACCCCCCCGCGACAGTTTATTTCAGCTCTGCAACTTCGGTTTGGGGGCGTGTGGTAACCTGTGTATAATTCCGTTTAGTGAAAATAGGGAAATAATCAGATAAAAAATCAATATTAAATCAACTCCCCATTATCCATTATCCCAATTCACCAAGAACCCGGACTGCTGCCGGTTCACTATAATTAAATTGGTACAAACAGAGGCTATAATAATCAAATCCCGACTTTGTCTGCAAAGTCAGGGACTTGTACGCTCGGCGTATAATAATATTATTATCTTTATCTGGTAATAAGCTTATGCGCTCGGGGCGTAAATGAATATTCATATCCTACCTGGTAGGGGATGTTAAAATACAGATAAAAAAAGCCGGTCTCAAGACCGGCTTTTTTTAAATCAAATTAATCTGATTTGTAATCAGTTTGTTACTTACGGTTTTTTCTGCGCAGAAGCCCAAGACCCAGAAGTGAGATTCCAAGAAGCGAGAGCATTGCAGGTTCCGGAACATTGTTCACTGTGAAAGAGTAATTTTCTATTTCACCCTGCCAGAAACAACCATCAGTTGTTAAATCTCCATATTTATTGATGTCATCACTACAGGTAACACGAGCAAGAAGGTCAAATTGTCCTTCTTCAGCAAGTGTAAGTGTTTCCGAGAAAAAATATTTGTGTTCACCAGAGTAATATTTTGACCAGTTGGATTCAGCACCCCTTCGTTCTTGTTTTTTATCCCAATAATTATAATAATAATCACTCTCGGAATAATTTCTGTAAGGACCGTTTTCACTAAACTGCCAAGAATAATCTTCAATACCATTTTCATTAAAGAGATTTATTGCATCGAAACCGTTTCCAATGTCAACCCAAACTTTAATGGCATCATATTCATGAATCCCCCACAGAGGTTTGTACATATCAAATTTAAAGCTAACCTGATCTCCTACTTTAAAATCAAAAACATCATTAATGTAATCTTCACCATTAATAGACCAAGATATTCCATCATTGTCTCCCCAGCTTGTTCCCAACATCTGCCATAATGGATTTTCATGAAGAGCTTTACCTTCACTATTTTTTTGGCTTTCCGGAATTTCCCATGCTGCAGGTGCTTGTACTTCCTGATAACGATTAATGATTGGTTCCCAACCCGCCTGCGCAGATATAACCATCATGGCACACACTGCAACAGCTTTTAATATAAAAGCTTTTTTTGACATTTAAACCTCCCGTTAATTGTTAATAAAATATCTACAAAAAGATGCTTTATATGCAATAATTAAGCCAAGCTGTTTATACGATTAAAAGAGACATTCTGTCATTTGATTGTGTAAAAAAAACCGACATTTGCTAAAAAAGTTTACAGCTATGATGCGATGTCAAAGCACCCACCAAATAACTGTTAAATTGCAAAAACCGTATTTTCAGGAGGTTAAAAATCATTAAAAGAGTATTCAGGTAAGCTATATCATTCTATGTAACCAATAACGATAAGGAAACATGGAGCTTTGAAAAAACAACAATCAATCATTTCTG
>Ga0123335_1002167_pt1 | contig 30073 bp, 21 predicted proteins | sample BiotimSIPDNA_2_FD_89707 | JGI IMG/M metagenome (GOLD analysis project Ga0123335, IMG submission 89707) | Anaerobic biogas reactor microbial communites from Washington, USA - Biogas_R2 time_0 SIP DNA | ecosystem: Engineered > Bioreactor > Anaerobic > Unclassified | place: Washington, USA... | reverse complement strand
CGCCGCTTCTTCCGTCGCCGGTTGATCCCGTACCATCCTGCCGCCCCGCCGGAACGCCAAAAAGTTTTTCAGGCTTGCCGAAAGGACACAGTCTGCTGTGTAGACATAAACATTCAAAGTGTAAAAACAAACGGTGCCAGAACCGCTATACGGCCCTGGCACCTTTTCAATTTATCAACAACAAAAATCAGTTTTCATCAATACATATCTTCTTCGCCGCCTTGCGGCATGGCGGGAGTTTTGTCCTTCTTGGGCCTTTCGGCGACTAGCGCGTCGCTGGTCAGCAGGAGCGTGGCGACCGACGCGGCGTTTTGCAATGCCGTGCGGGTGACCTTGGTCGGGTCGATCACGCCGGCCTTGACCAGGTCTTCGTAGACGCCGGTCAGGGCGTTGTAGCCGAAGGCGCCCTTGCCCTCGACGACCTTCTCGCAGACGATGCCGCCGTCTTGGCCGGCGTTGGCCGCGATCTGCGTGAGCGGGGCACGGCAGGCACGCAACACGATGTTGTAGCCGACCACTTCGTCGTCGCCGAGACCGTCGGGTTTGACCGCCGCCGCAGCGCGGAGCAGGGCCACGCCGCCGCCGGGCAGGATGCCTTCCTCGACCGCGGCGCGGGTGGCGTGCAGCGCGTCCTCGACGCGGGCCTTCCGCTCCTTCATCTCGCTCTCGGTCGCGGCACCGACGTTGATCTTCGCAACGCCGCCGGCCAGCTTGGCCAACCGTTCCTCGAGCTTCTCGCGGTCGTAGTCGCTCGTGGTCTTGTCGATTTCGTTGCGGAGCTGCTCGATGCGGCCCTTGATTTCGGCCGATTTGCCCGCCCCCTCGATGATCGTCGTGTTGTCCTTGTCGATGACGATCTTCTTGGCGCGGCCGAGTTCGGCGAGGGTCATGTTTTCGAGCTTCTTGCCGAGGCTCTCGAACAGCGGCTGGCCATTGGTCAGAATGCCGATGTCCTCGAGCATGGCCTTGCGGCGGTCGCCGTAGCCGGGGGCCTTCACGGCGCAAACCTTGATCGTGCCGCGCAGGCGGTTGATGACCAGCGTGGCCAGCGCCTCGCCGTCGACGTCTTCGGCGACGATCAGCAGCGGCTTGCCCGAGTTGACGACCTTCTCCAACAGCGGGACCATGTCCTTGACCGAGGAGACTTTCTTCTCGTGGATGAGGATGTAGGCGTCTTCCAGCACGCATTCCATCTTCTGCGGGTCGGTGACGAAATAGGGCGAGAGATAGCCGCGGTCGAACTGCATTCCCTCGACCCACTCGACTTCCGTTGCCAGGCTTTTACCCTCGTCGACGGTGATGACGCCGTCCTTGCCGACCTTTTCCATGGCGTCGGCCAAGAGGCGGCCGATCTCGGCGTCGTTGTTCGAGGCGACCGAGCCGACTTGGGCGATTTCTTCCTTCTTGTTCTTCACCGAGATCGACATGCTCTTGAGCTTGTCGGTGATGTCGGCCACGGCCCTATCGATGCCGTTTTTCAGTTGGATCGGATTGACTCCGGAGACGACGGCGCGGAGGCCCTCGTTAAAAATGGCCTCGGCCATGATCGTGGCCGTGGTGGTTCCGTCGCCGGCCACGTCGCTGGTCTTGCTGGCGACTTCGCGGACCATCCGGGCGCCCATGTTTTCATAAACGTCTTCAAGGTCGATTTCCTTGGCGACGGTGACGCCGTCCTTGGTGACGGTCGGCGAGCCGAAGCTCTTTTGCAGGATCACGTTTCGGCCGCGCGGTCCGAGCGTAACGCGAACCGCCTGGGCCAACTTCGATACGCCGCGCTTCAGTGCGTCGCGGGCTTCCTGGTCGAATGCAATCATTTTTGACATGAAACGGGTACTCCTGATACTGGTTGAATTGGTTTGGTGGGGGATTAGGGATTGGGGATTGGGGATTAGATCGGACAATTTTCGTGCCAGTGAATTCTAATCCCTAATTCCTAATCCCCAATCCCTTGCGGATCTATTCGATAACGGCCAGCACGTCGCTTTCGCTAAGCAGCAGCAATTCGCGTGTGCCGAGCTTAAAGGTATCGCCGGCATAGGAGGTGAACAGCACGCGGTCGCCGACTTTGACTTGCAGTGGGCATCGTTTGCCGTCTTTCATCATTCTTCCTTCGCCCACGCTGACAACCTTGCCGCGGGTGGGTTTGTCCTTTGCGGTGTCGGGCAGGACAATGCCGCCGGCGGTGACGGTCTCCGATTCGTCGCGTTCGACGACCAGCCTGTCGCCCAGCGGTTGGAGTTTGATTTTTGCGGGATCGGTGGGTTCTTTCTTCTTTGCCATGCTCGGTTTTCTCCGGAAAACAACTAAATATGTATATTGTTTTGGTCTGCCAAAGCGGCTTTCGGCCGCAGCTTGGGCAGCAGATGATGCAATCGGCGCGCCAAAGCCGCTGCGTCTGACGCATATTACTGCCAGGCAAGGGTTTATGATGTTATAGACGATCACCACGCGCCGAAGATGCCAGTAGTGACGAAACCCGAACTGCCAAACTGGCAGGAAACAATAGGCGCGCGGTTGACTTTGCCACGGCGCATCCTACTGTTGTGGGGGGATAGTTCTTCATCCGACATACTTTATCCACGCCGCCGATTCACATGAAAATGAGAAACCTTTTAGTTCTACTAGCTGGATTCGTGCTGGCCGCGACGGTTTTCTGTTTGCCCGCTCTTGCGGACGACGTTCAGCCGACGCTCGATCGGTTGGCAAAGATGAGCTTCGCCGAGCAACAGACGTGGCTGCTGCAACTGGAGCAACGTGCCGAACGAGCGGCGCGAATCGCACTGCCGCCCGAGCAGGCCGAACGCGAACAGGCCGAAATCTCCGGCCTGCTCCGCCGCGAGTTGATCACCTGGACGGCGTTGCGCGAAGCGATCGTGAAGACCGAATCGCTCGAAAACCGGGCAAGGGACAAGTTATTGGAACAATATCGAGCTTTGGGAATAAATAACGAAGAAATGCCCCCCGACGTCAAACAGCCGAGAAAAGCGGAGACGCCGGAGCGGGTTGAGACCGCACGGCCGCGGGAGCCGAAACCGACGCCCGCGCCGATCTTGAAACCATTGCCCGAATTGGCTGCCGGACCGATGCCGAACACTGCCGGAGACAAAAAACGCCAACCGCCGGAGCAATTCGCGCCAGAGAGGGTGGTCGAAAAGCCGGCGGAGCCGTCGCCGCCGCGCGAACTGGCCGATAGGAAACCGCCCGCACCGCGGCAGCGCGGACCATTTGGCGTTCCGATGGAGACGCGGGTTGAGCCGCCTACGCGGATCAGGCCGCAGAGCGGGGCAGTCGCGCCGCGCGACATGCCGCCCGGCACCGTGAAAATAAACGCCGACGAATTGAGCGTTCGCGTGGCGGGTTGCAATATGGCCTTTCGCGCGCTCGAGTCGGAATTGGACGAGGACGGGCAATGGGACGCGCAACGCATCGAGCCGCTGCTCGAAAAATTGGAGATATTGTCGGTTCGGCGCAACGACCTGGAACTGTATCGCGACTTGCTTTCCGACGGCGAGCAGTCGAAAGTCGCCAAGCTGGAAACGCCCAAGTCGGCGACATCGCAGCTTGGCAAACGGATTTTCGAGGCGCGGCGCTCCGCCGCGTCGCCCGAGTTCGAAGGGACCGAGACCGAGCGGCGAGCGGAACTGGGCCGGCTGGAAATGCTCTCCCGCCGACTGGCGAAAGCGGCTGGCGAGAACAAGGATGCCGCGAATTAAGCTGCCGTAAACAGTAAACTATCGAGTGGGACAGGCAAGTGGGGCTGGTTTCCAACCTGTCCTACGTATTGTGGGACAGGTTTTCAACCTGTCCTGCGTATTGTGGGGACAGGTTTTCAACCTGTCCTGCGTATTGTGGGGACAGGTTTTCAACCTGTCCTGCGTATTGTGGGGACAGGTTTTCAACCTGTCCTACTTGCACAATCGGACGTATTCCGCCGGCCGCCGATCTTCGACGATGTGGTTTCGCGGCGTAATCATTTTGTCCCGAGCAAGTTGCGGATCGATTGCGACGACGGCCGTCTGCGGGGCGTCTCGCGGCGCGGAGGCCAACACGTTCCCCAGCGGATCGGCGATAAGCGACATGCCGGTGAAGGTGAGCGGTCCCTCGGCGCCGACGCGGTTGGCGGTGACGACGAAGAGGCGGTTGAGCATGGCGTGGATCGGCACCGCCCGCTGCGCCAGTTCCGGCAGGACGAGATTCGCCGGATGGCAGATGATGTCGGCCCCTTCGAGCATCAGCACGCGCCAGGCTTCGGGGAACATCCAGTCGAAGCAGATCAACATGCCGATCTTCGTTTGGCCGCAGTCGAAGACGGGCAGGCCGAGATCGCCCGCCTCGAATATATCCTTCTCGTCCTTGAACAGGTGCAGTTTGCGATAGCGGCCGACCGGGCCGTCCGGCCCCACGAACACGGCCGAGTTGAACAGCACGGAGCCGTCGCGTTCGTTCAGCCCGGATACGATGCGGCAATTGCGCCGGCGGCAATGCTCGGCGAGGAACTCGACGAAGCGGCTCCGCTCGAACGGCTCGGCGGCGCCGATCGCCTGCCGGCGGTCGGTGAAGCAATAGCCCGAGTTGCACAACTCCGGCAGAACGATCAAGTCGGCCTCGCGGCACTCGTCCAACAGCGGCCGAAGCCGGTCGATCGTCGTTTCACGATCGGCCAGCGCCGGGGCAAACTGAACGTAAGCGATTCGCATAAATACGATCTCCGTTTTATCTCTATGGGGGCATGAGTGGCTTGCATGCGACCGGTCTCGTTTTATTGTAACACTTCATCCGGGACAACGAACAGACATTACCCGCCCCGGCTTCACTCGCTCGATGTCAATTGACAAGACTCGAAGGATTTGGCATATTGGCAGCAATTAAGTTGAGTTAGCAGTGTGTTCGTCTCGCACTCTTAGGCCGTGCAAAAGCACTGAGACATTCCCCCAACATTAGTTACAATGCCATGCCCTCCGAAATGGAACAACTCTACCAGCAACGGCTCAAACGATATGTGACCGCCATGCGCAACGAGAGGCCGGATCGGATACCGATTCGGCCGTTCGTGGCCGAGTTCACGGCAAAATACGCCGGATACACAGTCCAGGAGGTCACACAGGACTACCAAAAAGCCTTTGCCGCCGCCAGGAAGTGTGCCGCCGACTTCGATTGGGACGCGGTGGTAGGCAACATGGTTTATGGTTGGAGCGGCCTGACTCAGGCAATCGGGTTGAAGTATTACGCAACCCCGGGCATCGATATCCCGCCGGACACGGGCTTCCAATACAAGGAACCACCCGAGGAAGATGCCTGGATGCAGCCAGACGAATACGATCTGCTGATTGCCGACCCGACCGGCTATCTGTTCAACGTGTGGCTGCCGCGCGTCTCCACCGATGTGACGCCGGTCGGCGAGCCTTCGACGATGCAAAGCAACCTGTCGTTCGTCAAGGGCGGGATGGCGATGCTCGCCTATTTCGGTGCGTTCGGCCAGCAGGCCGCACAATTGCGCGCCGAGTCGGGCACGGTCTCGGCCATCTCGGGGATATTGAAGGCCCCGTTGGACATACTGGCCGACAAGTTTCGCGGCTACAAGGGGATGTGTTCGGACCTGTTCCGGCAGCCGAAAAAGGTCGAGGCGGCCTGCGAGGCATTGGCCCCGCACCTGCTGCACGTTGCCCTGAGCGGATCCGACCCGGACAAGAATGTGCCGATCACGGTTTGGCTGCACCGCGGTTGCCCGCCGTTCCTTTCGCCGGGGCAATTCGAGAAATTTTTCTGGCCCACGATGAAGTGGATCATCGAGGAGCTTTGGTCGCGGGGCCACCAGACTCTATGGTACGCCGAGGGCGAGTGGAATCCGGTCTTGAAGTGGATTCGCGAGTTGCCCGAGCAAAGCATTATCTATCACGTCGATCGCGACGACATTTTCGAGGTTCACAAGGCCGTGGGCGACAAGTTCTGCATCAGCGGCGGGATACCCAACGACTTGATGGCCTTCGGCAAGCCCGACGACGTCCGCGATTGCTGCAAACGGGTGATCGACGGCGTTGCCCGCGACGGCGGATACATCATGGACGCCGGCGCGATCATGCAAGACGACGCGAAAGAAGAGAACCTTCGAGCGATGACCGAATTCACACGCGAGTACGGAGTATACTAATATGAACGAAATGCAAACCGTCGATCGGCCGCCTGGAACCTGCATCACCTGGGACGAAAAACGCAAGGAGTTCCCGACCATCACCGGCGACGAACAACTCGTCAAGCGGGTATGGGAAGAGGTGGACGGCTTGGGCTATATGTACATTTGGCAGGTTTTATTGTCGTTCTGAAGCGAGCCGAACCATCGCAGCGCGTTCGACCAGCGCGTTCATGTTTTGTTTGTAGGGTGCGTGCAACGCACTAGAAAAGATAAGACGGGAATACATGGTGCGTTTCACGCACCCTACGAATAGTTTTTACGAACATCACGAAAAGCGAGGAACCATGAACGAACCGGATAAACTATTTGAGGCCGTGGCAGCGGCGCGTGAAAGTGAAGTGATGGAACTGGTCCGCGAGCGGATAACCGCGGGCGTGCCCGCCGTCGATATTCTCGCCGTGTGCAACCAGGGTATGGTCGAGTTGGGCAACCGCTTCGCCTCCGGCGAGTGCTATTTGCCCGACCTCATGTTCGCCGGCATGATTATGAAAGGCGTGGCGGCGGAACTCGAACCCCTGTTGGAAAAATCGCAAGAGGCCGCCACGCGCGGAACCGTGGTCGTCGGCTCGGTCCAGCACGACGTACACGACATCGGCAAGGACATCCTGGCCACGATGCTTCGCGGCGTGGGGTTCGAGGTCGTCGATCTGGGCGTGGACGTTCCGCCCGCCAAGTTTGTCGAGGCCATCGCCAAGCATAACCCGCAAGTGGTAGGCATGAGCGTGCTTCTTACTACCTGCTTCAAGTCGGTCATCGCCACGGTGAAGGCAATCGAGGCGTCCGGCGTGCGGGACAAAGTCTCGATAATGGTCGGCGGCGCGGCAGCCAGCGAGCTGCTTCGCGAAAACGCGGGCTGCGACTTTTACGGAAAAACGGCTGTTGACGGCGTTAAATTTGCGCGAAACGCAACCGAGGCGGCGTAGGATAACCGCCGTATTGTGCATTTTGTTGTATAATACTGGGTGGCGCTCCGTTTCAAGGAGGGCGCATGCCCACGTTGCGCTCGGCGGCGCACCGCTCGATGAAAGCCCCGCAATTATGAGAAGCTCACACGGAAAGTCGACGCTTTTGGCTGTATTGGCTTGGTCATTGCTCGCCCCGGCTGTCTGGGGACAGGAGTGGGCCAAGGAAATGTTCGAAAAAACGACGCACAACTTCGGCGTCGTCGCCCGCGGCGCAAAGGTCGAACACCGCTTCGTCCTGGAAAACATCTACGTCGAGGACGTGCAAATCAGATCGGTCAGTTCCACTTGCGGGTGCGCCAAGATCGAAGTCACGAAGAAGTTGCTGAAAACCTGGGAAAAGTCCGAGATTGTCGTTCAGGTCGATACCCGGGGTTTTCTTGGCCGCAAGGACTCGACGATTACGGTCGTCTTCGACCAGCCGTTCTACGCCGAGGTGCAGTTGCACGTCCATTCCTATATCCGCAGCGACGTTGTCATTCAGCCGTGGGCCGCCGAGTTCGGCACCGTCGCCCAGGGCGCCGGTGCCAGCCAAACGCTTAGAGTAACCTACGCCGGCCGGAGCGACTGGCAAATCGAGCGGGTCGAATCGACCAATCCAAACGTCGAATTTCAGATCGAAGAGGCCTACCGAGGCGGCGGACAGGTGAGCTACAACCTTACGGTTCGGCTGCTTAAGACCGCACCGCCGGGCTATATCCGCGACCACTTGATCCTGGTCACAAACGATCGCAATACCGCTTCGACGCGAGTGCCGATTGCCGTCGAGGGCGTGGTGACCTCGCCGCTGAGCGCGCGGCCCTCGCCCCTGTTGCTGGGGTTGGCCGAACCGGGATGTTCGACTACGCGAAACCTCGTCGTCCAAGGGCAGGCGCCGTTCCGCATCACCTCCGCCACTTCGACCGACTCCCGCTTTTGCTGTCAGATCGGCGGCGAAGCGAAACAGATTCATATCGTGCCGGTGACGTTCCGCGCCGAAAAGGCCGATGCCCAGGGTATGGTTGAGACGACGATCAAGATCGAAACCGATTTGACCGGCGAATCGACGCTGGAAGTTCGCTCATCGGTGCAAATCGTATCTCCGAAAACGTAACCGATCTCCCCGCCGGAGGGGCTGGACGACCGGCGGCGTCTCTCGTTACACTTGTTGCTTTGGAGCTGCGATAGGCTTGCTCCCTGCGTGCGAATTAACCGGGTTGCTCCGGTTTTTTCCCATTCCAAGAATGTTAATCCCTTTGGATTTTTGCTTTTTAGCCACTACAGGAACCGAACATGGAAAAGCGCGTGTACAATTTTGCACCGGGGCCGGCCGTGCTGCCCCTGTCCGTCATTGAAGAAGTTCAACGCGATTTGCTCTGCCTTCCCGGAGCGGGCGCGTCGATCATGGAAATCAGCCATCGCTCGAAAACCTTCGACCGGATCATCACCGGGGCCGAAGCGAACATCCGCAAGCTGCTCGGCGTGCCGGACAACTATCGCGTACTATTCATGCAAGGCGGGGCTTTCTACCAGTTCGCCATGGTCGCGCTGAACCTGCTGCGCGGCTCCGGCAAACCGGCCGACTATATCGTCACCGGAACGTGGAGCGGAAAGGCGATCAAGGAGGCCAAAACCCAGGGCGAGGCCAAACCGGCCTGGGACGGAAAACCCGACAACTTCATCCGCTTTCCAAAACAGGAAGAATTGAAGTTGAGCGCCGATCCGGCTTACGTCTACATGTGCTCGAACGAGACGATTCAGGGCGTGCAGTACCAGATCGAACCTGAAACCGGCGCCGCGCCGCTAATCTGCGATTCCTCGTCGGACATATTCTGCCGGCCGGTTCCGGTCGAGAAGTTCGGGCTGATTTTCGCCTGCGCGCAGAAAAACGCAGGTCCCTCGGGCGTGACGCTGGTCATTGTCCGCGACGATCTGCTGGAACGCTCCAGCGGAGATTTGCCCTCGCTGTTGAACTACAAGATAGTGGCCGAAAACAAGTCTTTGCTGAACACGCCGCCGACTTTCGCCGTCTACGTCGTCAAACTGGTTACCGACTGGCTGTTGAACGAGATCGGCGGTTTGAAAAAGATGGCCGAGATCAACAATCGCAAGGCGAAGATGCTCTACGATGCGATCGACGAGTCGGAGGGATTCTATCAGGGCCACGCCGCGAAGGATTGCCGTTCGACGATGAACGTGCCGTTCCGCATGCCCAGCGAGGATTTGCAGGCGGCGTTTCTCGAACAGGCCGCCGCCCGCGACTTGTGCAACCTGCAAGGGCATCGATCGGTGGGCGGTTGCCGCGCGTCGATCTACAACGCCATGCCCGTCGAAGGCGTCGAACTCCTGGCGCAATTTATGCGGGAGTTTTGCAAGAAGAATAAATAGTTCCGGTTACGGAAAGTATGGCGGGACAAGCTTTAGCGCAGTTCCGCCATACATTGATTTTCCGCCACAAACACAAAATAACTGCCACGAGTGCTTTGGGAAATCTTTGCTGCTCTGTTGATTTGTTTTCTAGGAAAGCTATAATAAAAGGGACAAAGGAAAACTGTGGCTGGCTGTGAACGACCATAAGAACAAGCACATCCGGGCAGCTATCGATTATGCGTTGTCGAAGGGTTGGCGACTGACCTTGGCTGGCTCTAGGGCACATGTCTGGGGACGCATGTACTGTCCGCAAGGCGATCGGAGCGGTTGTCAGTTCTCCGTGTTTTCAACTCCCCGGAATCCGCAAAAGCACGCCATGTGGATACGTCAAAACGTGGATGCGTGCCAGCATACGCTGGACAGAAGACGAAAGGAGCCAACCGATGAATTGTTATGATTTCGTCGTGGTGTTGAAGGGACTGGATATTATCGACGACGATTTGGCGGAAGCCTTATTTGAAGCGGGTTGCGATGACGGCACTCCGTTTTCTTCCAGCGGCGTTGCCGGGATCGGATTTAGCCGCGAGGCCGAGAACCTCGAATCGGCAATCCGTTCCGCCGTCGCCGATGTTCAAAAAGTCGGCTGTACAGTTCATTGCGTGGAAATCAAGGAGAATTCTCCGCTTTTGGCCGGCGTTTCCTGACCGCAGTCTGTCTGTCACCAGTCACCGTCCATTACCCACCGACCATTCCTTTCATGGGACGCCCGCCTACCATTCTCTATGCCACGACCTACGCTGCTCGCGTCTCCGCGCGTCTTCGGCAGCTCCGCGCAGAACATGGCTTCTCAATGCCCGCGTTGGCCGACCATCTTTCCGTGCTCGGTCGTCGCGTATCGTTAGCGACCCTCTATGCCTACGAACGGGGCAAAGACGCCGGGGGCGTCGATCTGCCACTGGAACTGATCCCTCTGATTGCCGAAGCCTACGGTTTTTCCCATCCTGGCGACTGGCTCCCTGAAGTGTGGCGTCCGTCAACTCGACGAAAAACTCCGTCCGACGCCGGTAGTTCGTCGATGCACTCGCCGAGCGGCGGAATCCCGCGTTCTTCAAATGACATACTTGATAAGTGAGTGTAAGTATCATTGGGCCAGGGCCTAACAAAGGACTTGGCAACTTATTCTCGCGCATAATCCGCACTGTTCAACAGTCTCGCAAGGCGCGGAACAAGCAGATTGGGTTCTCCGACAAGAAATACCGAACGGCGGGCAGGTCGAGCCGTCCGCCGTTCGGGGCGAGTGAATGCTTCCGGTGTTCCGGGGTCCGATTATTTCTGGACCATATCCTTCAGCGCGCGAAGGGCTCGGATCTTCACCTTGTTGTAGGCTGGCTTTGCGGGGCGGTCCTGCATTTCACCGGTGAAGGGATTGCGGACGTTCTTCTGCGCGGGGCGAGCGGGCACCTTTTTCTTCTCGATCTTCAATAAGCCCGGCACGGCGAATACGCCTGCGCCGCGGGGGCCGAGGTTCTTGCGAATTTCCTCGGTCAAAGCATCGAACACCTCGCCCACTTGCTTCTTGGTCAGATCGGTGGCGTTAGCGATGTTCTGTAGGATTTCGGTCTTCGTCGGAGCTTTTTTGGCTGTTTTGGCCATGAAAGATACCCTCCATGCGAGGTTTTAGATGTGGTGGATCTGTCCGCCCGATTTGTTTGGACCAGATGATTAAAGTCGAATAACGAAAAAATGCAACCCGGGAAATGGTAAAAACCCGGGAAATTTGGCAATTTTTTTAATTATAAGCCATAATTTGGGTAGATAGACTGCTTTTTTATCCTCGGCGCCCCTGAAATGCTTGTCGAAACGGCCCCGAGCGTTTAACATAATACCTAGGTAGAAACCGCTTGCAGCCCCTTGCCCGGCTATGTGTTTTTGGGAACTCCCAGCGGGTATTGGAGCGTTGATAGCACATTATACAAGGCTATCACCTGGAACAGTCGTGGAGGGCGTGATGGCGATCAGCCGATTTGTTATACCCGCCTACATAAGGGGGGGGGCGGTGGCCTTGACGGCGATCCTTCTAATCGCCGCATCAGTTTATTTCTTGGCTCAAACCCAATGTCTCGCCGCCGAGGCCGAGGCCGATGAAGCCCAAAACGTATTCCTGCCTCCCGATCGTGGAACGATGCGCAAGCTCTCGCAGGCGCAGACGCTCGTCGATCAAGGGCGTTACGGCGAAGCGGTTCGTTTTCTCGGCGAGATTCTCGAAGAGCCGGAGGACTTTTTCGTCCGCCCGGACAAAAACTCGCCCATCTACCGCAGCCTGAAATCAGAAGCCGAACGGATGATCGGCCGCTTGCCGGCAAAGGGCCGGGAACTGTACGAGTTGCAGTTCGGCGCTCAAGCCCGGCGGATGCTGGCCGACGCGTTGGCATCGGGCGACGTGTTGCGACTGGGTGAAGTGTCGCACAGATTCTTCCATACCAGCAGCGGCTACGAAGCCACTTTGCTGCTAGGGTTGCATCACTTCGATCACAATCGTCCGCTGGCCGGCGCCCTGGTGCTGCAACGATTGGAGAAGGAATGTACGCGCATCGACGAATTGGAACCCACCCTTTCGTTGACAATCGCCGCCTGTTGGCTTCAATCGGGCATGCCGGAGAAAGCCCGGGAATCGTTGGCCTCGTTGCGCGCGCGGCATCCGGCACTGGTGGTATCGGTCGCCGGCCGTGAAGTCCCCTTGTTCTCCGACGACGCGAATTCGATTCAATGGCTCACTGATTTAATCGGGCAATGGCCGCAATCCGACACATTGATCCCCAAGAACTGGTTGATGTTTCGCGGCAACACCTCGCGCAACGCGCCGGCCGACGGCGGCGCGCCGCTGTTAAACAAGCGTTGGCGCGTCCCGGTCGCGACCGATCCGATGACCGAAGCCCTGCTGTCTTCAAGCGGTAGTTTGACACAGCGGGGCGGATCGCTTATTCCCGTATTGCACCCATTGGCAGTCGATGACGTGCTGTTGATGCGGACCGTGAGCAATTTGTTGGCGGTCGATTTCGCCACGGGCAAACGTCTCTGGGAAGTGCCCATCGCCGATCCGGGCGATGACCCCAACTCGCTCGTCGCCGGCAACGTGCATAATATGCAAATAATGTCCTTGCAGAGCAAAACGCAACGAGTATGCGGCGATTTGACCTACGGTACCCTTAGCAGCGACGGTCGTCTTGTCTTCTCCGTCGAAGATTTGGGCACGGAATTCGGCAACGACTCCGTCGCCGTCAGGCAAATAATCATCTTGGGCCGAGTGGGCCGGCGCATCTCACGGTCGGACATCAATTCGCTCTGCAACCGCTTGGCGGCTCACGACATTCGCACGGGCAAATTGGTCTGGGAAATCGGCGGGCCGGAGGGCCAATACACGTTGCGGCAGGCCGGCGCGTTCTTCCTGGGGCCGCCGCTGCCCTTGATGGACAAGCTCTATGTGCTGGCTGAAATAAAGAACGAGGTGCGGCTGCTTGCGCTTGACTCCTCGACCGGCGACCTCTTGTGGTCGCAACAACTCAGCTTGGTGGAGCGGAGCGTCATGACCGCCGCCCAACGCCGTTGGGAAGGCGTTTCGCCCTCATACGCCGACGGCGTGTTGGTCTGTCCGACCAGCACGGGAGCGGTGGTCGGCGTCGAACTGGCCACAAGAAGCCTGCTCTGGGGATACTGCTACAACCAAGATCAAAACAGCCGCCAGCGGGGCGTCGTGGTGTTCAACGCCATGTCTCCCGACGGCAACGCGAACTTGCCCAACCGCTGGGTCGACAACGGCCTGACCATCGAGGACGGCAAAGTGTTGATCACGCCGCCGGATTCCAGTTGGCTGCATTGCCTGAATCTGATCGACGGCAATTTTCTATGGAAGCAACCGCGGAACAACGACCTTTACTTAGCGTGCGTGCATGAAGGCAATGCCGTTCTGGTCGGCGTCCGATCGATTCGCGCCTTGAAATTGAGCGACGGCAATTCGGCATGGGACGGGCAAAAAATCGACTTGTCCGAAGACGCATTCCCCAGTGGTCGCGGTTTCCTCAGCGGCGATCAGTATTTCCTGCCCCTCAGCACGGCGGAAGTGGCGGCCGTGGACCTTTCCGCCCGCGAGATCGCCCGCACCGCAAAATCGCAGGACGGCGTCGTGCCGGGCAACCTGATTTGCCATAAGGGAATGGTCGTTTCACAGGGAATGCAGGGCGTTGACGCTTACTTCCAGTTAGACGTCGCCGCGGCCGAGGCCGACCGGCGGCTGAAGGCCGATCCTAACGACGCCTGGGCATTGTCGCTCCGCGGAGAAATTGAACTTGGCACAGGCAACCGGCGCGAGGCAATCAATTATTTCCGCCGGGCACATGAATTGTCGAATGACGCTCGGCCCCGGCAAATGCTCCGCGAAGCGCTGCTCGATGGTTTGCGGACCGAGTTCGCCGCGTTCCGAGATCGAGAACATGAAATCGAACAACTCTTGGATACGCCCTCGCAACAGGCGGCCTATCTGCGGCTAATGGCTTCCGGCCTGAAAGGCGAGAAAGCATGGGACGAGGCGTTCTCGCGATACCTGGCGCTGATCGACTTGGCCCCGGGCCGGCCGCCGCTCGATCAGATCGAACCGGGGTTGTCCGCTCGCCGCGACCGCTGGATACGTGAACAACTTGCCGAGCTTCGCCAAGAAGCGACTGGTGAATCCGCGGCCAATATCGACGCATACGTCGCCAAACGGCTCGAATCGGCATTGGCCGACGCTGCCGCCGAGCCGTTGCGGCGGTTCTTCGATTATTTCGGCGGGGTGCCGGCGGCGGAACCAGCCGCCGCCGAGTTGGCGCGGCGCATGAAAGACGCCGGCGAAAAGTTGGCATTGACGCTGGCCTCGCCCCCGGCGGAAATCGCTCCCCAAAAATACGACGCCGAGTGGCCGAAAGGCAACGTCGAGTCTTCCACCGCGAAAGCGAAAAACCTGGCCGCGTTGAATATGCGTTACTTTCCCGTCGTAATGCAGGGCGACCCGGGACCGTATTTCCGCGACTTGACGATCAAATACAACCACGCTCAAAAATCCCTTTCCGCTTTCGATGGTTTCGGACGCGAACAGTGGCAAGTCACGTTGAAGGAAGAACTCCAACCGGGCAGCATGCCTTACAACTACACGTTGACCTACGCCCGTGCGGTCGGACCGCTGTTGATCTTTTCGCTGGGTTGGAACGTTTTCGCGATTGACACGCTCGATTTAGGAGAACAAGGCCAGCCGCAGGTTCGCTGGGTTAAAGACCTGACCAACCCAAGCTTTCGCTCTTGGGACAGCATTGGTTTCGTCAACAATCCGCCGGCGCCGATGTTGAACATCGTAATCCTGCAACAACATTCCGGCTCCCAAGATCAAGCGAAACTGATAGGGCATGCAAATCATAATTATGTTTGCTTTAACCGATTGGGCCACATCGTGGCCGTCGATCCCCTCGACGGCGAAACGCTGTGGGTGCGCCAGAATATGCCGAACAATTGTGAGTTGTTCGGCGACGAGCGGCACCTGTTCGTCCTTTCTGACGACCGCGAGGAGGCCGTTCTTCTGCGCGCCGAAGACGGCCAGGAATTGGGTAGCCGGAAATTGCCGCGGACGACCATGCAGCGCGGGACGAGCGACGGCAGGATCGTTAAAAGCTACACACCCTTGAATCATACGAGCATCGCCGAGCTGGGACGTAAATTGCTGCTCTGGTGGCCAGAGGGCAACCATCGGGAACTGACCCTGATCGACCCGCTGGAACAGCGCGACGAGTGGCCGCGACGGAAGTATTCGCACCAAGCCCGCGCTTGCGTCATCCCGAACGAGGCTGTCGGCGTGATGGAGCCGGACGGCCGCTTCGAATTGATTTCGCTCGCCGACGGCAAAACGATCGCCGACGTCAAGCTGGAAATGGAAACGGCATTGATCAACGTCACGCTGCTAAAATCGGGCGACCGCTTCTTCATCTTGGCCAACCACCAGCCCCCGAAGGGCAACTCGATCCCGATCCAACCGATGCCGAACCAAACGCCCGGTTCGCAAAATACGATTTTACACGGCCGCCTCTATGCCCTGGACTCGCAGGGAAAACTGCTTTGGCCGGAACCGGTGAAAATTGATAGGCAGATGATGTTGTCCGATCAGTACGAAGGGATGCCCGTGCTGTTTTTCGGTTGTCAGCATTACGAGCGGAAAGCTAACGGGCGAGGCGAGTGGAAACCCCGCATCCTGTGCATCGACAAATCCACCGGCCGCAAGGTCTATGAGGAAGTTTTCACCGGTCATATCAGTATTTTCGACATTTCCTGCGACGTGGAAAAAAAGACAATTTCCTTGACAATGCAGCCAAATGTCATTACGCTTGCTTTTACAGACGATCCCATACCGCCTCCCAAAGCCGCCGACACGCAACCCGCCGAGGCCTCGCCAGGGAGCAAAATCGCCCGCGCATTGCTGAATTCCATCCGTAAAACCTTCGTTCCAAATGTTGATCAAAATCAGGGCGAAGAGTGACCACGCGATTTTTGCATCCTATATTTTGAATATATAACCACCGGATACAAGATAGTTGTAAACGACCCCACCGCCCTGTCGGCTATATCCCCGACGCGCTTTCGGCCGGCAACTGGCATATCCAAACCGCCCCCCTAACGGCAGTATAACATGCGGTTATCTTACCAAGCGCCATGATCAAACCCACCGCCAAGCGATCATTATTCGTTGCCATTTTTCTTGCCGCCGCATGGTCCGGCGCGGCCTCGGCCGCCGTGAAGGAGGCGGATGTAGACCGTGTCATCGGGCGCGGATTGGAATGGTTGGCCAACCATCAATCGCGGCTCGGGCATTGGACGGCCAACAATAACGAATATCCCACGGCCATGACGGCATTGGCGGGCATGGCCTTGCTCGGCGAAGGCTCGACCACCGTGCAGGGAAAATATGCCCCCAACATCCGCCGCGCTGTCGATTACCTCGTCGGACGCAGCCGGCAAAACGGCCTGATCGGCGCCTCGGACGACAACCGCTACACCTACGGACACGGATTCTCGATGCTCTTCCTTTCCCAAGTGCTGGGCGAGGAGGAAGACGTCGATCGGCGCGAACGCCTGGTGGACGTCCTCACCCGCGCTGTTCAATTCACGGGCCAAGCGCAGACCAAAGGCGGCGGTTGGGGATACGTCAGCGCGAAAGACGGCGGCGGATTCGATGAAGGCTCGACCACGATCACGCAAGTTCAAGGACTGCGCGGCTGTCGGAACGCGGGCATACCCGTGCCGAAGGAAATCCTCGATAAAGCTATCGACTACATTAAAAAATGCACGGGACCCGACGGCGGCGTGCGATACAATCTAGCCGGAGCGGGCGGGGGCGGACGGCCGCCAATCACCGCCGCCGCCATCGCCTGCTTGTTCAACGCCGGCGATTACGACGATGAATTCGTCCCCAAAATCCTGATGTACTGCCGCCGAAACCTTTCCGACGTGTCCGGAAACAGTTTCGGACACTGGCACTACGCCCATTATTATTATGCACAGGTTCTTTATCGCGAGGGGGGCAAAGAGTGGGAAACGTACCGCGATAAACTATTCGAAAGAATAGTTTCAGAAGCAGGAGCCGACGGCGGATGGAACCAAGGTTACATCGGCACGGTCTACACCACGGCGATGAACCTGACAATCCTGCAACTGCCGAAGGGAGCCTTGCCGATTTACCAACGCTGAGAAATAAAACCGGAGGAGCGTCATTATGCCCAGGTTTCCCCTTACTCCCGCGGGATTTTTGGGAAGCATGGGAATTATGACCGCCGCCGAAAATCACCCGTCCAACCCGCGAGGAACATCGAATGAGCGATCGAGAATTCGACCAGCAGCAAACCGCTGCAATTGAAAAGCTGGGCAATGCAAAACGCAAAATCGTCGAACAGCTAAGCCAAGTCATCGTCGGCCAGAATCAGGTGATCGAGGAATTGATGATTTCGCTGTTCAGCCGAGGCCATTGCATGTTGGAGGGCGTGCCGGGGTTGGCGAAGACGCTGATGATCAGCACGCTGAGCCGCGCGTTGAATCTCTCGTTCAGCCGCATCCAGTTTACGCCCGACCTGATGCCGGCCGACATCACCGGGACGGATGTGATCGAAGAGAACCGCAGTACCGGCTCGCGTGATTTCCGTTTTCTCGAAGGGCCGTTGTTCAGCAACGTGATTCTGGCCGACGAAATCAACCGCACGCCGCCAAAGACCCAAGCGGCTCTGTTGGAGGCCATGCAAGAAAGGCAAGTCACGGTGGGCCGGGTGCGGCACGCCCTGACCGATCCGTTTTTCGTCCTGGCGACTCAAAACCCGATCGAGCAAGAAGGAACGTACCCCCTTCCCGAAGCTCAGCAAGACCGCTTCATGTTCAAGGTCTTCGTCGACTATCCGAACTTCCAAGAGGAGTTCGAGGTCGTGCGGCGAACGACCGCCGCGATGACCGATTCGATCGTTCCGGTGCTGACGGCGGAAGAAATCCTCGACTTGCAACGCATCGTCCGCCAAGTCCCCGCGGCCGATCACGTGATTCGTTTCGCTTTGGCACTGGTCAGGCAAACCCGCATCCGCGAGGCGGGAGTACCCGATTTCATCAAAGATCAGCTTAGCTGGGGAGCCGGCCCCCGGGCAGTCCAGTTCCTGATCCTCGGCGGCAAAGCCAGGGCGTTGCTCGAAGGCCGTACCCACGTAACTTGCGAGGACGTGCAAGCTCTGGCAAAGCCCGTGTTGCGGCATCGCCTCGTGATGAGCTTCACGGCCGAAAGCGAGGGCATAACGCCCGACAACGTGATCGAGCACATCTTGGAAATCACCCCCACCCGTGAAGACGAGCTGACCCGCGATGCAAGATTCCAGGAAATTTTTGCGTCCTGAGGCGATAAAACGCATCAGCCGCCTCGATCTACGCGCTCGATACATCGTCGAAGGGTTTCTCTCCGGCATGCATCGCAGCCCCTACTTCGGACAGTCGATCGAGTTCCGGCAACATCGCCAATATGCCCCCGGCGACGACCTCCGCTACGTCGATTGGAAGGTTTGGGCCAAACAGGACCGCTACTACGTCAAACAATTCGAGGAGGATACGAACCTCCGCTGCGCGCTGCTGTGCGACGTGTCGGCCAGCATGAGGTACGGCCGGGGCGCGCTGAACAAATACGAATACGCCTGCACCATCGCGGCCAGCCTGGCCTATCTCCAGTTGCGGCAGCAGGACGCCGTCGGCTGCGTTGCCTTCGACGAATCGGAACGGATGGTAATTCCCTTGCGGTCCAAGCGAAACCACCTGGATTCGATCGTCAAAGCCCTGGAAATGAGCGACCCCAGGGAAAAAACCGACTTGTTCCAGATTTTGCGGAACGCCACCGAAAGCTATCCGCGGCGCGGCATGATGGTGCTGATATCCGACTTGTTCGTCGATCGCGCGGGGCTTTTTCGCGGTCTGCGGCTGTTGCGCAGCCGGGGACACGACGTAATAGTCTTCCACGTCTTGGACGACGACGAGTTGGATTTCCCCTTCAGCGGGCCGACCCGCTTCGAAGGGCTTGAACTTGCAGAGCAACTCCGCTGTAACCCTCGCGCGCTTCGCGATGGATACCTCGACGCCCTGGAGCAATATCTCGAAGAGGTCCGCCTCGGCTGCTCGAAACACAACGTCGATTACACGCTGCTGCGCACCAGCCAGCCGTTGGACGCCGCCCTGGCCGCGTTCTTAAGCAATAGAATGAGAATTAGACAAAAAGTTTGACAATTTACGGAATATAGAGAGTGCGAAACAGGGAGTGCGAAGCCGCAAGCGGCTTTCTTACCCACTAGCCACTAGCCACTAACCATTAGCCACTAATTCCCTCCATGCCTTCATTCGTCAATCCAGGACTGTTTTGGACCCTGGGCCTGCCGACCCTGGCGGTGGTGGCCATTCCGGTGTTGATCCACTTGATCAACATGATGCGCCATCGTCGGATCGAGTGGGCGGCAATGGAGTTCCTTCTGCTGAGTCAGAAAAAACACCGCACCTGGGTCATCTTCAAACAGTTGTTGCTGCTGCTGATGCGGATGCTCGCCGTAGCGGCCGTCGTCTTCCTGGTTGCTCAACCGAGACTGCAAAGCCAGTTTGGGAATCTGCTCGGCGGCGTCCACACCCACCACATCGTTCTAATCGACGACAGCTACTCGATGTCCGATCGCTGGGCCGATACCGACGCCTTCTCCGAAGCAAAGCGAGTAATCGAGCAAATCGGCTTGAACGCGGTCCGCGAGAACCATCCGCAATCGTTTTCGCTGATTCGCTTCTCGAACGCGGCCATGCCTCCGGGCGTCGGCAAGCCGGACATGCTCAAACACGCCGTGGGCCAAAACTTCGACGAAGAGTTGGAAAAACAGCTAGGCAAGCTGAACGTCTCGCAGACGGCTGCCGGTCCGCTGCCGGCGTTGCAATCGATAGCCAAACTGTTCGGCGACACCGCCGACGAACAACGCATCGTATACCTGATTTCGGACTTTCGCGTCCGGCAATGGAACGATCCCCAGGAAATCCGCAAGGAGCTGGCCCAATTGGCCGATATGGGCATCGATCTCCGGCTGATAAACTGCGTCGATCGCGTGCGGCCCAATTTGTCGATCGGTTCGCTGGAGCGCGTCGAAGGCATCCACGCCGCAGGCGTTCCCTGGTTCATGGACGTAACGGTATGGAATCACGGCTCCGATTCGGTTTCGGACGTTGCGGTTACGCTGAGCGAAGACGGCCACGGGCGGCCGTCGGTCGTGGTGCCTGAAATCACTCCGAATCACACGGCAACGGAGCGGTTCCTGGTGCATTTTCCGGCAGCCGGTCCGCACGACGTCACCGCCCAATTGTCCGGCGACGCCGTCGAGGCCGACAATCATCGCTACGCGACGATCGCGTTGCCGGCGGCCGTTCCGGTATTGTTGGTCGACGGCGATGCAAACGCCCGCGATGCGCGCTATTTCAGCTATGCGTTGGCGCCGGGCGAATCGGTTCGCACGGGGGTGCAGCCGCAGATCGAGATGCCCCGATTCCTCAGCCTCAAACCGCTCGAGGAATTTCAGGCGATCAATTTGATGAACGTCGGCCGGCTCGACGCCTCGGCCGTCACGGCGTTGGAGAAATACGTCGAGGCTGGCGGTGGGGTGGCGTTTTTCCTCGGCGACCGCGCGGAATTGAATTTCTACAACGACGTCCTTTACAATGACGGAAAAGGGCTTTTCCCCGTCCCGCTCGAACGCGAGGCCGAATTGCTCGTCGACCGTCTGGAGCCGGCGCCCGACATGCAAGTCGAAAACCATTTTATTTTCCGCGTCTTCGCCGCCGAGCAGAACACTTTTTTACAAACGGTCACTGTCGAGCGGTATTTTAGCGTGCCCAACGGCTGGCGTCCGCCGGCCGACTCGACCACTCGCGTTATCGCCCGCCTGAGAAACGGCGCGCCGCTGATGATCGAGCATCAATACGGCAAGGGGCGCGTGGTGGCTTTCCTCAGCAGCGCCGGCCCAAGCTGGAACAATTGGGCGCGCAATCCCAGCTTCGTGGTGGCCGTGCAGGACTTACAGGCGCACCTTTCCAGCCGCGGTGCCGAAGCATTCTCGCACACGGTCGGCGCGCCGCTGGTTCTGAAGTTGAACCCGGCCCTCTATAAAGAAGAAGTCCGCTTTATATATCCCGAGCAGTCGGGCGAACCGCCCCTGGCGATGCAGGCGGCGAAATCGGACGACGGCCTCTTAACCGCCACCCTGAACGAAACCGGCGTCAGCGGCTTCTACGAGGCGCGGCTGATCAGCGCCGACGGCACGCCCGAGATTCGGCGGTACGCCGTGAACGTCGATCCGGCCGAGGGCGACTTGTCCGCGATCGACGGTTCCCAGCTCGCCGCCCGGCTCGAAGGCGTGAAATACAAATACATGCAATCATCCGCCTTCCGCTCCACGGCCGAGGAGCTTGCCGGATACAACCTCAGCGACGCACTTCTGTATGGATTGATTCTGTTGTTGGTGGGCGAGCAAATCCTGGCCTGGTCGGCCAGCTATCATCCGGCAAAGCGCCGCCCGTTGGGAAAAGGAGGCGCCGCATGACACGTTTCCCGCTGATGCTGTTCGCCGAAGAAGGAATCGTTCGCAAAACGTTCGAGTGGGCGCGCATCCAAGAGAACTCGGATTGGATCGCGCCGATTGCCGTGCTGCTTGCCATTCTGTTGTTCGTCAGGTGGATGTACAATCGCGACGCCGTTGAACTTCGGCCCTGGTGGCGATGGTTGTTGACCGCGTTGAGGACGGCGGCATTTCTTGGTCTGCTGGTTCTCTATTTACAGCCGAACTGGCGTTCGGAGCGCGAGGAAGTGCGCAATTCACGCGCCCTGCTGCTGTTCGACACGAGTCTGAGCATGAGCCTTTCCGACGCCGGCCCCGCCGACAAAGGCCAAGCCCGCCCCAGAATGCAAGAAGTCGTCGAGGGGTTGGAAACCTCCGATTTCATCGAACGGCTCCGCAAGGTTCACGACGTCGATTTTTTCAAGTTCGACGACGAGTTGAAACAAGATAGTCTGCTCTCCTTGAAAAAACTGTCCGAGGATGAATCCGTATCGGGCGACGCGGGAGGCGGCCCCGGCCGCCGCTCGCAGGACGGCGGTGAAGAAGATCGGGGCGGCAAACCGGCCGAATCGCCGCCCGACCTGAAAACACTCTTGACTCCGCGAGGGGCCGAAACCCGGCTCGGCCAGGCGCTGCGCCAACTGATTCAACAGGAGCGCGACACGCCGGTCTCCGGCATCATCGTCTTCACCGACGGGGGCCAAAACGCAGGCGTCTCGCCCGACGCGGCCATCGAATTGGCCCAGGAAATGAAAATCCCCGTGTTCGCCGTCGGCATCGGCTCCGACGAACAACCGGTCAACGTCGCCGTCTCGGATTTAATCGTTCCTGCCCGGGCGTATCCCGGCGACCGTTACACGATCACCGGTTATCTTCAGGCGCAGGGCATGCCGGGCAAGACGGTGAACGTGCAGGTGCTTTCCCGCCCGGCCTCTAACGGCGCAATTGTCGACAAGGAAACCGAGGGCGAAGTGCTGGAAAGCCGCGAGGTCACGCTCGGCGGCGACGGCGAAGTCTTACCAGTGAAATTCGAGTTGATCCCCGAAGAAGCGGGCCGCCGCACGTTGCGGTTGCGGGTGGAAGCCCCGCCCGACGACAGCAATCCGGCCGACAATGCCCGAGAAGCCGACATCGAAATCGTCGATCGAAAAACCCGCATCTTGCTGTTCGCCGACGGTCCGATGCGCGATTACCAGTATCTCCGCAATATGCTCTATCGCGACCAAAATATCGAGCTGGATGTTTACTTACAGAGCGGCCAGGAGGGAATATCACAGGACGCCGACGCGATTCTCGACGATTTCCCGACCACGCGCCAGGAAATGTACCTTTACGATTGCGTCGTCGCCTTCGATCCGAATTGGCAAGCACTCAGCAGCCAGCAGATCAAGCTGCTCGAAGACTGGGTTTCCGACCAAGGCGGCGGCTTGATCGTCGTCGCCGGGCCGGTCCACGCCTGCCAGAGCATCTCCGGCTGGGTTCACGACCAAAACATGGCCACCGTGCGAAATTTGTATCCGGTCGAGTTTTTCGGCCGCCTGGCAACCATCGAAGGTGGGCTTTATGCCGGCAAGGAGGCTTGGCCGTTGGACTTCACCCGCGAAGGACAAGAAGCCGACTTCCTCTGGATTGCCGACACGGCCACGGCCAACCGCGAGGCATGGGGATCGTTTCCCGGCGTCTATAGCTGCTGCATGGTTAGGGGGCCGAAACCCGGCGCTACCGTATATGCCTGGTTCTCCGACCCGCGCGCCGTGCAAAGCGGAAATCAGCCGGTCTATTTCGCCGGACAATTTTACGGATCCGGAAATGTCTTCTACCTGGGTAGCGGCGAAATATGGCGGCTCCGAATGGAAGACGAAACTTATTTCGATCAATTTTACACCAAACTGATTCGGCACGTCTCGCAAGGCCGCTTGTTGCGCGGTTCCACCCGCGGAGTCTTGCTCACCGGACAGGATCGATACCTGTTGGGGAACACGGTCGAGGTCCGCGCGCAACTATCCAATCTCCGCCTGGAACCTCTCGAAGCATCCAGCGTCCAATTACAGGTGTTCGCGCCGGACGGCTCGACGCAAACCATCACGCTCGATTCGGATCCGACGCGTCTCGGTGCATTTCTGGGCCAATTCCCCGCCTTGCAGGAAGGAACCTACCGGCTGGAATTGCCGGTCCCCGAAAGCGAAAACGAAAGGATTTCCAGACGAATACAAGTAAAAACTCCCGACCTCGAACGCGAGAACCCCCGGCGAAACGACGCTTTGCTTAGTTCAATCGCCAGTGATACGGGCGGAAAGTACTACATAGGCATGAGCAGCGCGACCGCGATGCACGGTTCTCCCCCCCTAGCGATGCAGTTGAAAGACCGCACAAGCACCGCCGTCCTCCCAATTGCCCCAAACCCGCAGGAAAAAGAGGTTTGGCTCCGGTGGATTATGTATGCCTTGTTCGGGTTTTTGTGCTTCGAGTGGCTGATTAGGCGTTTGCTGCGCTTGGCGTAACACAGATTGGTGTAAAATAGTAAGGGGTGAAATTCGCCCGGCAATCGATGGCGAGTATTTGAGAAAATCGACCTATCATGGCACCGCAAGACCTTAACACCCATCCGACGCTTGCCCCCGCGGCACGAACCATGCTAGGCGCGCTGCGCCGCCGCATCCGCCAATATATTTGGGTGGAGGGATCGGCTGCCGCTCTGGCTTGGCTGGGAATTGCATTTTGGGCCAGCCTGGCCTCCGATTGGTTCTTCGAGCCGCCGCCGGCCGTCCGTGCAATCATGCTCGCCGCGGTCGCGGCAGTGCTTGTCGTCGTCCTGTTCCGCATGATCGGCCGCCGCGCATTCGTTCCCATATCCGACGCAAACGCGGCCACGGTCCTCGAGCGCCGCTTTCCGCAATTCGACGACAGCCTACTGACGGCCGTTTTGCTCGGAGACCGCACGCCGGACGATACATTTAGCCAGGAGATGCTCGCCAATACGTGCAACTCGGCCGCGGCGCGGGTCGAGGAAATCGAGTTGAACAAGGTCTTCAACCCGCGCCCGTTGTGGCTCAACTGCGGGGCCGCGGTCCTGTTGGTCGCCAGCATCGCAATGTTCGCCGTAATGTTCAGCGCGGCGTTCGGGGTCTGGGCCAATCGCGTCTTGGCGTTGTCGAACGATCTCTGGCCCCGCTACTGTAAAATCGAGGTGGACGGATTCAAGGACGGCGTGCGCAAGGTGGCGCGCGGGTCAGACGTCGAGGTAATCGCCAAAGCCGACACCCGAATGCCGCAAATGCCGGACAGGGTCGAGATCCGTTATCAGACCGAAGGCGGCGCCCGCGGCCGGGTGACGATGGACCAGCGCGGCATGTCGCAAGGAGAAAAAGATTATTTTCAGGAATATTCCCATACATTTCGCGGCGTGCTTTCGGACATTTACTTCGACGTGGTGGGCGGCGACGACCGCGTTTACGACTTGCGAATTCAGGCGGTCGATAGCCCCACGATCGCTCGAATGACCCTCGATTGCGAGTTGCCGGCGTACATTCGCCGCGACCAGCCGCCGCTGCCCGTCACCGGCGTGATGCAGGTGCCCAAGGGGAGCCGCGTGACCGTCATCGCCGAAGAGGCCAACAAGGAGCTGGTCCGCGTGCAGGTCGATATGCTCGTTTCGGACAAGCCGCAACAAACTGAAATTTTCGAGGCCGACAAACTCGCCGCCGACCGCCGCGGATTTAACTACACTATCGAACGGCTCGACGACAACACGACGCTGCTGTTCACGCTGCACGACGTCGACGAGATCACCGGCCGGGATCCGGTTCGGTTGGTGCTGGTGGCGGCGCCCGACCAGCCGCCTCAAATGACGGTGCAAATGGACGGCATCGGGATGGCGATAACGCCCCAAGCTTGCGTGCCGGTGGTCGGCCGAATTGCCGACGATTACGGCGTGGGGCGGATATGGTTCGAGTACGGCATCGACGACCGCGAGCCGGAAAATCGCCCGATTGCCGATCTGCCCGACGCTCCCGCCGTCTACAATCTCTCGGGCGAGGCGTTGGAGATTCGCGATCTCGGTTTGAAGCCGGGCCAAAAACTGACGCTTTCGGTGCGGTCATCCGACTTGTGCGACCTGGGCCAAGGAGCCAACCTTGCCGGCAGCGAGCGATGGCTGCTCGACGTTGTCTCGCCCGATCAACTCCGCGCGATGCTCGAAGCCCGCGAGTTGGTGCTCCGTCAGCGCTTCGAGCGGATGCTGCAAGAAACGGCTGAAACCCGCGACCTGCTGGCGCGGCTCGAATTTGAATCGGAAATCTCCGATGAATCCGGTGCGGAAAAGCCGGCCGGCAGCGAGCCGGGCGACGCGGCCGCCGTGGAATCGGCCGATACGCCCGAGCGCCGGGCGTCGCTGCGTCTGCTCCGCGTGCAGGGCGCGCTGAGCAACTCCCGTAAAAGCGCCCAGGAAGTGCTGGGCACGGCCGAGGCCTTCGACGACATCCGCAAACAATTGGTCAACAACCGCATCGACACCGAGGAATTGAAACGCCGTTTGGAAGACGGCATCGCCCGGCCGCTATTCAACATCGGCGGCGAGATGTTTCCCGAGTTGGAACGCCGCATCGAGGCATTGCAGGCTGAGTTGGAAAATCCCCCGCTGGCCCCCGAGCTGCGCGACCGGGCGCAGCGCCAAGCCGACGATATCGTGCTCGCCATGCAGAAAGTTCTCGACAGGATGCTCGAACTGGAGAGCTTCAACGAAGCGCTCGAGTTGCTGCGGCAGATCGTCGATGAACAGAAAAATCTCCAGGAAGAAACCCAGAAACGCCATAAAGACAAACTACGCGACCTGTTAAAGGAGTAGACCATGAGGACCGACGTTCGATTTACGATCGTATTCGGGGCGGCCCTGGCGGCGTTGTTGTGTTTATCCACGGCGCTTTTCGCCCAAACCGGCGAGGAAGCCGCCCGGCCGGAACAAGACGGCGATAAAGCCGCGAGCGAGGAGGAGCTTAGCCCCGCGGAAAAGCTGGCCTTGCATGAACGGCGCATCGCCGACCAATTCAAGCGTCTCGAAGGGGTGCTGCTGCGGATGGCCGAACTCAGCGCCGGCAGCGACCCCCGCCGCGCCGCCCTGTTGAAACGAGCCGTCGCCCAAAGCAAGGATAAGCTGATCGCCGTCCGGCTCGAACAACTCGTCGAACTGCTCGGAAAAGACCAACTCTCGCAAGCCTTGGAGAGCCAGTCCGATCTCGACCTCGACCTGAACGCGCTGCTCGAATTGCTGATGAGCGAGGATCGATCGAAAAACCTCGAAAAAGAACAAGAACGCATCCGCCAATATATTAAAGACCTCAATCGAATCATCAAGCAGGAAAAAGACATCCAGGGCCGTACCATCGGCGGCGACAACAATAAACGCTTGGCCGAAGAGCAGGGAAAACTTGCCGATAAAACCGGCGACCTGGCGGAAAAAATGAAAGCCGACGGAGGCAGCAAATCAGAAAGCGGAGAACAAAAGGGAGGAAAAGGAAAGGATAAAGACGGAAAGCAGGACGGTAAAGAAGGCAAAGATAAGTCTGAATCCGAAGGGCAGGAAGGACAAGAAGGACAAGAAGGGACAGAAGGCCAGCAAGGTCAGCAAGGCCAACAAGGCCAACAAGGGCAACAAGGCCAGCAAGGGCAACAAGGCGAACAGGGCCAGCAAGGGCAGCAAGGGCAACAGGGCCAGCAAGACCAATCGCAAAATCCCGCCGAAAAACGGCTCCAAGCCGCTAAAGATAAGATGAAAGAGGCGGAAAAGAAACTCGAAGAGGCGCAACGCGAAGGCGCCGCCGAAAAGCAGGAAGAGGCGCTCCGCGAGTTGGAAAAGGCCAAGGCCGAGCTGGAGGAAATCCTCCGCCAGCTTCGCGAGGAGCAGATCGCCCGGCTGCTGGCCATGCTCGAGGCCCGCTTCCGCAAGATGTTGCAGATGCAGCAGGAGGTATACGTCGGCACGCTGCGGCTCGACTCCGTGCCGGCCGCGCAACGTACGCACAACCACGAGATTGAATCGAGCCGGCTAAGCGGCAAGGAATCGCAGATCGTCGTCGAGGTTGACAAGGCCCTGCTCTTGTTGCGCGAGGACGGCACGGCCGTCGCTTTCCCCGAGGCAATCGAGCAAATGCGCGACGACATGCGACAGGTCGTTCACCGGCTTTCGCGGGCGGCCGTCGGCAAAATCACCCAGGGCATCGAGGAAGACATTCTCGAAGCGCTGAAAGACATGGTCGAGGCCCTCAAAAAGGCCCAAAAAGACCTCGAAGACAGAAAACAACAAGGCCGGCCGCAAGCCGGCCAGGGACAAGACCCGCCGCTGGTCGATCTGCTGGCGGAAATACGCATGATACGCGCGCTGCAAATGCGCGTAAACAAGCGAACCGACAGATACTCCAAAATGATCGAAGGCGAACAGGCCGACGATCCCGAGTTGGTCGAGGCCCTGCAACGCCTCGCCGAACGAGAAGAACGCATTTACCGAGTCACCCGCGATCTAGGATTGGGGAAAAACCAATGAAACCGGCTCACACGACAATAAGAACCGACCGCACGGTGCGGGCGACGCGTCGCCTGCCGTGGTTGATTGCCGCAATCATGTTATTACCGCTTGCCGCTCCGTTGGCGGCGCGGGCGGCCGACCCGCTGGCCAATACGCCGCCGGTTTGGAAGTCCGTGCCCGCCGAGCAGGTCAAGACAGATGCGCTCGAATGGCTGAAAACCGAAACCGCCGACGCCGGCATCCGCGCCAAGGGCGAGGCCCTCTGGAGCAAGCTGCCGCCCGATGCGTCCGACGACGACTTGCTGGTCCGTCTAGCGAGAACCTACGCGCTGGCCGATGAGAACGCGGCCAAGTTGGTCGAGCTTTGCTCGCAGCCGCGGGGTCAGTTGGTGCTTCCTTCGCAGGCGTGGTTGCTCGACGGCTCGCGGCCGCCGCTGATGGTGAATAATCTCCGCTTGCTGTACGCCCGCTGGCTGGTCGACGAATCGTTGTACGACGAGGCTTTCGAGAAGCTGTCCGGCCTCGAGCCGCAAGACGTGGTTGCCCCGTCGATGTTGTTGTTCTATCAGAGCGTAGTCTGCCACTCCTTGTTGAACAAGGAATCGGGTTTGAAGTCGATCGACACGTTGCTGCAAGGCGAGCAGTACAGTCCGCGGCGCTACGTCGTACTTGCTCGGCTCATGCAGGACGATCTGAAGGAGCTTCAAGACGACACGCTCGACCATATCGCCCGGCGGATGGACGATGTGCGCCGCCGCTTGGATTTGGGTCGGGCCGGCCAGAAAGTTCGCCAACGCCAGGACGGCATCATCGAATCGCTCGACAAGATCATTAAGAAGCTCGAAGAACAGATGCAGCAATCGCAGTCCGCCTCGCTTGCTCCCAGCAGCCCAGCGCCCGACAGCAGGCTCATGGGCGGCAAAGGGCCGGGTGAAGTGGACCGGAAAAATATCGGTTCGGAGGATGGTTGGGGCAACTTGCCTCCGAAACAGCGGGAGGAGGCCATGCAGCAGATCGGCCGAGATTTCCCCTCGCATTACCGCGACGCCATCGAGCAATATTTCCGCCGTCTCGCCGCCGAAGAAAAAGATAACAAGTAGAGGATGAAAATGGGAACAGACACCGCAATATTCCTGACTATGATACTCGGCTTGGCGTTGCCGCAGTTCGAAGCGCAAACGCTCGACGGCCAAACTCACACCGGAGAGCTGATCGAACTTTCGGCCGATCGCGCGACCTTCGGCACCGCCCAGGGAAGCACGACGCTGGAAACGGAAAACATTTTATCGATCGCGGCAAAAGAGCCGGTTGAACAAAGTGAAAAACCGCCCGTTGTCGTCGAATTAACCGATGGCTCGGTGATCTTCGCCGGCAATTACATCGCTAGCGAGGGCCGCGCGCGAATCACCCTGGCCAACGGCGAATCCGTCGAGTCGCCGATTTCGGCGGTTCATTCAGTCCGTTTTCACGGCGGCGAGCTTCAGGCCGAACAATGGACGCGGCTAACCGGGACCAAAGCCGACAGCGATCTGCTGGTCATTCGCGCCGATGAAACGCTCGATTCGCACAAGGGCGTGATCCAGAACGTGACCCAGGACACGGTCGGCTTCGATCTCGACGGTGAAATTCTACCCGTCAAACGGACGAAAGTTTACGGATTTGTCTACCGGCACGGCGACGGCGACGAGCCGCCGCCGGCAATTTGCCGGATAACCGACGCGACCGGGTCGCGTTGGGCCGCGCGGATCGTCGGCCTCGAGGGCGCTCTGCAATGGGAAACGCCCACCGGCCTGACCGTGTCGCAACCGCTGGAGAGCGTCGTTCGGGTCGATTTTTCAAGCGGCAAGGTGGTCTATCTCAGCGACATGAATCCCGACTCGATGAACTG
>Ga0123335_1002166_pt1 | contig 30075 bp, 28 predicted proteins | sample BiotimSIPDNA_2_FD_89707 | JGI IMG/M metagenome (GOLD analysis project Ga0123335, IMG submission 89707) | Anaerobic biogas reactor microbial communites from Washington, USA - Biogas_R2 time_0 SIP DNA | ecosystem: Engineered > Bioreactor > Anaerobic > Unclassified | place: Washington, USA... | reverse complement strand
AGGATAAAATGACTCTTTCGTTCGAAGAAATAAAGGACATTCTAGGTTTTGAAATAGATCATTCATTTTTGAACTATAAAAAAGAACTTTTAGAACTGGGCTTTGAATGTAAAAAGATTTCCCTAAAAGAAAAAGCGATTATTTTTGAGAGAAGAAAAGAGATATAATACAGGGGTGGATTTATGGTTGAAATTAGAAAATATAATAGAAATAGAGACCAGGATTTACTAATTGAATTGATGAAAAGGGAAGGCGATGATTGGTCTTGCTACTTAAATGCAAAAACACTTCCCAAATATCTTATAGTGTTGGACACATCTATCACATATGTTGCTTATGAGGAAGAGTCTCTTTGTGGATATGTCAGAGGGATAGATGATTACGGAATATACATATACTTGTGTGACCTACTAGTAGATAAAAAATATAGGGGAAGGGCAATTGGAAAGAAGCTAATGGAAGCGGTACTGGATGATTTCCCTGATTCTATAGTCTATGTGATGTCTGATGTGGATGAATACTACCAAAAATTAGGATTTATAAAAGAGGGATCGGTATTCAGGGTTATGAATTCTAATAAATAGTATTTCATTTTTTTTATACATATTATGGCTTTTTGCATTTTTTATACGGCTTTTTAAGATAGTTCCTGAATTGTTAAAAGATGAGCATTTTAGAGGTCTTTTGTAATGACTTATTTTTATCTTAGTGATAGAATACCTTAGGATGAAAAAATAGTCTTTGGAGAGTCATTATGCAATCACTTAGGGAATTATTTAAAATAGGGATCGGGCCTTCAAGTTCTCATACTATGGGACCGGAAAGGGCTGCAAGAATTATTTTGGAAAAATATAATAACGCAAGAAAAATTGATGTTATTTTGTATGGTTCACTAGCTTTAACTGGAAAGGGGCATGGGACTGACAGAGTATTGAAGCAAGTTTTAGGCGAAGACACAGTTATTACTTTTGATATGACATCAAAAGATATGAAACATCCAAATACAATGGATTTTGTAATTCATACCGAAGAAGATACAAATATTCTTGAGAGAGTATACAGCATTGGCGGAGGATCAATAGAATTTGAAAACAATATCTATGTTGAGCCTAATGCGATTTATACGTTAAAATCGTTTAAAGAAATTAAAGAGTATTGCTGCGAAAGAGAAATTAGAATATGTGACTATGTTTTTCAAACTGAGCCAGAAATCGTTGATTATTTGGAAGATGTTTGGGACCATATGCGCTCATGTATAAAAGTAGGATTGAAAGCCACAGGTATTCTCCCGGGAGGACTTGGAGTACAACGCAAAGCAAAAATGCTATTTGGACAAAAACATATCGATGAAGCGCCCGAGACAAGGGAAAGCAGAATGGTGTGTTCTTATGCTTTTGCTGTGGCAGAACAGAATGCGGCAGGAGGAGAGATTGTTACGGCTCCAACGTGTGGATCTTGTGGAGTGCTCCCCGCGGTGTTGTTCTATATGCAGCAGAAACACTCCTTTAAGGATGAGCAAGTTATCCGGGCTCTTGCAACAGCAGGACTTATTGGAAATTTAATTAAGTCAAACGCTTCTATTAGTGGAGCTGAGTGTGGCTGCCAAGCAGAGATTGGTAGCGCATGCTCAATGGCTGCAGCTGCATTAGCTGAGTTATTTGAGATGGATATTGACCAAATAGAATATGCCGCTGAAATAGCTATTGAACATCACTTAGGGTTAACTTGTGACCCGGTTCGTGGATTAGTACAAATACCTTGTATTGAAAGAAACGCTGTTGCCGCAATGCGCGCTATAAACTGTTTGAATTTAGCAAATTTCCTAACCTATACCAGGAAAATATCCTTAGATACCATAATTCAAACAATGTACGAAACAGGAAAGGATTTGAATAAAATGTATAAGGAAACAAGTGAAGCCGGGTTAGCTAAGCTATACAGGGAATAGATACAAGCTGAATAAATAATGGCCTCTAAAATTTGAAAAGGTTTTTGATTTTTTAAAAAAGATTATAAAAGTTTACTAAAATATGCTCGCTTATTATAATGTAAGTGAGCATATTTATATCTACGTTTGGTAGATTCTACCAATATTCGACAAAGTTCTAATGTATTTCTAGTATGTTCTATTCATAGTGGTTTGTTCCAAGAGTTGCGCAGTATATAATTGAAATGTGCATAAATGAAACAAAAAATTGAAAAAGGAGAAAGACAATGTATGAATTTGGGGAATTTCTTTATCAGCTAAGAAAAGAGAAAGGTTGGACACAATCGGAGCTTGCCGATAGGCTGGGAATAACGAATAAGGCAGTATCAAAATGGGAAACGGGTGAATCATTTCCGGAGACTTCCCAATTAGTCCCACTTGCTTCATTGTTTGGAGTATCTGTAGATGAACTATTGAAGGGAAAGAGAAATAATGATCAAATCATTCAAGATAACAAAGAGCCAATTTTTGAGGAGCCGAAACTGCAGCTTAAACCTTACACCAAGCTTCAAACCGCTTTAATTTCCATTTCGACAGGTCTTATACTTGTTGGGGTTATGCTTTTTATCCTGTTTGAAGTGGAGGATATACTAAAACACGGGTCCATAGGTATCTTGTTAGGATGTATAGCGATTGCAGTATTTTTGTTGGTTTTCACATCCAGATGCAGAACAATTGGAAGTGTTGAGATGGAAGCTCAAGATGAAATTAGGGCAAAAAGAATATCAGCATTTTTGTCTCTTGGAATAGCACTTTTAATACTTGCGCCGATTCCTATCATGATACTTTCATCATTGGGATATAGAGTCGTTGTTTATCTTCCGATTTTTTTCGGGATATTGGCTATTGGTATTCCAACAATAGTGTTTAGTGGAATTCAGTGGGATACGATAGAAAGGAAATATGACTTACCAACAGAAGAAAAGGAAACCAAAGGAAAATACAAAATTATTGAGGATGCGCTGTGCGGATTAATTATGCTATCCGCAGTTCTAGTATTTTTATTACTAGGGTTTTTAAAAAATTTGTGGCATCCTGCATGGGTGGTTTTTCCCGTTGGTGGTATAGTTTGTGCAATAGTTGGTACGATTACGAAAGCCCTGTCTGGGAGTTCCGAAAAGTAGATATATCCGGTTTTATGATTATTAAGCATCGTTCCATTCGGGCGATGCTTTTTTGTCGCAATATATGAAATACAAGTCAATCTTTTTATGAGAATTATGTTGTGATATAATTAGTTTAGATAATTGGCAATAAGTATTATATCCAGTCAATAATGGGTACGGGAGGAAGAATGGAAAAGAAAAACAGGCCATTTTTATATGGTATAGGTATGTTCGGGACCTCACTTGCAATTAACATGTTTAGAGGTAGAGCTTCTGCTTTTTATGTCTTATTAAGAGGATTAACACTAGAAAACTTGGCACTCATTACGTTCATCTACACATTTCTAGATATTATCGACAATCCGATATATGGAATACTTTCGGATAACACAAGAACAAGGTTTGGGAGACGAAAGTTATGGTTACTTATAGGGACACCTTTATTCGCTCTCTTCTTTATTTTGTTTTACTCCCCTCCTGAAGGGCTAATCGGAGGAGGATTATTTGTATGGGCTTTGATCTTTTATTTTATTACTGGAACACTAGATAGTTTAATCAATGCTAATTATGGAGCTTTGTTCCCAGAGCTTTTTCCAGATGATAAAATCAGAGCAAAAACGAATGCTATTAGACAAACAGCTCAACTTTTCGCCATGGTTATCGGTATTGCTTTAACACCCATGATAGCCGATAAGATAGGTTACGTTTGGACGGCTATTATTTACGGAGTTGTCAGCATGGCTGTAATTTTATTAATGGCTTTCAATGTTCATGAACCTAAACAGATAGATTTACCTAAAGCAAAATTTATTCCTGCAATCTTATCTATAGTTAAATCTAGAAATTTCTGGATTGTGGGTTTTGCGAATGCCTTTTATAGTGCAGCAATGGGTCTAGTCATGAGTTCCATAGCGTTCTATGTCAAATATGCTCTTGGAATGGGGTCTACTCAAGAAACTATTTTGTTAGGTGCTGTAATAGCTGTAGCAATACTTGGAGTAACGGTCTGGAGTATGTTTGTAAAAAAATTCGGATCAATTAAGGTTTGGAGAATCGCACTTATCGTTCTTACTGTGGCATTTATCCCTCTGTTCTTTGCTAATTCCCTTATTACAGCAATAATTGCAGCAGTATGCGTTGGCCTCGGGTTTTCAGGAGTTATTAGCACAATGGATTTATTAGGAGCCAAGGTACTTGATGAAGATTTCGCTAAGCATGGCATAAAACGAGAAGGTATTTTTTCAAGTACAATGGGATTTATGAATAGGCTATCAGGGTTGTTTGTTTCTCTGGGTTTGCTCCTTTCTTCAAGGATTTACGGTTTTGAAAGTGGAGATGTTCCCGGAACGAGACCTGATGATGCAGCAAGATTTCTACTATGTCTTTTCCCGCTTGCTCTTTCCGCTATAGGGGTTGTTTTCACGTTCTTTGTCAAATTTGATGAGGAAAAAATAAAACGGCCACCGATTGAAAGTTCTCAAGAAAATACTACGACAATTGAAAAAACGGACGAATTATTAAATGAAGATGCATTCTCTAAGACGGAATAGAAAAATTTTCGCGGATATTAAGAAAGAACTATGGGGTTTACTTAATTTTTGGGGGATATTAGGGATATTTTTGGAGGAATAAATGGCCGAAAGGAGCTTGATAATTAACGCGGATGATTTCGGTTTTTGTAAGGAAACAAACAGAGCTATAAGAGAACTTTTTGCGGCAAGGTTGATTTCTTCTACTAGTTTACTTGTTACCGCCGAAGAAGTGCTTGAAGCCGCGACAATAATAAAAGAAGACAATTTAAATTTTGGTGTTCATCTTACTCTCAACTCTGATTTTTCAAAATATCCTTGGAAAGTTGCATATCAAGGAAGGAGCTCTTTAAACGATGGTAGAGGCTATCTTTTATCCGATACAAAAGAAATTGCAAAAAAAGCGAAAAGTAAGGATGTGACTTTAGAGTGCGAAGCCCAATTTGATTTAGTTAATTCGTTAGGAATTACCCCCGATCATTTTGACAATCATTCGGGGACAATGTATGGAATAAACCTAAGACCATTTTTCATAAATGCTTTTAGGCTGTCAAAAAAGTATGATTTACCGTTCAGATTTCCCAAGAGAAATAATTTTTTAAATAGTTATTTTTCCGGGAAAGTACCAGGTTATATCAGGTTTGCCCATAAAATGATACTAGGAGTAGGAAAAATTTGCGGGGCACAACTAATTGATGACATAATAAGCAATCCTTTCTCCATGAAAGACATTAGTTCATATGAAGATTTGGAAGATTACTACCTTAATCAAGTATCAAATATCGGTTTAGGAGTAACAGAAATGTTTTTTCATCCATCTTATGCTTCTGAAAAATATAATAAGATTACCCCAGAATGGCAGAAAAGAGAGTATGAGCTAAAATTTTTGATGAGTGGTAAACTGCAGAAACGGGTTGCGGAAGAAGGAATCAAGATTATTAGTTATAAGGATATTTGAAATGAGTATTGGTTTTGCCTGTCTTACTATTGCAGTTCAAAATACTGACTTTAAGAGTTGCATTATTAAACATTGTAGCGAAGAAAAATTTCTTTCAGTTGTTAAGAATAATCTTACATCACTTTATAATATCCTTAACTACAATCAGAATAATAATATTAATCTTTTTAGAATTAGTTCGGATCTGATTCCATTTGGTTCTCATGAGGATATTCCAGTTAGAAACTGGGAGGAATATTTCGAAGAAGACTTGCTTAAAATCCGGGAAATAATAAAAAAGACCGGGATTAGATTATCTATGCATCCCGGACAATACACAGTTTTAAATTCCCCAAGTGAGGATATTGTTAAGAGAGCAGTGAGGGATCTAGAATATCATGACAAGGTTTTATCCCTACTCAATGTTAATGGTGAAAACAAGATTATATTACATGTGGGGGGAGTTTACGGGAATAAAAAGGTAGCAATCGATAGGTTTAAATCCAATTACAAAGAATTATCCCAGAACATAAAAGACAGATTAGTTATAGAAAATGATGATAAGCTTTTTAATATTTTGGATGTGCTTGAAATAGGAAATGATATTGGAATTCCTGTTGTATATGACAATTTGCACAACGAATGCAACAAGATAATCGAAGAATCGGACAGTTATTGGATTACTGAGGCAGGAAAAACGTGGAAGAAGTCGGATGGGAAACAAAAAATTCACTATTCCCAGCAAAACCCAGAAAAAAAGCAGGGAGCGCATTCAGAAACAATAGACTCAAAAGAGTTTTTGACTTTTTATAATTCTCTTTCCAATAAAGATATTGATATTATGCTTGAAGTCAAGGACAAAAATATTTCTGCTGTTAAGTGTAACAACATTTTGGACCCGATAGTAAAGAATGTAGATGCTGATTGGGGGCGATACAAGTATTTAGTTATGCAAAAATCAGAAAAGATATATTCTGACATAAAGACATTAATGAGAGATAAAAAAATGCAAAATGTTTCAAAGATTTATACCCTTATTGAAGAAGCTTTTAGTCTTCCTGATAATATTGGGCAGTTTGTTAATTCTTCTCAACATGTTTGGGGTTATTTTAAAACAAAGGCAGATGAAAAAGAAAAAAGCAGTTTTCTCTCATTGATAAATGGTTATCAAAGAGGAATAGTTAGTGATAAAATGGTAAAGAAGGAGCTTTGGAGGCTTTCAAGAAAATATAATGAGGACTATCTTATTGACTCATATTATTTCAATGAGGTTCGTTAGGGGTATAAATGAAAGAGATTTTGAAAATCACTGATCTCAGAAAAACTTTCAATCTTTCTCTAAAACAGAGAAAACTTGAAGGTACCAATGTGAAGAAAAAGGTCGCTGTTGATGGGCTTTCTTTTTCTGCTTATGAGGGAGAGATATATGGATTATTAGGCCCAAATGGTGCCGGAAAGACAACTACTTTGCGTGTAATTTCCACTCTCATTAAGGCTGATGAAGGGGATGTATTTGTTGATGGTATCAGTGTTAAGGAAAACCCGGATGAAGTAAGAAAAAGAATTGGATTTATGACAAGTGAAATGAAAATGGAAGGCTTTTTCACTCCTAATTACTTGTTTGATTTCTTTTCAGAACTGCATAATGTCCCTGAACAAGTAAAGAAAAGCAGAAAGGATATGTTGTTTAAGAAATTTGGAATTGATAAATTTGCAGAAGTAAAGATATCTGATTTATCGACAGGAATGAAACAGAAGGTTTCTCTCGCAATAGCTTTGGTAAATGATCCAAAAATTTTAGTGTTCGATGAGCCAACTAGCGGACTAGATGTAATAACCGCAAAAGTTGTAACTGACTTCTTGCTCTCTTTAAAAGAAGAAGGACGAACCATTATAATCTCTACCCACATTTTCTCTTTAGTCGAAAAGGTTTGCGATAGAGTGGGAATAGTTATAGATGGAAAAATGAAAGTATCGGATACAATAGGCAATATTATGGGTGGAAAGAGCCTTGAAGAAGCTTTTTTTGAAATATATAAGGGTTCGGAGGGGAAAGAGCAATGAAAAACATTTTTGCAATTTTCAAAAAAGAGTTAAGGCGATTCTTTACCGATAAAAGAATGTTATTTATGCTAATTATGCCGGGTATAATTATATTTGCCTTGTATTCCCTGATAGGAAACTTTATTCCAGAGGCTGATCCGGATTATACATATATTGTTTATGTTGAAAACGATACTGCGGAGTTTGCCTCATTTCACACTAATGAAATGTACAAGACAGAAATACATTCAATTTCCGAGTGGGATAAGGAGAGTGTTCTGAATGCTATCAAAGAAGGCGATGTACATTTATTTATTTCATATGAGGAAGACATAATTAATAAAATCGCTACATATGAACCCTCTTCAGGGGATCCGGCTCCTCGAATAGAAATGTACTATAATTCTTCATCCATGGAATCATCCAATATATTTACTTACTACAGCGGTATTCTTAATGCATATGAGGCGACGATATCTAATAAGTTTGATATTAATCCTGGATTAACCCAATACGATATGGCAACTCAAGAAGACATGACTGCAAGGGTTCTCACTAGTATGCTGCCTTATATGATGATGATATTCCTTTTTTCGGGATGTATGGCGGTTGTCACTGAGTCAATTGCTGGGGAAAAAGAAAGGGGAACTATTGCTTCCCTGCTCATTACTCCAATAAAAAGAAGTGAACTGGCTATTGGGAAAATACTTGCTCTGAGCGTTACCTCTTTAGTTAGCGCTGGGTCTAGTTTTATTGGACTACTAGTCTCTCTTCCTCAGTTACTAAAGGGTATGAATTTTACTTTAGATATATATACACCCGGAGCATATTTTGCTCTTCTCGCCGTCCTTATTGTAACGGTTTTAATCTTTACTGTTTTATTGTCAATGGTATCTGCAATATCAAAAAGTGTCAAAGAAGCTACTTCTTATGGTGTTCCATTAATGCTTATTGTTGTTGTTTTAGGCTTATCGACTTTAATGAGCACGGGAAGTGTAAAAAGTATCTGGTTATATCTAATTCCATTGTATAATTCAGTTCAATGCTTGGTCGGGATTTTTAGCCTTACCTTCAATCCCATGCATTTCGTCGTTACAGTTATTTCTAACTTGTTATTTGTAGTTGGTGGGGTTTTTGTTCTCGCAAAAATGTTCAATAATGAAAAAATTATGTTCAGCAGGTAATTATGGAAGTAGTAGCCGCTATTATTTGTATGAATGGAAAAGTCCTCTGTATGAGAAGAGGACTGGGGAAATATCTATATCTTCAGAATAAATATGAGTTCCCAGGGGGAAAAATAGAAAAAGGGGAGACCCAAATCGAAGCTCTAAAAAGGGAAATAAAAGAGGAGATGGGTTTCGAACTAAATGTAACTGAAAGCGATTTTTTTATGACCGTTGAACATCAATACCCCGATTTTGACATTACGCTGCATACGTATTTGTGCAAAGTATCTTCACTTGACTTCGAGCAAAGAGAACATATCGGGCACAGATGGCTAACCCCGCAAAACTTGGCCGAGGTTGATTGGGCAGCAGCGGATACTGACATACTCGAGAAATTGTCGAATATTACTCTATGAAAAAAGGCCATCAACGAGTAATGGCCTTCCATTATTTTATCTAATAATTACTTACTAAGCTTTTACTTTATGGTAAACTTCCGCATTAATAAGTATTACTATCAACATAGCTGCAACAATAGGCAGTATTTCAATTACTCCATTTTTATGGTTAGGGATTATTAACAAAGTAACAATCATTGCGGCAAGAAGGGTCACAAGAAGTATAAAGGTCAACATGTAACCTTTGTATTTTTTCCTATTCATAAGCAGGTAAAAACAAAGAGAGATTGCAAAAAAGACACCGAATAGAAGAGCCCCAGACCAGTGGCCAATTACCTGGAAAGTGGTTGCAATGTTATTTACTTCATGAAATTCAATTGAAGGGATCAGAGTGGACATAGTTAAAAAGCCTACACCAATGTATGAACAAATAGTCCCGACTTTCCCCATCTTACTTTCAAAATTATCATCTTTGTGATAGGCATAATTTATGTTCAATAAAAAAGCTAAGTTAGTTACTACTCCGAAGAAGACGTATAGCGTGGGAAACCTTCCTAGAATTGTTGCACGCCCAATCATGCTAATTGTATGAGTAATTGGATTCCCCCCAACAACATAACTAAGCGCGATACTGTAGAAAAGATCATAAACTAATGCGAAAATCATTAGTCCGATGCAAAACTTTTTGTTTTCGACTATTCTTGCTAGTACAGATTGTCCCTTGTTTTCCATAAAACCCTCCAATAAACTGACTTTTCTAATTATACTATATGGAATAAGTTTTTGTAAGGTGTTTTTTAGCTGCTCCTAAGTTTTTTGCAGGATATTTCCGAAATTGAAAAAAAGGGTACATTGTGATAATATTTCTAAATAGGATAATTGATATTAAAAAGAAGAAAGAGATAGGTTTTTGGGGGAAATATGGAGAAGGTAAAAAAGGAAAGAAAAAAACTAAAAAAAGGGGCTGTTATTGCCATAGTATTAGTCGCAGTTATAGTTGCACTTTCAGGGGCGGGTTTGCTTTGGTATTTCTGGGATATGATTTTTAATCCTCCTGAAAACTCTGACTTAGGACAGTATTATGGGTTATTTGGATATGCTCCCGATACCGAAGAAGAGACAAGTTATGCTGATTATTCAGATAGATTTGCAACTTTTTCCACCGAAATTGAAAGAGGTATTGCTGAGGAGGCTACCGACGAAGAAAAAGTATTGGCTGCATATATCATTTACAGAATTGCGTGTTTAGCTAATGAGACTGCCACCATGAAGGCAAAATATACGATTGGAACCGGAAGTGCTAGTGGCGCAATTGTGGCAGGGGAGGAGGGGACTCCCGTAGAGGTTGGTTGTTCAATGAATCTTACCGCTTCATATTACACTTTGCTGAGTCCTTTCCCAGCCACTCCTTCAATCGAAGAAATTAATTCCGGTAACTACGAAAAGTATGAAGTATCCGAAGAGTATACTCAAATACCTGCTGGGGCGGTGACAGCAACTAATGAGACATTTGCAAAAATTGGAGAACCAGTATTGCGAATAGTATTGCCTTTTGCTAGAAGAGGAATTCTCACACCCACTAATAAAATTGTATGGGAGGGGGATCAGGACTCCAGTGTTATTACTCCTACAGGAGTAACAGGCAAATTCGCTGTAAAGGACTCAAAATTTAAAAAAATGACCTCGGAAGATATGATAGAGAGTGGAGTTTCAAGAGAGTATCCCCTAGATTGGGGAGATGAATATGGATTAAGCGCTAAAGATCTATCTATACATATAATCAATCCTGAGACAATTATTCCCTCATCTGTTGTTATTACAAAGAATATAGGCTCGGATGTGACAGGTCGAAATAAGGATTATTATTCTGTACATTTCGAAGTTGATACCGAAACCGGAAGGGGCACAACGAGTAGTGCGACATATTATGCCGAGCAATTATATTTGTCTCAGGCCCCCACTGCTTTCACTGATTTTTTAAGTGGATATAACTTGTATTACTCGGCTTTAAAAGTTGAAATGACTGTTTTTGAAAATGGATACATAAGAACCTGGGGTACAGATGAAACTTGGGTGATGAGCGGAAATTTGGGCGATATATCAGCGACAGTTACCTCTCAGAATGACAGCACAGAAGCATTTTGCTATGATTATGACACGATTATGCAAGGCTTTTCGAATAGATATTTTGGTAATCTTGAGGGGGTAGACCTCCCTAAAGAGGAACTTCCTTTCTATGCCGAGCTTCAAAATTATCCTCCTCAGGAATATGGGACATACAGATAAGGCTTTTTTTATGGCTAGATTATAGGAAGCAAAAAAGACTTTGGATTTCAAAAAGAGGGAGAAAAGCCATTAGATTTTAAATGTAAATGTATATTTTTTATAATTAATTCATTATTCGTAGGAATTAGTGTATAAAATTTATGCTTGACAAGTATAAATAATTTGTGGTAATTTCTATGCATACTCATTTGGAGAACAAAGGAATGTTGGCAATAATAGCATCTATCGTTATTATAATTACGCTTAGCGTCGTCCTAGTACTAGTAGACGATGCAGTTTCCGGTTTGCCAAGTGTAAGGTAATAGTATATAACATAAAAAATACTCAAAACCCTCGGCAAACCGCAGAGGGTTTTTTGATATAAAAAGCTTAAGGGGATAAAAAATGAGGATAACAGGCGCAGAGATAGTAATGAAAGTACTTCTTGAAAACGGAGTAGACACAATTTTTGGATATCCTGGTGGAACCGTTCTTCACATCTACGATGAGATTTACAAATACTCGGATAAGATAAGACATGTCACAACGTCACATGAGCAAGGGGCTTCCCATGCGGCAGATGGCTATGCAAGAGCAACTGGAAAAACTGGAGTAGTATTTGCTACCTCCGGACCAGGGGCAACAAATTTAGTCACTGGAATAGCTACTGCATACCTTGATTCTACTCCATTAGTTGCAATTACTGGCAACGTAGCTACTCCGTTTATAGGAAGGGATAGTTTTCAAGAAGTAGATATTTGCGGAGTTACAATGCCCGTAACGAAACATAACTTCATGGTAAAAGATGTAAACAAACTGGCGGATACCTTGAGAGAGGCCTTCGTAATTGCCCGTGCAGGTAGGCCAGGCCCTGTGTTAGTGGATATCCCAAAAGATATTCAAATCGCTACAGCTGAATATGAAATGTGTTCAACGCAACCCTCAAAGAAGGGACACAATAATGGTGTGAAGGCTTTCGAAACCGCCCTAGAGATAATAAGGCAGAGTAGGAAGCCTTTTATTTATGCTGGAGGTGGGGTTGTTTCCTCTGATGCTAGTAAGGAACTCGAACTATTTGCCGAAATGATTGACGCTCCAATCGGTACTTCGATGATGGGTATTAGCGGAGTATCATATGATAACAAGAGATACCTTGGAATGACTGGGATGCATGGAAAATTCTGTTCAACCAAGGCGATGGCTGAATCTGATTTGATAATTGCAGTTGGAACAAGATTCTCTGATAGGGCTACTGGAAACAAAGTAAAGTTTGTTGATGGAAAAAAAGTATTGCACATAGATATTGACCCTGCAGAGATAGGGAAGAATATACCAGTTTATGTCGCATTGGTGGGGGATGTAAAAGAGGTGCTCCAAAAACTAATTGATAAACTTCCAGATATGGAAAGACCTGAGTGGGAGAAAACAGTAGAAGAAATCAAAAATTGCCCAGATTCACACTTAGAAATGGATAAGTCAAGACTTAATCCCCAGAGTATCATAGAGACCGTGAATAAGCTGGTTCCAAGTGATACTGTGATTGCAACAGATGTTGGGCAACACCAAATGTGGGTAGCCCAATATTATAAGTTCAGGAAGCCAAGAACCCTACTTACCTCAGGAGGGCTGGGTACTATGGGTTTTGGTATGGGCGCAGCTATAGGGGCTGCTTTAGGGACAGGAAAGAGATCTGTACTGTTTACTTCAGATGGTTGTTTTCACATGAACATGAATGAGTTAGCAACCATAGCAAATAATAATATTCCCGTGCTTATAGTGGTGATGAATAACAATGCGTTAGGTATGGTTAGACAATGGCAGACTATATTTTTTGGGAAAAGATATTCTAATACTTCGCTTAACAGAAATACAAACTATGTTAAACTCGCAGATGCTTTTGATATTAAGGCTAAGAGAATTACTGAAATGGGCGAATTAGAGGATGCGGTAAAGGAAGCGTTAAAGGAAAACAGACCATATTTGTTAGAAGCTGTGATAAGCCCAGATGAAAGAGTTCTTCCCATGATCCCTCCAAACGGGACAATAAAGGATATTATCCTTAAATAGAAAGTAATAATTAAACATTTAAAGTTTGTTTATATATAAATTTAGGGTAATTGATAGTAACTCATAGAAAAAAGGGAGTAAAATATAGAACAAAGAAAATTTGATTTCGATGTGGATCAAAGGATAAAAAGTAATATATTTTGGGTAAGGAGTGAAAATGAAAGAAGAGAAATTTTTAATGTCGATGCTTGTGAAAAATGAAGCAGGGGTACTAACTAGGGTATCTGGGTTGTTTGCCCGAAGAGGATTCAATATTGATAGTTTATCTGTCGGCGAAACTCTCGATCCTAAAATATCCAGGATAACGATCACAGCTACCGGAGATGATTATGTTAAGGAACAAATCAGGCTTCAACTTGAAAAGCTTCACGATGTAATTATTGTTAAAAACATGGATATGAAAAATACCGTGATGAGAGAGTTAATGCTCATTAAAGTTAATGTCCCCCAGGGAAAAAGAATTGAAATACTTGAGGCAACTACTATATTTAGAGCAAAAGTTGTGGATTTGACTCCTGACTCTTTAACTTTGGAGGTTACTGGGGACACAAATAAATGTAATGCATTTTTGGAATACATGGTACCGTTTGGAGTTGTGGAGCTATGTAGAACTGGACTCACCGCAATAGGCAGAGGGAAGGATTTACTTTTGGGTGAACAGGAAGCCAATAGCGAAGAGTAAGGGGATGATAGATTCTTCTAACAACCAGGAGTTTAAATAAGTATATTGTTAATTAGGAAATACATTTTAGATAAATTAATGAGTCTAATAAAATTAATGGCATAAGCCAAAATTAAAAGGGAAAAAGGAGAAAGAAAAATGGCAAAGATTTATTACGAAAAAGATTGTGATTTAAACGTTTTGAAAGGAAAAAAAGTTGCAATTATCGGGTACGGAAGTCAAGGACATGCTCACGCATTGAATTTAAGAGATAGCGGCGTTGATGTAATAGTTGGCTTGTATGAGGGCTCAAAATCTAAAGAAAAAGCTTTAGCTAGAGGCCTTACCGTTATGAATACGGCAGAAGCAGTTAAAGCCGCTGACATTGTAATGATATTAATTAATGACGAGAAACAGGCTAAATTGTATAAAAATGATATTGCTCCCAATCTTAGTGAGGGAATGACACTTGCTTTTGCTCATGGATTCAATATTCATTTTAAGCAAATAGTACCTCCAACGAACATTGACGTAATTATGATTGCCCCTAAAGGACCTGGGCATACTGTAAGGAGTCAGTATGAAGAAGGAAAAGGTGTTCCTAATTTAATCGCTGTATATCAAGACTTTACAGGAAAAGCAAAAGATACTGCCTTAGCATATGCGAAAGGAATTGGCGGATCCCGTGCAGGAATACTTGAAACGACTTTCAAAGAAGAAACTGAAACTGATCTTTTCGGAGAACAGGCAGTATTGTGTGGTGGAGTAGCCGAGCTTATGAAGGCCGGATTTGATACTCTCGTGGAAGCGGGATACCAACCTGAAAGTGCATATTTCGAGTGTTTGCATGAAATGAAGTTAATTATTGACTTGGTCGTCAATGGCGGGCTCTCATTCATGAGGTATTCAATAAGTGATACTGCAGAATACGGGGGATATAAAGTAGGAAAAAGAATCATAACTGATGAAACCAGAAAGGAAATGAAAAAGGTTCTTACAGAAATCCAAAATGGAAAATTTGCAAAAGAATGGATACATGAAAACGAAATTGGAAGGCCTGAATTTAATGCTATGCGTAAGAGCGAGGCAGAGCATCAAATCGAAATCACAGGTGCAGATCTTCGTTCAAGAATGACATGGAAAAAGCAGGAATATAAGGAATAATTAGTTTCTATATTCAGACAGAACATTTGAGACAGATTAATTAGTGTGATACTAATGATTCAGTTATAAAAGAAAGATAGTTATTTGGACACCATTAAGGGAAATTAAGAATATTTTTAGAGAGGGTATATGAAATCTGACAGTATGAAAAAGGGAGCTGAAAAAGCCCCAGCAAGATCACTACTGAAAGCTGATGGTCTGACTGAAGAGCAGATAAAAAGACCTATTATCGGTATTGCAAACTCATTTAATGAAATAGTTCCAGGACATATTCAACTTAACAGTATTGCGAGAGCCGTGAAGGATGGAATTTTGGCCGCCGGGGGAACACCTTTGGAATTTAATACTATAGGTGTTTGCGATGGTATAGCCATGGGACACGAGGGTATGAAATATTCTCTTTGTACCAGAGAAATAATAGCTGACAGTATAGAATGTATGGCAAAAGCTCATCCTTTTGATGGAATGGTATTTATTCCCAGTTGCGATAAAATTGTCCCTGGTATGCTTCTTGCTGCTGTAAGACTAAACCTTCCTTCCATCTTCATATGTGGGGGCCCGATGCTCTCTCTCCCTGATGCGTCAGGAAACTATCTTGACTATAATAGCGTTTACGAAGCTCTTGGAGCATGTAAAGCGGGGTTAATAGATGAAAATGAACTGAAGAGAGTGGAAGATAATTCTTGTCCGACATGCGGATCTTGTTCAGGAATGTTTACAGCCAATTCTATGAATTGTCTTACTGAAGCAATAGGAATATCCTTACCCAAAAATGGGACTACTCCAGCAGTCTATTCCGAAAGAATTAGGCTGGCAAAAGATACCGGGATGAAAATCATGGAGCTAGTCTCAAAAAATATTTGCGTAAGCGATATTATGAATGAAAGGTCAATTAATAATGCTCTATCAGTCGATATGGCTCTCGGATGCTCAACCAATACTGTTTTGCATCTGGCTGCAATCTGTCGTGAAATGGGTATGGCCCTCGATTTAAAAATAATAAATGAAATTAGTTCGAGAGTTCCGAATCTTTGTAAGCTTGCGCCTAGTGGTAAGCACCATTTGCAGGATCTTCACCGTGCAGGAGGTATTCAGGCAGTATTTAAAGAATTAGACAAACTAAATTTAATTGATAAAGGTTGTCTTACCGTTACATGCAAAACTGTGGAAGAGAATATAGAAAGGGTAAGGGTGCTTGACTATTCAGTTATAAAAAGTGTTGAAGACCCCTATTCAAAAAACGGTGGACTAGCTATTCTCTTTGGTAACATTGCTCCCAATGGATCAGTGGTAAAGAGGAGCGCTGTAAGAAAAGAAATGCAACACTTCACAGGTAAAGCCAGGGTTTTTGAAAGTGAAGAGGATGCAATAAAAGCTATATATTCGGGCAAAATAGTTAAGGGAGATATAGTCGTTATCAGGTACGAAGGGCCAAAAGGAGGCCCAGGTATGAGGGAGATGTTATCACCGACTTCTGCAATAGCGGGAATGGGTTTGGACGCAGATGTAGCCTTGATTACTGACGGACGATTTTCCGGAGCAACTCGAGGCGCCGCTATAGGGCATATTTCTCCAGAAGCAAGAGAGGGTGGGCCTATTGCATATGTTTACGAAGGAGACAGGATCACAATTGATATAGATAACTATAGGATTAATCTTGAAGTCACTGATGAGGAACTCGAAAGAAGAAAGAGATTTACTCAACTAAAACCAGAACCTCCGCTAAAGGGATACCTAAAGAGATATGCTTCCCTTGTGGGCTCGGCAGACACTGGCGCATCGTTTCTTTCTTGAAGTTTTTAATAGTATTTAATTCATTTCACAGATTAATTGCCTCATGGCAATGAATATAATAAACGTAAGATATAGGGAGATAATATGAGGAATATAAGGATTTTTGATACCACCCTTAGAGATGGAGAGCAAGCACCTGGATGCAGTATGCATATAAAGGAAAAGATAGAGGTTGCGCTTGCTCTAGAAAAGCTGGGTGTAGATGTAATGGAGGCGGGTTTTGCCGCAAGCTCCAAGGGTGATTTCGACTCGGTTAAAATGGTTGCAGAGGCAGTGAAAGACAGCACTGTTGCAAGTCTTGCCCGTTGTGTCAAAAAGGATATTGATTTGGCCTACGATGCGGTAAAGAATGGAGCATCCCCGAGGATACATATTTTCTTAGCCACTTCTCCTATCCACATGCAGTATAAATTAAAAATGACTCCCGATCAGGTTCTCCAAAACATTCGGGAAATGACAAAATATACAAAGAGTCTTCTTTCAAATGTGGAGTTTTCTGCTGAGGATGCAACTAGGTCAGAAAGAGAGTTTCTAGCTAAAGCTGTTTATACGGCTATAGATGCAGGCGCAACTGTTATTAATATACCAGATACAGTTGGGTATTCAACCCCATCAGAAATGTATGATCTCATTAAATATTTGAAAACAAACGTAGAAAATTCGGATAAAGCAATATTCTCCGTTCATTGTCATAATGATTTGGGCTTAGCTGTAGCTAACAGCTTGGCTGCAGTCGAAGCTGGAGCAGATCAAGTTGAGTGTACAGTAAATGGTCTTGGAGAGAGGGCTGGAAATGCAGCACTTGAAGAGGTTGTTATGGCTATCAAGACTAGAAAAGATAAATTTTTGGCTGAGACTAAGGTGGACTCGACAAAAATATACATGACTAGTAATTTGATATATAAGACATTAGGTCTTCGTGCCCCCATTAATAAGGCAATAGTTGGAGATAATGCTTTTGCTCATGAAGCAGGTATTCATCAACACGGAGTTCTTCAAAACAGGGAAACATATGAGATTATGAGCCCACAGTCGGTTGGGATTCCATCCAATCATATGGTTTTTGGAAAGCATAGTGGAAAACACGCGATTAAGGACAGACTTCAAGTTCTTGGACATACTCTGAACGATGAAGAAATGAATGTATTTTTCGAGAATTTCAAAAATCTTGCAGACAAGAAAAGAAGCATTTCGGACGCGGAGTTAATCGCGCTCATTGGACATACAGAAAGTCCTTATCTAGCCCAGGAATATAAGCTCGACAGATTTACTGTTAACAGTGGTAATCAAATGACCTCTACTGCAGTAGTAAGACTATCTTACAATAATCAGCTGTTTGAAAGGGTTGCCTTAGGACATGGACCGGTCGATGCAGCTTTTAATGCCGTAAATAAAATAATTAAAGGGCCTGACAGAATACTAGATGATTATTCCATCCAAAGTGTTACGGATGGAAATGATGCCTTGGGCGAAGCTACTGTAAGGATAAAATACAACGACACTATATACACAGGAACAGGTTTATCGACTGACATCATTGAAGCTAGCATTAAAGCATATATTAATGGAATTAACAAAACGCTTTAAAATAATTAAAAGCGAAGGGATTTCTGAAAGAAATGTACAAGGAAAATATGAAAAAAATTGAAATATTTGATAGTTCACTAAGGGATGGCGCGCAGAGCGAAGGAATCTCATTTTCGGTAAGAGACAAGCTTAGTATTGTAGAGACCCTTGATGAATTTGGAGTTCATTATATAGAAGCAGGTAATCCAGGCTCTAACCCAAAAGATATAGAGTTTTTTGAAAAAGTAAAAGAATTGAAGCTCAAGAATTCTATATTATGTGCGTTTGGGAGCACAAGAAGAAAGAAAATCCGAGTTGAAGAGGATGAAAATGTCGTATCTCTTTTAAAAGCAGATACACCTGCAGTTGCTATTTTTGGAAAAAGCTGGAATTTACATATTCGCGAGATACTAAAGGCCACAGAAGAGGAAAATCTTGCAATGATACATGACACAGTAAAATTTTTCAAAGAGAAAAATAAAGAGGTAATATTTGATGCGGAGCATTTCTTTGATGGATATAAGTCGGACATTAATTGTGCGATGTCAGTATTAACAACTGCTGCTGAGGCGGGTGCGGATGTGCTTGCTCTTTGTGACACTAATGGAGGGACTTCTCCTTCTGAAATATATGAGATTACAAAAGTAGTAACGTCAACCTTTCCTAATACACGAGTAGCAATACACTGCCACAATGATATTGACTGTGCTGTAGCTTCTTCGATGATGGCAGTGGAAGGGGGCGCAACCCAGGTCCAGGGCACATTTATTGGAACGGGGGAAAGGTGCGGCAATGCTGACCTAAGTATCCTTATCCCCAACATACAATTTAAAATGAAGAGAGAATGTTTAGGTAATGATCTATCTCAATTAACTGCAACGGTAATGAAGGTTTATGAAATCTCCAATATGATTCCTCCTTCCAACAAACCGTATAGTGGGGCAAGTGCCTTTGCCCATAAGGGAGGAATGCACATTGATGGGGTGGATAAATGTAAAAATTCTTTTGAACATATTTGTCCAGAATTAGTCGGAAATAAGAGACGATATCTGATGAGCGAGATGAGCGGTAGGACAACTATCATCTCTAAACTTTCTAACATAGCCCCTGAAATAAAGAAGGAATCCCCGGAAACCAAGCAGATTTTAGACAAATTAAAAGAACTTGAGCATCAAGGCTATCAGTTTGAATCGGCTGATGCAAGCTTTGAACTTATGGTCCTAAACGCGCTAGGCAGATTTAAACCACATTTTAGGCTTAATATGTATAAAACTTCGGGAGAACACCCCGCCCCGGATGGAGAAATGAGTGCTTTTGCTTTAATCAAAGTCGAGGTAGATGGAAAGACAGAAACCTCGGCAAGTATGGGAAACGGTCCAGTTAATGCTCTAGACCAAGCCCTAAGAAAAGCACTTGCAATCTTTTACCCAGAATTGAAAGATGTACATCTTACAGATTATAAGGTGAGGGTATTGTCCGGGGACCAAGCGACAGCATCCAAGGTTAGGGTTTTAATCGAAAATACCGATGGTAAAGATATTTGGACAACAGTGGGAGTATCGACAGACATTATAGAAGCAAGCTGGTTTGCTCTTGAGGATGCGATTGAGTATTATCTTTTCCATCTTGAGAAAGAAAAGGGTCTCAATTAACATTTGGCTGTAGCGTTGAAGAATCTGCAGAACAAAAAATACGTTATTACTGTATCCATGGATACAAAAAATGGAGGAATACATAACATGGGAATGACAATGACTCAGAAAATTCTTGCAAGTCATGCGGGAAAAGACAAGGTTGTAGTTGGAGAGCTTATTATGGCTAATCTTGACCTTGTATTAGGAAATGATGTTACAAGCCCGGTTGCAATAAAAGAGTTTGAAAAAGCAGGATGCAAGGGAGTCTTTGATTGCGAAAAAATAGCTTTAGTAATGGATCATTTTACTCCAAACAAGGACATTAAAGCTGCGGAACAGACAAAGCTTGTCAGGGAGTTTGCTGGAAAAAGAAACATCAAACACTATTATGATGTTGGAGAGATGGGTGTAGAGCACGCTCTTCTCCCTGAAAAAGGATTAGTTGTTTCGGGCGATTTAGTTATTGGCGCTGATAGCCATACTTGTACTTATGGTGCTCTTGGTGCTTTTTCGACAGGGGTTGGATCTACTGATATGGCCGCAGGAATGTCGTATGGAAAGGCCTGGTTTAAAGTTCCTTCTGCTATTAGATTTAATCTTACTGGGAAACTATCCAAATGGGTCAGTGGAAAAGATGTGATCTTACATATAATTGGGATGATTGGAGTCGATGGCGCTTTATATAAATCTATGGAATTTTCGGGAGAAGGAGTATCTTCACTCAGTATTGATGACCGGTTTACTATTTGTAATATGGCTATTGAAGCGGGTGCAAAAAATGGTATTTTTCCAGTTGATAAAGTTACTTTAGAATATATTAAGAATCATAGCAAAAGGGCTCCAGTGATATTCAATGCAGACGATGATGCTGAATATGAAAAAACGATTGATATTGATTTGTCAAAAGTTGAGTCCACTATTGCTTTCCCCCACCTACCTTCAAACACAAAAACCTTCAGCGAGTTTTCTGAAATAAAAATTGATCAGGTAGTGATAGGGTCATGTACGAACGGAAGATATTCTGATTTTGAAAAGGCAGCAAAAATAATTAAAGGGAAAAAGGTTGCTAAGGGAATAAGAGTGTTAATTATCCCCGCGACACAAAAGATCTTTCTGCAAATGGCTGAGAAAGGCCTTACTAAAATTTTTGTTGATGCCGGATGCGCAGTATCAACACCTACATGCGGCCCCTGTCTTGGAGGGCATATGGGAATTTTGGCAAAAGGGGAAAGAAGTTTAGCGACCACAAATAGAAACTTTGTGGGAAGAATGGGCCATCCTGAAAGTGAAGTATATCTTTGCAGCCCTGAGGTTGCGGCTGCTTCTGCTTTAACTGGGTATATAACTCATCCTTCAAAAATATAAGAGAGGTGCACTATGAAGATTACTGGAAAAGCAATTAAATATGGGGATAATGTTGATACGGATGTAATAATTCCGGCAAGATATTTGAACACTTCCGATCCTAAGGAACTGGCTTCTCATTGTATGGAAGACATTGATAAGACCTTTGTTTCGAGGGTAAAAAAGGGAGATATAATGGTTGGCGGCTTTAATTTTGGATGCGGGTCATCTCGTGAACATGCCCCAATAGCGATAAAGGAAAGTGGAATATCGTGTGTTGTTGCAAAAAGCTTTGCAAGGATATTTTATAGAAATGCCATTAATACAGGGCTTGCAATCGTAGAATTTGACCAAGAAATAGAAGAAGGAGATGAACTGGAAATCGATTTTGATGGGGGAATCCTGATAAATAAGACAAAAGGGACCAAAGGAATCTTTCCTCCATTCCCGGATTTCTTAAAGAATATCATAGAAAAAGGCGGTTTGATGCCTTCACTAAAATAGCACTTACATAAATTTACTAATTACATGAGGAGAGGAAATGAAATATAAAATAGCGGTAATAATGGGGGATGGAATAGGCCCAGAAATTGTTAAGGGCGGACTAGATGTACTCGATAGAGTAGGAACTGTTTTCGGACATACTTTTTCTTATGATTTTGTTGATGCCGGAGGAGTTTCTATAGATAAGAATGGTGTGCCTCTGACAGATGAAGCACTTAGAATTTGTCAACAGGCTGATAGTGTTTTACTTGGTGCAGTTGGAGGGCCCAAGTGGGATACATTGCCTGGGCACTTAAGACCAGAAAGAGCCTTGCTTGGATTAAGAAAAGGGCTTGGCCTTTATGCAAACATTCGTCCAGCAAAAATTCATAAAGAATTCAAAGCAGCCTCTCCTTTGAGAAGTGAAATTATTGACAAAGGATTTGATATGGTTATGGTAAGAGAACTTACCGGTGGAATTTATTTCGGTGAAAGAGGTAGAAGAAGTACTTCTAATGGAGAAGAGGCATATGACACCGAAACATATAGTGAAATGGAAATTGAAAGAATAGCAAGAACCGCTTTTGAAGTTGCAATGAAGAGATCAAAAAAGGTAGCCAGTATAGATAAGGCAAACGTTCTTGAGAGTTCAAGATTATGGAGAGAAGTAGTCCATAAGATAGCAAAAGAGTATCCCGAAGTTATAGTTACAGATGTACTAGTAGACAATATGGCTATGCAACTTGTTAAGAATCCATCGCAGTTTGATGTGGTTGTAGCAAGCAATCTATTTGGAGATATATTATCCGATGAAGCAGCACAAATAGTAGGCTCAATTGGTTTGATGCCCTCCGCTTCATTAGGTTATGACGGGAAAGGAATGTATGAACCGATTCATGGCTCAGCTCCGGATATCGCCGGTAAGGACGTTGCAAATCCTATTGCCACTATTCTTTCGGTTGCAATGATGTTGAGGTTGTCTTTCAATTTGGAAGAGGAAGCAATTGCTATTGAGCAAGCTGTGGATAAGACACTGAAGAAGGGATATAGAACGAGAGATATATTGGACAATGATTCTGAACCAATTAGTGGAAGTAAAATGAGTTCTTTGATAAGGGAAGCTATCTCAAAATAAAAAAAGATCTGGCGCAAAAGAGATACTTCAAAATAGTTTTTTCAAATGGCTAAGAAATAGAAATTCTTAATAAAAAACCCTGGAAACAGGGTTTTATTTTAGTGATAAGAAAAACTAATTCGATAAAAAATTAAATGTTTTCATCCTTATTCTTTTTAATAAATGTTTTTATAAGGTCTAAGGAACCAAGTTGGTGTTGTGAAAAGCTTTCCGACCGTCTCTCTTTTTCTAAAGAGATACGTTTTTGTTTTTCCTGAATTGTGGCTGAAAGGTTTTCTGACCACTCTAAGAAATCACTTGAAAGAGTAACCCTTGATCTCTCAATGTTTAATATTCCATCATGAGAAACGAAAGTTTTTTTAGAGCCATCTTCCAGAATAATTTTACATTCTCCTGAAGATAAATAGGCAATTGAAGGAATATGAGAGGCAAGAATTTCAATCCCACCATCATTCAACATTACTTTAAGGCTAGATACATTACCTTCAAATAAAACATTTTCGGGTGTTAACATCTTTAATTTGAAAAAGTTCATTTTTTCTCCGAGTTCAATAAACCAAATGCTTATTTGTTAATCTTTATATCCAGGTATGTCGGTTAAATCACCTATTAGATAGAATTGACTTTCAGGTATATTGTCAGTCTTTCCATCCAGGATTGCCCGACAGCACTTTACAGTATTCTGTACTGGAACATATTTTCCTGGGGTTCCAGTATACACGCTAGCAACGTGAAACGGTTGAGAAAAAAATCTCTGAAGTTTTCTTGCTCTAAATACTGTTAGTTTATCTTCTGAGTTAAGCTCATCCATCCCTAAAATTGCAATAATATCCTGGAGTTCATTGTATCTTTGAAGAGTTTCAAGAGCTCTTTTTGCTGTTTCATAGTGTTCTTCACCAACTATTTCAGGCTCAAGAATTCTGCTGGTTGATTCAAGGGGGTCTATAGCTGGATAGATGCCTTGTTCGACAATCTTACGGGATAGAACAGTTATTGCGTCCAAATGTCCGAAAAGTGTTGCCGGCGCTGGATCAGTAAGATCATCTGCAGGTACATATACCGCTTGAATAGAAGTAATAGAACCCTTTTGGGTGTTGCAAATCCTTTCTTCAAGTGCTCCTAGTTCAGTGCTCAAAGTAGGCTGATATCCTACTGCAGAAGGCATTCTTCCAAGAAGAGCAGATATTTCACTCCCAGCTTGGATAAATCTAAAAATATTGTCTATAAAAAGAAGGACATCTTGTTTTTGAACATCTCGGAAGTATTCTGCCATAGTTAATCCAGTAAATGCTGCTCTCATTCGAGCCCCGGGCGACTCGTTCATTTGTCCAAAAACCAAAGCTGTGTTCTGAAGGGTTCTTGCTTCGGTCATCTCTTGGATCATCTCATATCCTTCTCTGCTTCTTTCTCCAACCCCAGTGAAAATTGATCTTCCCCCATGGTGATTTGTTATGTTGTGGATAAGCTCTAAGATCAATACCGTTTTTCCAACCCCAGCTCCGCCAAATAATCCAATTTTCCCACCCTTGGCATAAGGTGTAAGCAAATCAATAACCTTAATTCCGGTTTCAAATATCTCGGTATTAGGATTCTGTTCTGTCAGTGAGGGTGCTTCTCGATAAATAGAACGTGTTAAACCTTCTACTGCTCCCTTGTTATCTATCGGTTCTCCAAGAGCATTAAATACTCTTCCTAAAGTAATATTCCCAACCGGCACTTTTATTGTTTCTCCAGTTGCTGTAACATGCATGCCGCGGCTTAATCCTTCTGTTGGTTCTAGCGAAATACATCTTACGGTGGAATCATCTATGTGGTTCATAACCTCAATTTTTACTTTTCTATCCCCTGAATCAACGATCAAGAGTTCATTTTGCATAGGCAAATGGGTTGGAAATTTAACATCTACAACTGAACTGATAATCTGAACTATAACGCCATCAAGTTTTTTATTTAACATATTTACTTCCTGTTTATCAATAATTTCTGCTCATATGAGCTGTAGTTGCATCCAATAAAGCATTTGTAATAGATTCCTGTCTTTCCTGATTGTAGGTTTTTTGAAGGTCATCAATTATCCTTCCAGCATTAGTTGTTGCCTCTTGCATACTAACCATTCTCTTATAGTTTTCTGCGTATGACGAAGAGCATATCGCTTGATAAATTCTTGCCCAGACATATTGTTTTAAAATGTTATCAAAGGAATTATCTTCAGAAAGAAATAAAACTTCTTCACTGGTGTCCAAGATATCCAAAGGTAATATTTTTTTTATGGTTATTTTTTGTTGTGAAAGTTTGTCTGCTTTGGTGAAAATGATATACGCTTTATCCATCTTCTGCTCTATGAAGTCAGAGCACAGATCATCCGCTATAGCTCGAGCATCTTCGGGGATTGGATCAGGGAATATGTGAACATATGAATTATTGACGTCTATACCCTCTTTTTTATCGTAATAATCCTTTATTACCGTTCCTACAGCAAAAAGATTTGTGACTTTTTTATTTTTCATTGATAAATCGGATGCGTTGATTATCAGCTGATTATAATCCCCGCAAAGTCCTTTATCTCCACCTATAATCACATATGCGACTCTATTACCCTCTCTTTGCTGGAAAAAAGGATGGCTAGTTGCACATTTTGAAGACATAAGGTGTTTTGCGGCTTCACGAACCTCATCTAAGAAAAGATTAGCTGACAAAAAGTTTTCTTTTGCTCTACGCATCTTAGAAGCAGAAATCAAGTATACTGCGTTAGTAATTTTTGCAGTTTCTCTTACTCCAGTAATTCTTCGCTTTAGATCTTTTGTGTTCATATTGTTTTCCAACTAGTTACTAATGGTATTAAGGTTATATAAGAAATAGGGCAAGGGTTCTAAGATTTGCATTCAAGTGTTTTTAAGGAAGATCAGATTCTTAGCCCCGTAATATAATTTTTGAATTCGTCGAGTATACACTGAGAATCATCTTGGGAGAGCTCCTTATAAGTAGAAATGCGATCATATATCTTACTACTTGATTTATTCTTAAAAAACTGGAGAAAGTTCGTTAATATGCTGTCCACGTTTTTGGGGTTAACATTATCGAGAAGATTATTCTGAAGTATTAAAAACTCTATTACCATGTCGGTCATTGATACAGGCCGAAATTGTATTTGTTTTAGGGCTTCAGTTAGTACCGCACCATGTTTTAATATATCCTTAGTTGTTTCATCCAAATCTGCATCAAAACGGGCAAAAACCAACATCTCACGATATTGGGCCAAGTTTAAGCGGATCTTACCGCTTACTCTGCGCATGGCCTTGCTTTGGGCAACCCCACCTACTCTAGAGACAGATAGTCCAACATTAATCGCTGGCCTAAGCCCTGAATTAAAAAGGTCGCTTTCCAAATATATCTGGCCATCAGTAATAGAAATTACATTTGTTGGTATGTATGAGGATATATCTCCATCTAATGTTTCAACGATTGGCAGAGCAGTTAGGGATCCTCCTCCAATTCTGTGGGAAAGTTTTGCGCTTCTTTCTAAGAGACGGGAATGAATATAAAAAATGTCTCCCGGATAAGCTTCCCTTCCAGAAGGTCTTTTTAGCAAAAGTGATATTGTTCGGTAAGCTACCGCATGCTTTGATAAATCATCATAAACGATTAGTACATCCTTCCCTCTATACATGAAGTCTTCCGCAACCGCAGTACCTGTATAAGGAGTAAGGTACTGAAGGGGAGCAGGCTGACCAGCAGTTGAACTTACGATTATGGTGTAGTCCATAGCTCCTTGCTGGGATAAATCTTTTATGACTCGAGCAACAGAAGAGGTTTTTTGTCCTATTGCGACATATACACAAATTACATCCTTACCCTTTTGATTTACGATGGCATCAATTGCTATCGCTGTTTTTCCTGTTTGTCTGTCACCTATTATCAGTTCTCTTTGACCTTTCCCGATTGGAATCATTACATCAATTGCTTTAATTCCCGTGTATAATGGCTCATCGACTTTCGCCCGGTCAAATATGGCAGGGGCGGGGCTTTCAATATCTCTGTAGCTGGATGCTCGGATAATTCCTTTTCCGTCAATAGGGTTCCCAAGAGGGTCAATTACTCTACCTAACAGATTATCTCCGGAAGGCACTTTAATTATTTCTCCTGTAGAATAAACAATTTCTCCAGGGGCAATATCGTTTGAAGAGGATAATAAAATCGCTCCAGTTACATCTGTTTCCAGATTTAAAGCAATCGCATAATTATCTCCAGAAATTTGTAACAGCTCACCATTTTTTACATCCAGAAGACCTTCGATCATAACCACTCCATCATAGGATGATAAGACTCTTCCTGCAGGGCGAACATCAGATTCCTTTTTGAAGGCACCTGTTTCTTTTAGCATTGTTCTAATTATTTCAGAGGGTTCATGACTATTTTTCATTTTTTAACCTTTAGAGTTGTAGCTTTTTTAAGAATTAATATTTAAAAATTTGCTTAGAACAAAGTATTTTCTAAGAGATATTATTATTGACTTTCAAGTTCGGAAACAAACTTTTCTTTAAGTTTAGATAGTTGTGTTTTTATTGAGCCATCGTAAGCAATTTCTCCATCAAAAACTATGATTCCGCCAACAATAGCTTCATCAACTCGATATATAGTAAGAATTTCCCCATACTTTTTTCTTAGCTTACCTTCGATGTCAGCTTTTTTCTCAAGAGATAATTCTTTACTTGTCGTTATTGTCAGTTTTCTCATTTTCTTATTCCTAAGCACAAGCTCTTAATTTATGATGTTAGTGTGGTTTGTTAATCGTTCTGTGTCCATTCATTAATGCATTTGTCTATTATCTGTTCATTTTCTTCAGAGCTTATTTCTCTTTCGAGCAAGGCTTCTGCGATTGTCACAGCAACATCTGCAACCTTATTTTTAATGCCGCTAATGGTTTCTCTTTTGATTTCTTGTGATTCAATCTCCGCTCGGCTAATTATTTCTTCTGCCTTTTGAGAGGCTTCGGAAACAGCATTTTCTTTAATAATATGGTTGGCTCTTTCGGCTTCAGAACGTTGTATCATGATTTCACTTTCAGCTTTTGCTAATTTTTCTAAATATTCAGAATGAAGTTTTTCAGCTTCAGCTTTTGCTCGCTCATTGTTTTCATACTGTTGTATTATTTCATTTTGCCTTTTCTCTATGAACTTTTTTACAGGTTTATAGACTAAGAAAGTGACTCCCCCGAGCAAAAGGAGAAAATTCAAAAGGTGGAGAAGTATTTTAATACCGTCCAGTCCCAGAGGCAGGTTTCCGGATAACAAAATGCTCATTATATACCTCTATAAAACGTTGATAACTAACAAGACAGAAATAAGTAATACGTATATTATTACGGTTTCGATAAAGATCAGACCGAGAATTAGGGATGATCTAATCTTTCCATCCGCCTCCGGTTGCCTAGCGATTCCATCCAAAGCCTTTCCTATAACCATAGCCATACCTATGGCTGCAGCGACTCCAACGACTGCAATGGATATTCCTGCTGCGAGAGCATATATAGCCTTAAGTTCGAGAGCAGCGACTGTAAAAATTGTGTTCATAATTACCTCCAAAGGACTAGTTATTTAATAATTTGAGTTTATTTTTCGAATAGATTGTTTTTAGTTAATATGATATAGGTAGAGTATCTTTTGGTTGTTCTTTTTGATTTGTAATATTTTCTGGTTGTATTCTTTTAATTTTTTTATTAGCTTTCTTAGGGGGCTTGGTCTGATGTATTACTTCTGAGGCGCTTCCATAGAACATTGAAGTCAAAAGAGTCAATACGTAGGTTTGGACAATTGCGTGAAAGATTGTAAATATTATTCCTACGAAAATTGGGACGACAAAAGAAAGCGCAATAAACTCATAGACCAAGTCAGTAATCAATAATCCGCTTAGCATGCTTCCGAAAAGACGAAAGGACATGGAAAGGGGAAGCGAAAAGTCTTTTAGCGCATGAAGGACACCTTTTGGACCATTGGACTTCATTCCTCCAGCGAGGATTGTTCCAAAGGAGCAAATTGCGATTGCAATACAGGCGTTGATATCAACCAGTACTGCTCTTAAACCAAGTAATTCAATCATTGTTCCAAAGAAGACAAAAATTGCTGCGCTAAAAATATACGCTCCCAAAAAACGGTTGCTACCAGGACTATTTGAAGATGCGAGGTTAGAAAAAAATGATACAGCTTTTTCCAATATCACTTGTCCTTTCCCGGGAATTTTTTTCATTTTTGGAATAAAAAAAATACGAAGGATAAGACAAAAAAACAAAACTGCAGCTGTAACAATGAGCGCGGAATAAAAACTGGGGTTAACCTGTAATCCTAGAAAACTTACATTATCAGGCAGAACTGCCTTTTTCATTATCTCGCCAAGAGACGAGCCGTTTTCGGCCGCTGGTGTATAAATCATCTTCAACTCCCAGTCAACGATTGTGCGTTGGCCAAACCGAATAAAATGCTTCTTAAAAAATACAACTGATACAATATAAAGTCAATAAAAAACAACCGTTTCATAGGTAATCCGGTCCTTTATCTTCAAGAACATTTTTTCAAGCTAAGTTTATGATTCTAATAAAACATATTGCTATAAACTGATGCAAAAATATATAGTCGAAAACTTCAAAAAACAGCCATTTTGAAGGGGAAACATTAAAAGTAAATATTCCTAAAAACACGTATTGTTTCGCTTTATTTTTGAAAATTGTTGGAGTAAAATCTTGCTTAATGGTCTCAAGACCAAATGGGTGGTAGGTGGGTATTTTTATGAAGCCTGAGTTTTT
>Ga0123335_1002165_pt1 | contig 30104 bp, 14 predicted proteins | sample BiotimSIPDNA_2_FD_89707 | JGI IMG/M metagenome (GOLD analysis project Ga0123335, IMG submission 89707) | Anaerobic biogas reactor microbial communites from Washington, USA - Biogas_R2 time_0 SIP DNA | ecosystem: Engineered > Bioreactor > Anaerobic > Unclassified | place: Washington, USA... | reverse complement strand
TTCTTTTGTTTTTCGAGTAGTGCCGCTGATTGCTTTTTGAGTTTTTCGTTGATTGCGGCTCGTTCTTCCGGGGTTTTCGCCATTGCGTCTAGAATAGCCTTTGCGAATGCCACGAAATCTGTTTCGAATGCATGTTTTGCTGTGATAGCCTTAAGTTTTGCCTGTGCGACAGTTTCGGTGTTCTTGTCATGTTGCAGCAATCTGAGTTTTTCGTTCAGTTCTTCTTGCGACACATTGTATTTCTTTTCCCACGCTTCGAGTTCAGCCTTTGCCTCGTCCGTGACTTTCTTTTGTTTTTCGGCATAAACGACCTCGAGTTTCCTTGTAGATTCGTTGAGGTCTTCTTGCGCTTTTTCGACTTCTTTTTTTACGTCTTCTTTTTCATCTTCTTCTGCGTCCTCGTATTTGGTCTGCGCATTATTGAGGATAGCTTCGAGTCTTTGTTTTTCAGCTTCTGCAGTTGTTATAGCCTCTTCGACCTTAGCGAACTCGTGTTTTCTTGCTTTGATCTGTTCTTTGAGGTCATTGAGTTCCTTTGCATCGTCATCTACCGCGGCTTGTTTATTGTTGATTGTCTCCTGTGCGGCGGCAACTTCCAGTTTTAGTGCTTCGATAGATTTTCTATCTTGTTCTTCCAGCTCCTGGATTTCCTTGATTATTCCGTCAGCTTCATCGGCGGTTGCCTTTTCGATAGCTGGTCTCAATTTATTGTAAGCGTCTTGGTAAGTTACTTTTGCGTTTGGCACACTTGATTGTTCGGTTGCCTGTTTTTTGGCTCTGGCTTCGAAGTCCAGGTCGAGTCTAGCGATTGCCTCTGCCATTTCAGCCGCATTTCGCTGTGCATCGTTCTTTTCCTTATTCAGGTCGGCGGTTGCAGTTTCGCAAGTTGCCTTTTGGTTTTTGAAGTTGAGCCCGGCGTTATCAAGTGCGTTTTTCTGTTCAATGACGTCATTGAGTTGTGGTCTAAGCTGATCGGCTGCGAGGTCGAAGACTAGGGGTTTGAACGCAGCTGCCTGTTCTCTGATAGCCTTTGTCTTTTCCGCATTGGGATCGAAGGCGCCTCCTGCTGCTGTTTCTTTTTCAATGTCCTCGAAATGATGTAGCGCGTCCTCGGGATTGTCACCTAGGAGCAATTGTTCAGCGGCGCGGAATTTAGCTTCCAACCGATTTTCCTTTCTCTCTTGCGTGACTCCATCTTCTTCCTCATAGTACTTGAGGAACGCTTCTGCGGCATGTTGGCGATCGTTCAGGAAGTAGTAGATCCATCCTAATTTGTACCATGCGAGGATGCCCTTGTCAAAGGCGGCGAAGATCTCGGTCATCTGGCGGAAATGCGGAATCGCCTTTCGATAGGATTCACGCGTACGCTCCTGCAAGGCCTCCTTCTTTTCGGGATCCTTTTCGGCATTGGCGGCCCTTGCCAGGTTTGCGGCTTCCGAAAAGTATCCTTGGGCCACGGTATAGGCCACGTCCGGGGCCTTGGGATGGCCGGGATCCAAGGTCACGAAATGACCCCATGACCACAGGTAGATGCTCTCCAATAGCTCTTTCGTGCTAGGATTCTTCTCGTTTTTGGCACGCTCGTACAATACGCCGCCGAAGCGGAATGCCGCATCGGCAGTTTCCTTCTCGCTGGGGAAGGCTTCGACCAAGTACGACAGCAATGCCTCGCCCTCGGCCAGGCGATCCAATTGGCCAAGGCATATCAAAAGACGCAGGGCGACTTTAGGCAACTTCTTGGAACGACGTCCCGCACGAATCGCCTCGTAGTAGATCTTCATGGCATCCTCGTACTTTCTCTGTACGAAGAGGGATTGAGCCTGTTCGATCTTGGCTTCGATTTCAGAGGAGCCATCGCCGATATTCAGGTCGAATTTCAGTCCGAGTCCGAGTCTGTCAGATACATTTGCGCATTCCTTATGTTCGATCAGTGCTTCAGCGCGCTTGCTGGAGTTGGGGTATTCGGTCAGCATTGTTTCGAAGTAGACTGCCGCTCCCTTGAGTTGCTTGGCTGCGAGATCGAGTTTTTTTGCGTGGTGCATCACTTCGGCATTGCCTCTGATTGCCTGTCCTTTCAGGAACATCGCTTCTGGAATCAAGGAGGCATCCCTGCCGCGGACCTTTTCGAGTTCTTCCAGGAACGGGTCGACCATGTTGATGGTTTTGATAGCCTCGATGAAGAACTTGTTGTTCTCCTTGTTAGGTAGATGTAGGAGAGCATTGAAGCCGAGCATCACCTGTGCCCGTGCGGTTTGCAGCGAGGATGCTGCCGACACGCCGTCCCGGTCAAACTGAAGTCGTTTCAATTGTGCGATAATTGAGTTGACGGCTCCTGTGTTGATCGGTTTCTTGTCCTTTTGCAGAGCGGCTTCGGCATCCAATTGTGCCTGGAGTTTGAGGAATGTGATTTGCCTTTCCGAGCCCCCAGAGTCGTCCATGGGGAGCAGGTCAAGGATTTTCGCTGCTTCCTTTCCCTTTCCCATTTCTGTCAGGACCTTATTATAGATTCTTATTGCCTTTGTGAATTCTTCCCTTTCGGCTCGTCTTTTTGGTGCGGTTTTGACGATGGAGAAATACTCCGCGTATGATTTTTCTGCAGCTTGGAAATTTCGTCTGAGAGCGGCGACTTGTGCTTTAAGCAGGACAGCTTCTGTGTAGAAAGGTGATGTTTTCTTGATTCCTTCGATGGCAGTATCGGCGAGTCTGCTTTTGCCGACGGCATAGTAGTACCTTGCCTTTTCGAGTTCGACTAGCTCATTGAAATTCGGATAGTTTTCGCCCATCTGCCTCAATTGCATTTCGGCATAGTCGGTAAGTTCCAACTCGCCGAGTTTTCGCACGAAGTCGATGTCCAGTTCGAGTTCGTAGGGCAAATCCACCGCAGTTGCGATTAATGAGCACAGGGACACCAGCACCAAGAGCAAGCATTTCGCGTGATGCTTGTTCGGCACTGCCTTATTGAAGATCCAATGTGATTGCATAACTCACCGCCATCATTGAGTTTGTTTTTTTACGCAAACGAAAAAAAGGCGCCTGACCTTGTAAGGGTTAGGCGCCTATGAATGAGTTTGTTAAACAATGGTCGGGGCGAGAGGATTTGAACCTCCGGCCTCTGCGTCCCGAACGCAGCGCTCTAGCCAGACTGAGCCACGCCCCGACTCGTTTAAAATGCGCCCTTAATATAGCCTTCTTTCCCTAGATGACAACTGATGGTTCCGTTTTTTTGTGCCTTTTTCCGCAAAAGTCCATTGTCAACAATCAACCACCACCAAGCTTGTCAATCATCTTGACCAACGGGGCAAACATGGCAATAACGATACTGCCGACGACAACAGCCAGGAAGCAGATCATTATCGGTTCAATCAACGCGGTCAAGCCTTCTACCGCGCGGTCGACTTCTTCCTCATAGACGCCTGCAACACGGTTCAACATGTCAGGCAAGGCACCGGTTTCCTCCCCGACTTCAACCATCGAGCACAACATCAAGGGGAACACGCCGGATTTTTCCAGGGGCTTTGTCATTCCCTCACCTTCCTTGACGGCATCGTGGACGTCCTGGATTGCCCGTGCAACGAGTTCGTTGCCCGAGGTATCCTTGACGATTTGCAGTGCTTGCAAGACGGCAACACCGGAAGCCATCAAAGTGCCCAGGGTACGGCAGAATCGTGCCGACACGGTACGGATGACCAACCCGTTGAAGGGCGGCACCTTGATGCATGCCGTGTCGAAGGCGAGTGCTCCAAGCTTGGTCTTGAGCGCCAATCTGAAGCAGACGATGAATACGATCAATCCGATTAATGCGATGTGTGCCTTTTCGGCCAAAAAGCGCGATGCGGCCATGACGATCTCCGTGATTGCGGGCATCGGTTCGCCGGGAAGCATTTCTTCGAACATCTTCTCGAATTTCGGGACGATGAAGATCATCAAGCCTGCGGTGATGCCACCGGCGATACACAAGACCGAAATAGGATAAACCATCGCGGATTTGACCTTGCCTGCGATACGGGCGGCTTTTTCCATGAATTCGGCCAAGCGGACCAAAACGATTTCCATGGCACCTGACGCTTCGCCGGCGCGTACCATTGAGACATAGAGTTTGTTGAATGACTTTGGATGTCCCGCCAGCGCCTCGGAGAAAGTCGCGCCTCCTTCGACCTGGTCTCCCAGGTCGCCGAGGACCTTGCAGAGCTGCGGGCTTGCTCCGCGCGCCTGGCGTTCCAGCGTTCTCAATGCTCGGACCAATGGCAGACCTGCTTCCAGCAGCGTTGCGAGCTGGCGGGTCATGGTCGTCAGGTCCTTGCGCGGGATTTTAGGTGCAGCGAACCCCATTCCCTTGCCGCCTCTTGCGGTTGCCTGGCTTGTCATCGTGCTTTTTGCGGCGATGATTGAGGTTGGGAACAGCTGCTGCTGCTTCAATGCATTTACAGCTTCTTGCTCGGTATCGGCTTCAATGATACCTTTGCGTTCTTTGTTGTTGGCGTCATAAGCCACATATTGGAATCTAGCCATAGTTACTCCTTCTCGGGCAGTCAGTCCTTCCTTAGTGTGCTATATGTAATAAAGTTTTGTGTCTTATGCATTTCTGTTTTGTGCTTCCAACTGGAGCCTTTGGATGACGCCTTCGGGGTCTTTCGACTTGGTAATCAAGTCACCATAGTTGATCTTGCCGTCATTATAGAGTTGCATCAAGTGTGCGTCCAGCGTGTTCATGCCGAATTTAGCGCCTGTTTGGATATCTGATGTGATGCGGAATGTTTTTCCATCGCGGATCAGCGCGGCGATTGACGGGGTGTTGACCATGATTTCGAAGGCTGCGATACGTCCTTTCTTGTCAATTCTCTTCAGCAGCACCTGTGAGATAACGCAGACGAGACATGTTGCCAGCTGGGTTTTCACCTGTTCCTGCTGGGTTGTCGGGAACGAGTCGACGATACGGTCGATGGTTTCAGCGGCTCCGGTGGTATGCAGGGTACCGAAGACCAAGTGTCCGGTTTCAGCTGCGGTGATGGCGGCGCCGATCGTTTCCAAGTCACGCATTTCCCCGACGAGGATGATGTCGGGATCCTGGCGCAAGGCGCGTCGAATGGCTTCCGCGAAGGACGGCACGTCATTGTGGACTTCGCGTTGGGTTACGACTGACGACTTGTGGTTGTGGTAGAATTCGATTGGGTCTTCGATGGTGATGATATGGTCTTTTTTGTTTTCGTTGATGATATTGATCATCGAGGCGAGTGTCGTTGACTTTCCCGAGCCGGTAGGACCTGTGACGAGAACCAGTCCACGTGGTTTGTAGAGGACGTCCTTCACGGAGTTGGGCAATCCGATCTGCTCCATGGTCAGCACTGTGTTGGGGATAGCACGCAAGACCATCCCGATAGCGCCTTTTGCCTTGAAGACGGAAACACGGAATCGGCAACGGTCGCCAAATGCAAACCCGAAGTCAACCGTCCCGTCCTGCTGGAGCTTTTGCTGGTTGGCTTCCGAGGTGATGGATTTCATCAGGTATTCGGTATCCTCAGGACTCATAGGCTCCGTGTCCAGAGGCGTCATTTCACCGTGAATACGCAGCACTGGGGGCGAATAACAAGGCACATGGAGGTCACTTGCACCTTCTTCCAGTACCAAGTCCAACAAATCTGACATTTCGAATCTTGCCATGGGAACTCCTAAGAATCACAATTCAGAACACGGTATATTGCAGCACTTCCTCAGCGGAGGAGACTCCGTTGAGTATTTGGTTGATTCCGTCTGCGCGCATGGTAATCATTCCCTGCTTGACGGCGCATTCCTTGATCAGCTGGGTGGGTTTCCTTTCATTGATCAGCAGCTGGATCTCTTGGCTGATGCTCAGCAGCTCGAAGATGCCAACTCGTCCCTTGTATCCCGTGTTGTTGCACATTTCGCATCCGCGTCCTCGGGAGAATTGCTTGCCTTGGATATCTTCCCTGGTAATGCCCAGCAGCTGGAGTTCCAAATCTTCAGGATCGTAGAATTCCTGGCAGTTCTTGCAGACTCGGCGAATGAGTCGTTGCGCGAGGACGCCGACCAGGGTTGAGGCGATGAGGAAGGGTTCGACGCCCATGTCGATCAGTCGCGTGATGGCACCTGCGGCGTCATTGGTATGGAGGGTTGACAAGACCAAGTGTCCTGTCAGCGAAGCTTGGACAGCCATACTCGCGGTTTCGACGTCACGGATTTCACCGACCATGATTCGGTCGGGATCCTGTCGCAAGAACGAACGCAAGGCGGCAGCAAAGGTCATTCCAATGGCCGCCCTCACAGGCACCTGCATGATGCCGTCGATATCGTATTCGACGGGGTCTTCTGCTGTAAGAAGTTTGTCTTCGATGGTATTGATTTCCTTGAGCCCGGAGTAGAGTGTCGTTGTCTTGCCCGAACCAGTAGGTCCGGTGACGATGAAGATTCCGTTAGGTCGTGTGATAAGCGCCCTGATGTCATGGACGGTTTTGGGTGTCATTCCCAGTGAATCCAGGTCCAGGTTAACGACTGCCCGGTCCAGGACACGGAGGACTACAGATTCGCCGTATCGTGTTGGGAGCGTTGACACACGCAGGTCGATGGGGCGCTTGCTGATTCGGAGTTCGATTCGTCCGTCCTGCGGCACTCGTCTTTCTGCGATATTTAGTCCTGACATGACCTTGATACGCGAGATGACGGGAACGGCCAGGTGCTTTGGCGGCGGCGCCATTTCGAAGAGGGCTCCGTCAATGCGGTACCGGATGCGGAATTCGTCCGAGAACGGCTCGAAGTGGATGTCGGAAGCCTTGTCTTTGATGGCCTGCTGAAGGATGATATTGACGAATCGTACGATTGGTGCGTCATTGGCGGCACGTTCCAAGGAGGCCACGTCATTTACATCGATTTTCCTGTTTTGATGGATAGCCTCCAATTCATCGAGAACGCCTTCGACGGAGTTGTTTGCTTCTGGGTAGACCACATCCATCAGTTCATCGATTTCCGCCGGGTATCCGACGAGGACCCTGCATTCTCTGTTCAGGGCGAATGGGAGTTCGTCAATGAGCTTGTGGTTCAGCGGATCTCTGGCGGCGACAACGAGGGTATCGCCTTCTTCCGCGACGGGGATGACATTGTAGAAGCGGGCCGTATCCGTAGTAATCTTGGCCAGGATTTCCTCGTCAGCTTTCTTTTTGTGGAAGGAATGAACCTCTGTGCCCATATTTTCAGCGATGAGCTGGAGGAGATTGTCTTCCGTGATGATTTCGTAGTTGTAAAGGATCGTGATGAACGGGCGATTGTTCATCACGCTTTCTTCATAGGCTTCTTCGAGCTGTTCCTCGGTTGCGATTCCTGCGTCCAACAGCAAATGCCATATGACACTTGATTCTGCATCCATATCGATTGCTGGCATAATGGCTTGGTTCCTATAGTTAGCGTGCTCTTCGTTTCATTCCGGTGCCTGTCATCGCGAGTCTAGGCTTACGCCTCGTCGTGTACGGTCAAGCGAACCACTTCGGCGAGGCTTGTCAAGCCGGCGGCCGCCTTTCTCATTCCGTCTTGGCGCAACGTGCGCATGCCGATTTCCATTGCTCGACGGCGGATGACTGAAGCGTCCACCATCTGGTAGATCAAATGTTCAATGGATGCGTCCAAGATGAAAATCTCATAGATTCCCAGGCGCCCCTTGTAACCCTTGTTGCATTCGGTACAGCCCCTGCCATGGACATAAGTCGCTTGTTCCAATTGGGCCTGCGAGATGCCTAGCTTCTCGACTTCAATTTCGGTCGGCGCGTGGGGTTCGACGCAGAATTTGCAGATCCTCCTGACAAGTCGCTGTGCCATGATGGCTCGGACTGACGACGCGACGAGGAAGGGCTTGATGCCCATGTCGATGAGTCGTGTCACGGCTGAAGGCGCGTCGTTGGTGTGCAGGGTTGAGAAAACCAAGTGTCCGGTAAGTGCTGCGTTGATGGCGATTTCACCGGTTTCCGCGTCACGGATTTCACCGACCATGATGATGTTTGGCGCCTGGCGCAGCATCGCTCTCAATGCTGCGGCGAAGGTCAGGTTGATATCAGCCGCGATCTGAACTTGGTTGATACCCGACAATTCGTATTCGACGGGGTCTTCGGCTGTGATGATCTTTCTGGTCGGCTGGTTGAGTGCGTGCAGGAAGGAGTAGAGCGAGGTTGTCTTGCCTGAACCGGTAGGCCCTGTGACCAGGAAGATTCCGTCGGGGAAATTGATGATTCGTTCGATGGTTTTCTGGTCGTCTTCAAAGAATCCCAGTTCGGAGATTCCGAGCATGACGCCGGATTTGTCCAAGATACGCATGACGATTGATTCGCCGTGTGTTGTTGGGATATCCGAGACACGCAAGTCGAGTTCGCGTCCCATGGCGGTAATTCTGATACGTCCGTCTTGGGGGACTCTGTGCTCTGTCAAGTCCATTCCCGCCATCAGTTTAACTCGTGAGATGACTTGGTTTTGGAGGTATTTCGGCGGTGACTGGACTTCGTTTAGGACCCCGTCAATCCTGTATCTCAAGCGGAAGCGTTTTTCCAGTGGTTCCAAGTGGATATCCGAGGCTCTTGTTCGGAACGCTTCAAGGATGAGGAGCGAGACCAGGCGGATCAGCGGCGCGGCATCGTCACCACCGCCATCGGCAGTTGCGTCCATGGTGACATCTTGCGTTGCGTCAACGGTCAGGTCTGTGGTGGCTTCGGTCATTTCCTCCAGGAATTCCGATACGGAGCCATCTGCGCTCCCATAGTAGAAGTTGATCGCCTGTTCGATTTGGCGCTTCGTTGAGACCACGCCTTCGATTTCCATTTTAAGGAGATACCGGAGTGAATCCAGGCTTTCAATGTCAGCGGGGTCGGCGAGGGCGACCCTGAGCATGCCGCCCGAGTAGGATACGGGAACCATCTTGTAGCGCAACGCGACATCCTTGGGCACAAGACCGATGACTTCAGGAGGGACTTTCGTGCCTGCATGGTCAAAGTCGTACGTATCCATGCCATACTCAGCCCCAAGCAATTGCATCACGTCCTGCTCGGAAACGACTTTCAGGGCATATAGTCCTTCCAGGACAGTTCCGTCCTCACCAAGAAGTCGTTCCTTGGCCAGCGATATTTGTTCGTCTGTGATCATCCCCTGCTGCTGAAGAAGATCTACGATGTAGTCATCAACGTTAAACAAAGCGGTCACCCCTGCGCATTGTGGTCATTTTTAGAAAATTATGGTTTTTGTTCAATTTAAAACAATATCCCGATATTTTCATCTGTCAAACGTTATATTTTTGCTTTAATGGTTTTTTTCATTTAAGCACGACTCGTTCGCCGGGAAGGATTGAGATGGTGAGCTTGCCGTCATTTGCCTTGAGTCCCACGGGTTTGCCGAAGAGGACCGTATCGGCTTTTGTTTCGACGGTGATTTCTGCGGTGTCTTTGTTTGAGCTGATGACAACGGTTCGTTGTTCGTTTCCGATTGTCCACTGCCCCACGTAGATTCCGTCCACGTTGTCCGCCAGGAGCTTGAATTGCCCATCGAGCACGAATGGCGTAACTTGTTCCAATTCGGCAGGGAATGTCTTTGCCGCTTCGTAGAGGTCTGGCGCCTGCCTGATGTCAAAGCTCCCGTCCTTATATGTATAGTATATGATTCCCTTTGCCCCCGCGAACATTGAGAGGTAGCTCATCGCCCTGAATTCCTGTGGATTGGGCCAGCGTTTCCAGCCGCCTCGGTCGCCGTATTTTTGTCCTCCGAAGGCCTGGCAGACTGCCCAGAGTGCGGTGTTGTACTTGTTTGCTTCCTGCTTTGCCCTCGAGAACGTCTTGAAGACGCTGGCGAAGGGACCTGGGACTGGATAGGGGTCCGGCGCGAGGACGTCTGTGCCCGAGGAGTAGTTTCCGTACTGCGCCGGGATGCAGATGACGGTGTACGCCAAGTGGTTATAGTCCATTTTCTTGAAGCTGTCGTAACGTCCGAACATGGTTTCGGGCGAGATTCCTGCTGCTGCGGGTTCGTCTCCGGGGTTCCATCCCATCACTGCGGGCTTGTCCTTGTACTTGGGGATCACTTCCTCGGGCGGGCAGCCGAATTCGGTGATGACCCGGATGTTCAACTTGGCGCATTCGTCCAGGAATTTCCCGTAGCTGTCGTTGTTTCGTTCGGAACCGAGGATGCCGACATGGACTGTATTGTATCCGTACTTGGCGACGTCGCGGACCATCGCCAGGCGTTCTTCCGTGGAGAAGCTCCAGGACACGTCGTAGAATCCCAGCGGGAAGAATGGCTTTCCGTTTTCCAGCAGGGTCAGGTCCTTCCGCATGCGGTACTTGGGTTCCGGATGCATATGGAATTCCGCCTTGCATTCTGTTCCCCAGTCCCGTGACTTGTCGTCTCCGGTCAATGAATCCAGGAAGCCGTCCTTGTACTTGAGCCTCATGGCGACGCGATGGTCGCCCAGCTTCAGGGGTGACACGTCAAAGACGCATCCTTCGTTCTCGCCCGTCACGGTCACCGGCTTCCAGGATCCATCGTCAATCGACGCCTCGAACCCCTCCAGCTTGTCTCTGCCTAATTTTTCCAGGTTAAGGTTGAAGCGGGCGACCAGTTCGTCACCGGGATACAGGTGCTTTCGAAGGAATTTCACGCTGAATGCAGGTGCGATGTCCTGCTCCCAATTCAATGTCATCAACTCGGTCTTTCCATGGGCGAAGGATAGCGAATGCTTGACATTGCCACGGAAAATCAAGGCATACTGGAAATCGAACACCAACTTGCCTTCGGCATCCGCCTTGACCGTCTTCTTCTGGCTCGTCTTCCAGCCATCGGCATTGGACGACGTCAGCGTTGCGGTCACTTCGTCGATTTTGGCGGGATCGACTTGGATTTGCGCGATGGACGCCTTGCCTCCACGGGTCAGGCAGTACCCGTCAACGGTCAATTTCACGCCATTGGGGAGGGTGATTGGCTCTTCCAGCGGCAGGTCGCGCTGGAATGCCAGCAGTTTGATGCCCTTGCTCTTTGCTAGCTGGTAGGTTGTCAGATTTTCAATCAGCGCACCGCCGATGGGATTGTTTTTAAGCGACGAGGCGCTTGTCATCAGGATGATTCCTTCTCCCACTTCCTGGAGGGCCATCAGCGGGTATCCGTCGCAGCAGGTGATCAGGCGTTGCCAGGAAGGCTCGGTTGTCTTGATGTGTCCCCATTGCTGGTATCGCTTGATGAACACGTCGCCCAGCGCTTGTGGCGTGTACAGGATTGGATGTGTCCCAAGGGTGACCTTTGTCGTCTCCGGGGTTGCTCCCTTCGTGTGGCGTGAGCAGTTTTCGGTTGCGACGGCGAACGTCGGCCCGAACCGATTGACCCATAGTTCGTTGACGGAGTGGTAATTGGCGTCGACGACGATGAAGATTCCGCCTGCCTTGATCCAATCGACCCATTTTTGCGCATAGGGTTTCATGTCGATGGTTCCCACATAGTTGGCGAGGGATGTTGCGACGATCAGCCCGTACTCGTTGAGCTTGTCTGAGAATTGTGGGAGTTGTTCGGTTTTATACTTGTCCTTGTCGACGTCGAAATCCCATCCGTACTTTGCGATGTGTCCGTCGAATTCGTTTTTGAAGGCATTGTTTCCCCAAGGACCGTAGACTATGGCTGCCTTTTTGGGGAGCGCCATTGAGAACAAGGGCAATGCCATGGTCAGGCACAGGATTAATTGTCTCATTTCTTGCCTCCTTGACTAGCGATTTTGACTGCATTCTTGAAGCCTTGGCGCGAGCGTTCGATGAACGCAGTGTCGCCACACAATGCTAAGCGGAAATAACCTGGATAGCCGAAGCCCGAACCGGGTACCGCCAGGATCTTTTCCTCTGCCAGGATATTGACGAATTCCACGTCGCTGATGGCGCCGGGAACCTTGGGGAAGAAGTAGAACGTGCCTGCGGGCATGGTGAATTCGATGCCCGCATCCGTCAGGACCTCCGCCATCAGCTTGCGGCGGATTACGTACTCGGATGCATCGGCATTCGTACCCAGTGCCGCCTTCATCAGGCGTTGTCCAAGGCAAGGCGCGTTGACGAAGCCCAGGATCCTGTTGGTCATGATTACGCCGGAAACCAGGGTCTTGACACCTTCCATGGCGGGATTCATCGCAACGTAGCCAACGCGCTCGCCGGCCAATGCCAAATTCTTGGAGAAGGAGCCGATGACGACGGTGTAGGGGTACAGGGGAAGCACGGGCGGCACTTGGGCGCCATCAAAGGCGAGGAACCTGTACGGTTCGTCCGAAATCAAGAAAATAGGGCGTCCGTAGCGTGCCGTCGCCTCGGACAAGATTGCCGCCAGCTTCTCGAGTTCTTCCTTGGAGTAGATCGCGCCGGAGGGATTGTTGGGTGAATTGATGATCACTGCGCGCGTCTTTTCTGTGATTGCGGAAGCGAATCCTTTCAGGTCCAGGCGGAAATCGGGTTCCAGGGAATTGACCGGCTTCAGGATGCCGCCGTAGTTGCCCACGTAGAATCCGTATTCGACGAAGTACGGTGCTGGGCAGAGCACCTCTTCGCCTGGAGTAAGGACAGCCCTGAAGAAGGCATTGAGACCGCCTGCCGCACCGACGGTCAGGACCAGGTGTTCCTTGCCGATTGGCGTCGCCTGCTCCGCAGACAGGTGTTCTGCGAGTGCCTGGCGGACATCGTCGTATCCGGCATTGGGCATGTACCCGAGCCCTGCGGGTTTATTGACTTCGTCTGCCAGGTTCCTCAATCCTTCGATGATGGAGGCGGGCGGTGTCAGGTCGGGATTGCCCAGGCTGAAGTCGCATACCGCTTCTTCCCCGTACTTGCGCTTCAATTCGATTCCCGCCTCGAACATGCGGCGGATCCAAGATGACTTCTGTTGAAAACTTTCGATTTGCGGTGAAACAAGCTGCATCGTTCCTTTCCTGTGACTTTTCAATTGATTTTTTTTCTAGTTAGCTCACCAGCACAGTGACTTGTAGTGGTCGGAATCCTTCAGGATCCCGCCTGACTGCGTGAAGAATTTTTCGTCCAGCTGGAAGCATCCATTGTGGACTTTTGTCCACGGCGCCCCAGCCTGTGGATGATATGACTGCAAGGTTTCCCAACGCTTGTAGTTCTGGTGCCCATTGGTTTCCAGGACGCCTACCTTGAAGCCTGGCAGGGGTTCCAGCCTTGCCGCCACGGCTTTGTTCCAGTCCACCTGGATTGGTCCCACGGTCAAGTCTGCGCAGAACATCGGGATGTTCGCCAGCTTGGCGACCTTGGCGATCTTCATGGTCATGCTCAGGGTTTTGGCGATGGGCTTCAGTGCGATTGCACCGTAACCGAGTTCGATTCGCTCGGCGACGTCTTCGGCGCAATGGGCGCTTTCGTCAGCCGCGACCCTGATGCCCAGGTCGCCGACATAGACCTTGTTCTCCTCGGCAAAGGGTTCTTCAACGACGGCGATCCTGTCAAAGGCGCCGATGGCCTTGCAGTGGTCGAGGAATCTCATCAGGCGTTCCTTGGTATCATACCGTCCGTTGGCATCGAAATAATATGGGATTTTTCCGTTTTCGGTATAGGGTGTTTCCCGGTTTCCGATCGCCTTGTGGATGGCGCTGATTCTCGCCTTGTCCCACTCCAGCATTTTTTCGGGATCTCCGTCGCCGTCGGGATCCGAGCCGATCTTTACTTTAAGGAAGAAGTATCCTTCATCGACGTGGCGTACGATTTCGTCCATGGGTATGGCGTATGCCATCAATGGGATCGATGCGACCTGTTCGTGCCTGCAAGGGAGGAAATCCTTGCACCAGGCGGGGAGCATGTCGTCAAAGGACTTGAGGCCGTGCTCCCTGGCATAGAGGATCCATGCCGCCGCATCGACTCCGACCAGTGCGTTCAAGGCGAAGGTCAACCGCAGGTCGTCCTTGCCGGTAATTCGCTTGCCGTACTCCCAGACCTGCGGCAGCAACTCGTCCAGCAGCTCAAAGGGTGTTTCGTATGAGCGTCCCTTGCACAATTGCAACGCATGCTCGGTCATCGCAAACATCAATGCATTCCCGGAGGCTTCGAGATGACTTGAAAACACACCGGAATCAGACCATAGTACACTTTGAGTATTGATGCCGCAAGCACGAATGCCGGAGGAGGATTCCAGTCCCGCGACCGTCTGCCAGATCTCGCGCATGTAGCCGCCCTTGAAACCAAAGGGACGAATCAATGGCTCGCGCTCGAAATTCGCCGATATTCCGCTTATACTTGTCATAGACTTCACCTTTTAGCTATTCGACCAAATCCAACAAAATCTCCAATGCGGGCTTCATCTCGTCCAGGCAACGCTGGTGCGAAGCAACCGAACCTTTCTCAGGCTCGATAACCGGACGGGACGATTCCAAGACCGACATCAAAGGGCGGCACTTGCCGCGGGCAGACGGAAACTTTGCCTCAATCTGCTCCTGCTGATGAGATGTCATGCATATCAGCAGATCCGCCGTACGAACAAGCTTCGGCAACAACGGAACAGTTCCCACCGCCAAGGCAGTCAACCCGTTGGAGGTCAATACCTGGCGAGTTTCATGAGACAACGTCGCACCATGACGGACAGACAAGCCAGCAGAGCTTGCAGTGATGTCACTGATCCCACGGGATTGGATCAACCATGAAAAATAGGACGCCGCCAAGGGGCTGCGAGAACGATTTGAACTGCACACAAATACTATCAAACGCATGGCAAAAAACAAAATCACTAACAATAACCATAATATAAAGGCATATCCCACAAAAATAGCCTTTGTTTCAAAAAACTCCAATTTTCAGATTTGGTAATTTTTCCAAATATCACTATATTGTAATTTTTCACTTACTTTTGACAAATGATTTTGAGTCGATCGGACCATTTACAGAGCAGATATGTCTGAGACCAGTGACATTTACAAGGATATTGTCGTCCGTGTATTGGATGTAAAACGGTATTACGGGAGTGGCGAAGCGGTCACGAAGGCGCTTGACGGTATTTCGCTGGACATTTACCGCGGCGAATACCTGTCGATCATGGGGCCTTCCGGGTCGGGTAAAAGTACGCTTTTCAACATGATTGGGGGCATTGATTCTCCTACCGAGGGGATGGTTTTCATGGATGAGATCGACTTGGCGCAGCTGGATTCCTACGAGCTCGCCTGGATGAGATGCCATAAGATCGGCTACATTTTCCAATCCTACAACATCCTTCCTGTGCTCACCGCCTTGGAAAACGTGACTCTTCCGATGATTTTCTCCGGTCTTAGCGCCGATGATGCGCGTGAGAAAGCCGCCAAGATCCTGACCAAGGTCGGTTTGGGGGAGCGTTTGTTCCACCGTCCGTTCGAGTTGTCCGGCGGTCAGCAGCAACGAGTTGCCGTTGCTCGTGCCATTGCCAACGATCCCGTCATCATCCTGGCTGACGAGCCCACCGCCAACCTTGACGTCCAGACGGGCAAGGAAATGATCAATCTCCTCAAGGAACTCAATGAATCAGACGGTGTGACCGTTATTTCAGCTACTCACGATATGAAAATGTTGGATGCCTCGGACAGGATTCTCTGGATTAGAGACGGAAAGGTGGATCGGTTGGAGAAGCGCGAGGATTTGGACATCCGAATTGGGCATATCGCTGGTGAACACGTCTAGCAACTACGCTTTTTTCATAGTTTATGTTTGGATTATTCAGTTCAAGATCAAGCCATTCCCAGCCAAGTGTATCGGCTGCCGACGCGTTGCGGAGCATTCCGGCGATCAATCCAGGTGTGACTTTTGAGACGGACGGTGGCGGCAGGCTGGTTGCTCACGTCCCGGTTTCCAGGCGAAAGGGTTTTTGGGGTCGCTTCCAGAAGCCTGTATCGATTCATCGGGTACGTTTGGACGAGATTGGGAAGTTTGTCATTGAGAGGATCAACGGAGAGCGCACGGTCCAGGATTTAGTTGATGTGTTTTCGAAGACATATCGTGTGAATGGTCGCGAAGCGAAGCTGTGCATGGCTGACTTTTTGAAGTCACTTGCTCAGCGAAACATCATATCGATCGGGGTTGTCGCGGGAGAATCTGCGTCAACAGGTAATGACTAGCCAATGTATCGGGACATCAGATGCGAAGCTTGCTTAAGTTTGAGAGATTGATCATAGTCTTGGCGGTAGTGTCGTCTGCATTTCTTCATGGTCAGCGATTGGATCCTTTATTAAACGGGACAGGCAGTCGCCATCCTGGCTCTCCTGGGAATTTGCTATTGGAGAAGCGCATATCGACTTTGTTTTCCCGCAGTGGTTTGGAACATGGGGAGATGTTGTTCAGGGTTCCATGTTTTGTGCCTGGGAAGACATTGATTGAGGTCAACGGGAAGAGCATTGAGATCCATCCGATGCAGCCTGGCGCATTCCGGCCTGGCAACTTTCTGGCGCGTGAGTTTTCGGCGCCCCTTGTGTACTTGGGTGTTGGCGACGAGGCGGCTCTTGCCTCCGCTGAAGGCGTTGACTTGAATGGTGCGATTGTCGTCATGGAGTTTGCAAGTGGCGCCGATTGGCAGCGCGTCCTCAGGTTTGGAGTCATCGGCTTCATCTTTTTGGATCATCCCCAGCCTGCCTACAATGACGCAATCGCCAAGGCAACCGGAACCGAAGTCAGAATCCCAAGGTTCCTCGCAACGAAACAAGACTCGGAATTCTTCAGGGACGTACTCAAGTCTCGGGCAATCCAAGCCCAGGTCACAGCAGAACCTTCACGCTGGGAAAACAAAACGCTCAGAAACCTCTGGGTCATCATACCGGGTTCAAATCCGACCTACGACGGCGAACTGGCGCTCATCACGGCCCCAATGGACGCAAACTCAATCGTCCCGGGATTGTCAGAGGGTGCCCAAAACGCCGCCAACCTTTCATTGCTGCTCAGGCTCTTCCATACCTATAGGCAATCCGCGCCGGAACGCGGAGTCGTCCTTTGCGCAGTCAACGCACACACGAGAAATTTCCTTGGTGACAGAATCCTTGCCTGGAATCTCCTGACCCCAAGAGAACAGGTCGAAAGGTTGCTCGATACTATCAATGCCGACCTCAGGCAGGAGAAGATGCTCCTTTCGCACTACCAGCCACTTCAGAAAAATCTACTTGCGAGCAAGGATTCGGAAGAATACAACAATGCCAATCAAACACTTGTCGCCCTCAGGGATTTGATGGATTCGACTACGGGAAAGAATTTCACCGTCAAGGAGCCGCTTGTCGACCTGGCGCGTCGAGAAGTCAACAAGCTCAAGGCCGAACAACTGAGGCTAAGCAGGCGCGACGACCTGGACGCTTCCCAAATCGAAAGCAAGCGCAATCGTTTGGAAACTGCACGTCATGACTATGTCCAAGTCCTTACCCTCTTCAACAAGGTCGGAATCAGAACCGAACTGAAGGATTTGAACGACTTGCAGGTGAAGATCCTTAAGAACTACGTGGACGAAATCGTCTCCACCAGAATGAACTGGTCGAGGCTTAACCAGACGGCCTTGGATACCGTTGTCAGGAACAACTCCATCAGGGCAACATTGGGCAAGCGTCAAGTCAAGTTTGCCGTGGCTCTGGAACTTACCTTCCAAAATGGACATATCGGATTTTCCGCCCATGACTTCATGTGCGCCGACAGATGGCAGCACAAGTTTGGCATCAATTCGGCCGAAGCGGCGGACAAACTCCAGGGAAAGGGCGTCATTCCTGAGAACATTAAGTTCGTGGATGCCCTCACCAAGCAAGGCGGCCTGGCGGAAGGACATTTCTTCCCCAAGCAATCCGAAACCGTCGCCATCTACCAGGCGGCAGGACCAACCCCGGCGTTTGCGCTGAGAAACCTCTATACCGATTACGGCAACCTCTTCCTTACCTCGGACATAGCCGCCAATCTGGACAAGAAACTCTTCGAGTCCTCGCTGAAATTCATCCCCGAACTCCTGAAGGAAACCTTGGCGGTACCAGTCCTGACAAGCACCACCGACCTGAAAAATCCGACGACTAGGGCGGGAACTTGGCAGCCGGCATGGGGAATACAGGTCAAGGCGTTCAAATTTGACGAATTCTCCGCAACGGTTCTCCCGCAGCTCCCTGTGCCGGGTTCCGCCCTGGTTCTCCACAATCCCGCCGACGCCTCCAAGGTCGTGACCTCGGGCGACGTGATGACAGGATATATGGCGTTGACCGACGAGCGCGCAGTTGCAGTCTTCTACGGCATTACCGCACCGCAACTCCTCCCCAATGCATTCAAGTTTGACAAGGACTTCACGGTCGTCAAGCAGGTCGTTGACGCAGGCGATGCCGAGAGCAAGATGTCCTCCACCATCCAACGAGGCGCCACCACCAAGACGCTGGCGATGTTCGATTGCGTCGAATATCCAATTTACACTCGCGACAATCCTGCGGCAATCGGGGTTTCTGCCATTACCGAGAATACGTTCCTCATCTTGGATGGTCGCCTCAATACTGCTCCCAAGAAGTTCGGCATGGCCGGAATCGGGTGCACGTTCTCCCAAAAGGCGATGGTTCGATTCGCAGGTCCCGTATCCGTCTTCCTGGAACGCGACGAGGCGATCAAGCTCCTGACCTCGGAACGCATTCTTGCCCTCAATGCCACTGAGGAGAATCCTGAGGGCGATGGCTTCAAGTACAGCCAAGGCATTGGAAACGACTTCTTCGAAACAGCTTCCGGGGATTTGTCAATCCTGAACCACGCACGCGAAGAGCGCCTCTCCGGTACCTCGGACGCCTTGGCAAAAGCCTTTGTAGAGCGTGGTGACAAGGCGATTGAAAGGATGAAGGACGCCAAGAAGAAACTCAATTGGATGGGCTACCTGAAAAATTTGCACGAGGCAATCGGAGCACACGGAAAAGCCTACAAGCGGATGGCTGCAGTCACCAACGACATGCTCAAGGCAGTCGTCTTCTATCTGGCCCTGATGCTTCCATTCTGCTTCTTCACGGAAAAACTGTTATTCAAGTTCAAGCGAATCGAGCATGAAATGGTCGCGTTCTGCATATTCTTCGCCTTGACGTTCGTGGTATTCCGGAACATCCATCCCGCGTTCCGCGTCGCCCAGGCTCCTGAAGCGATTTTCATCGCCTTTGTGATGGGGGGCTTGGGCGCTTTCGTCATCAAGATCCTGCATGGTCGATTCGAAGGCGAAATGACCTTGCTGTTCAGGCCTGCGACGAGCATGGACGCGGGCGAAGTTGGATTCTCCACGGTTGGTCAATCCGCGATGCTCATCGGCGTCAACAACATGAAGCGGCGCCGCATCAGGACCGCATTGACCACAGTGACCGTCATCCTCGTGACGTTCACCATGCTTGCCTTTACTTCAATTACCAAAAACCTGTCTCCGACGATCATCTCCAGGTCCAAGAATACGAGCTACACGGGATTGATGTACCATTGGCCCGGAAACGCCAGAATGGACGAGGCGACCCTCAGGACACTCAAGGAAATCCTCAATGGACACGCAGACCTCGCAGTCAGAAGATGGCTCATCCCCCCCAAGCTCTCGGACGGAGGTACGCTCCCATTCAGAATCATGACTGACAATGGAGCCGAGGCCAATATCGACGCGATCCTTGGACTTCCCGTGAAGGACAATGGATTCATCGGTCCAATCCCAATTAAATATGGTAAATTCTTCAGCTCCGATGACGCCAACGAAGTGGTTCTTCCGGAATCCCTCTCAAAGGCGCTAGGCTTGACGGACGAAACCTACTCCAAGGCAACACTTACCTACGAAGGACGCGATTATAAAATCGTTGGTCTTCTCTCCGATGCTGATTTCCTGCAATTCAAGGACATTAACCAGCGTCCTCTCATCCCGATTAAAAACCTGATCCAGCAGGGCGGTGGCGATACCACGGAGGCCTTGACGGCAATGGCTTCAGGCGACGAGGAATCCACCGATGACGGCGTATTCTACACCGACTTGGCGTCACTTGTCATCATGCCAGTTGATACGCTCCGCAAAGTCGGCGGCCAGCCCTACAGCATTTCTGCGAAGCTGAAAGAAGGCGAAAAGCTCTGGCCCGTCGTTGACGAGCTTCTCACGATTACCAACGCCTCCAAGTTCTTCATTTCGTCCACCGAGCCATTCAAGATTGCTGACGGCGACCGTGACACGACTCCTGGCGTCTACTATGTCGGCGAAGGCTATCGCACCTCGATCGGGGGCATGGCGTTTCTGATCATTCCGTTATTGATTTCCTCGACGATCATCCTGAATACCATGTTGGGTTCTGTATATGAGCGCAAGGCCGAAATTGCGATTTACAATGCTGTCGGCTTGAATCCCACCCACATCGGGATGTTCTTCCTGGCCGAGGCATTTGTGTATAGCGTCATCGGTTCCGTTGGCGGCTACCTGATTGGTCAGGCCACCAGCATTTTGCTGACGAAGACGGGTTGGGTCAAGAGCATCAACCTCAACTTCTCGTCTCTCTCGGTCGTCTATGTGATCATGTTCACGATTGCGGTTGTCTTGCTGTCCACCATCTATCCTTCTGTGGTCGCCACCCGCGCTGCGGTTCCGTCCGGCAAGCGCAAGTGGTCCTTGCCGGAGCACGATGGCAAGCAGATGCCCGTCATCTTCCCCTTCATCTACCAGCATGAGCTGATCTACGGCATCAATGGATACCTTTCAGACTACTTTTCACGATTCACCGAAGCCTCCTTCGGAGACCTGATTGCGGAATTCGAATCCGTCAAGCATGACGAGGATGACGAAGGGCGCGATATCCTGATCATGACCTACAACGTGGCGCTGGCGCCTTTCGACTTGGGCGTGACGCAACAACTCAAGTTCACAACCCAATATGACGAAAAGGTCCAGGCTTTCAGGCTCGTCATGCTCAATACCAGAAGATCTGGACAAGATTCCAACTGGACAGCGACAAATATGCCGTTCCTCGAAAAACTCAGGACATACCTGATGTACTGGAGAAACCTGACTCCGGCAGAACATGCCGATTTTGCGAAGATGGGCAAGGAGCTCTTCAATAAATAACCCTGGGACCACCAAGCCCGTTGATACGATTAGACAAGTAGTAACCACCTCAACCGAGAGCCTGAACCAAAATGGCAAGATACATCCAAGACAAAGAGCTGGAACAATATAGGCGCCTGATGGAGCCGCCAGAGCACTTCGAGGACGGCTTTACCTGGAAAACAGTCGTCGGCGCAGTCTTCTTGGGCATGCTGATCATGCCAGGAAGCATGTACCTCTCGCTGGTGGTCGGTCCCGAAGCCAACATGGACACTGCCGCTCGGTGGGTGACCATCATCCTCTTCGCGGAAATCGCTCGGCGATCCTTCAAGGAACTGAAGATGCAGGAAATCTACATCTTCTACTATATGGCGGGTTTGGCGATGGCTTCCCCGTTCCAGGGACTGCTTTGGAACCAGTACCTGGTCCAATCGGAATACGCCAATGCGATGGGTGTCGCCCAGGAAATTCCTTCTTGGTGGGCGCCTTCGGCGGAAGTCATTCGCGAGCAAGGCCATACGTTTTTCACCAAGGCTTGGCTAGGGCCGATTCTGCTGATCATTGTCGGATTGCTGGTCAGTCGTCTCGACCAGTACGGATTTGGATATATTTTGTACCGCATCACCAATGACGTTGAAGAGCTTCCGTTCCCGATGGCTCCTGTAGCGGCGGCGGGTATTACCGCACTAGCCCAGACGAAGGAGAACACGGAACGCTGGAGATGGAGGTGCTTTTCAATCGGCGCTGTCCTGGGACTGACATTCGGCTCGTTCTACATCGCGGTTCCAGCGATATCAGGCGCCTTGCTTGACAAGCCAATCCAACCCCTCCCAATCCCTTGGCAGGACTTTACTCCTGCGATCTCCAAGATCCTGCCCGCCACCCCGATGAACATCAGCTTCAACCTGCTTTGGTTCTTCCAGGGAATGGTCCTCCCGTTCTGGGCTGTCATTGGCGGCGCCTTCGGCGTCGTTTTCACCATGGCGCTCAACCCGATCCTCTACAAGTACGGCATCCTGTCCCATTGGGATCCTCAAATGGACGTGATCAATACGCTGTATTCCAACAATGTCGACTTCTATCTCTCATTTTCCTTGGGTCTGACCCTGGCGATCACCACGGTCTCCATCGGCAAGATCTTTACTCCGATGTTCAATGCCTGGCGCCATCGCAAAGGCCATGCGATATCGTTGGCCGCGAAGCTCACCGGCGAACGCCGCTCATCCACCTGGAAGCGATTGTTCATCAATGATCCACGGCGCGGCGACTTCTCGATCTGGATCGCGCTCGGCATCTACATCTTCTCGAACACGTTCTGGATTGGTCTGTCCTGCTGGCTCATCGAGGGCTTCCCATGGCACTTCTTCGTGTTTTACGCCCTTGTCCTGACCCCGTTGCTTTCGTACGCCACAGCCAAGCTGGAAGGATTATGCGGTCAGGCGCTCTCCATCCCATACATCAAGGAGGCGACGTATATTCTCAGCGGATACAAGGGAGTCAAGATTTGGTTCGCACCGGCTCCAATTCCCAACTACGGCGTCGCAACCGTCAACTTCCGAGTCCTTGAACTGACGGGAACGAAGATCAGCAGCCAGATCAAGACGCAGATCGTCACGGTGCCGATCATCATCATCGCCTCAATTGTCTTCTCCACGATGCTTTGGAGCATGGCGGAAGTGCCGTCGGCAGCCTATCCCTACGCACAGAAAATGTGGGAACTCAGTGCGAAGAACACATGCTTGACGTTCAGTTCGACGATGGAAGGCGGCTCGATATTCATGGAGGCGTTGCGCGGCAAGTACGTCCTGATCGGCTTGGGTTCAGGCGTGATATCGTTCATCGCCCTTTCGATGATGGGGTTGCCCACCCTCCTGATTTTCGGCATGGTCCGCGGATTGGGGCAATCGACCCCATCCGGCGTCGTCTTCGAGCTTATCGGGGCGCTGGTGGGACGGTACTATTTCAGGAAGCGATTCGGCGACACGTGGATGAAATACACGCCAATCCTGCTTGCGGGATTTTCCTGTGGAATGGGACTTATCGGCATGGTCTCCGTCGCATTCACCATCCTTAACAAGATGATGGCTCCGCTCATCTTCTAAGACGCAATAAAACCACACTTTTTCCAGAAAGCGAGTTCCCAGAAATGCGAAACGAAAACGACAACATAACCATACGTTCAATCATCATCGGAATGATTCTTTCCGGGGTTTTTGCGGCATTGACGGTGGTGCTTGAGAATCGCCAGGGGATGCTTCCCTCCGGCAATCAGCTTCCCCTGTTTCCGTTCATCATGCTTCCGATCCTTGTCGTTCTGGTCAATCCAGCCCTGCGTCTTGTCCGTATCATCAAGCCGCTGTCCCTCCCGGAACTGCTGATCATCTTCGTGATGTGCATGGTTTCATCAGGCATTTCGACGTTTGGTTTGACTGGCCAGGTCGTTCCGATCATCAGCGGTCTCTTCAACCGTGAATGGAACAACGACCAGACAGAATGGAATCGCTACGTGGAACCCTACATCAACGAAAACTTCTTCATCTCGGAACCCGGAACCTCGGAACTCGCCAAAAAATACGCTGCGGAAATCGCCATCCTAACCCCTCTCCAAACCAAGCTCTCGGAACTGGCAAGGCAACGGGATCGGACAACACAGGAAATTCAGGCAACCAACGCAAAAATCCGTATTCAGGAGGCCAGGACATACGGAGTCGTACCAGGGGCAATCCCAAATCTCAAGGAACAGATCAAGGCGCTTCAGGATAAAAACGGAAATCCAAACGAGCTCAAGGCACTTCAGGATAAACTCGCCAAAATGACCGCCAATCCTAACCAGGAAGAAGAGGAAAAACTTAATAAGCTTATTCTCAAAGCCGAGGAATTGACGAAAAAACGGGAAACCTTTGTACAGCCGATCGAAGAGCAACAAAAACTCGTTGACGCACAAGAAGTCATCGTGACCGAAAGGCGTAACATCCTCAAGGAACACGACCAAAAGGCATTCGATAAAGTACAACTTTTCAGACGAGGATTGCCCCCAGAAAAGCGATCCTACCCTGGAATTGTATTCACCATGGAAGATGACGCCTCGTCATATTTCAGACGATTGGCCAGGCTCAGGAACGGACGCAAGGCAGCAGATAAGCTCAAGGTCGCAAAAATCAATGAAAGCCAAGGTGACGCAATCCTGCTGGAAGCCATAGAGGCTCTCAGGCCATGCTCCGAGACGAAAGCCATTCTGGACGACATCCTCGTGCTTACATCAACCGATACCGAGCTGGCTCAACAAGTCGCCAACATCAATGCCGAATTGGCTGAACTCAACCAGAAAAAACGTATCGCGACACTTGATGATATGAGGCGTTACGAAAAGCAAATCGACGATCTGGTCTCCGATCGAAAAGATATCCAAAAGGACATCGAGGACAACAAAAAGGAAATCGAGCGCAAAAACAAGGAAATCGTTATCTGCGAACGAGTTTCCAAGACCATGAAGGACATCGAAGACCTGGCTGGAGATTGGCATACAACCAGCAGGAAAAATGAAAAGGTTGACGAAATCCTCGCCCAGTTCCCTGATTTTGACGCATCGCTGTCTCGCTTTTTCATCGGTCAGGTTCCCTGGTCGCATTGGATTCGTCCATTGATTGGTTGGGGTATAGTTGTCGCTCTCACCTATCTCATTCTGCTTTCCTTCAATTTGCTGATTTTCCGCCAGTGGGCCTACAACGAGAAGTTGATTTTTCCGTTAATGGAGCTTCCCGAGGTCATTGTTGGCTTGGACGAAGGTCAGACTGGTCCGAAGGACATTATTCCTGCGGTTTACAAGAACGGCCTGTTTTGGGTTGGTTTTGCGATATCTGCCAGTGTGATGGGTTGGAACGTTCTTTGCCGTACGGGTGTTCTTCCAGGCTTGCAGCAGCTTGACCTGAACAATTCCTGGACTCCTTTCATCCGTAACAGCATGTTCAAGGCATTGGTTCCAGGCGCACGCTCGATGGTCTTCTTCATAATGATTGGATTCGCATTCCTCATCCCCAAGAAGGTCTCGTTCTCGCTTTGGTTCTTCCATATCTTCTACATGATTATCCTCATGATTCTCGTGGCTTTAGGATATGGTTCCAACGAGTCTTCCTTCCCATCGGAATGGTGGTACACGCTCAATTTCAGAACGGCTATCGGCGGTGGCGCATTGTTGGTCTTCGCATCGCTCGTCCTATGGAAATGCAGATCTGTCATCCTATGCGTCCTTAAGCCGGATAAACTTGAGAATGTGACCACGGAGGAACGGCGTGAGCTTCGATCGGCTTCTGCTGTCTTCCTGATCGGCTCGCTGGCGTTGATTCTCATCCTCTGGAAGGTGATGCACGTCCATATCGTTTACGCCGTCTGCGGTTATGCTGTCATCATCGTCATCACGATCGGCTTGGTTCGGGCAGTGGCAGAAGGCGGCGTCCTGGGTTTCCAGGCATGGACTTCCCCATTCCACTATATCAGGCATATCTTTGGCTTTGACAAGTCCTTCACGGCACCCCATCTTTTCGCACCGCTGATGATCTACTACGCGGTTCTGTTCCTCGACATCAAGACCTTTATTGCACCGGCGATGGCTAATGCACTTAAGATTCGCGACGATGCCAAGATGTCCCGCATCAAGTACCACGTTGGCGTAGTCTTGGGCATCGGGGTCGCCTGCGTCGTCGCCATCGGCGTCGCCATCATGATGTGCTATGAACCAGGTCATGGTGCTGACGCGATGCATTCATGGTTCTATTCCCAGTTCCCGAAGTCGCTGTTCACGGGCATTGGCGACATTTCGAAGGTTCCTCCGGCTGCCTCCTGGAGCATACGTGGATGGCTTCTTTTCGGTGCTTTGCTGATGGCGGCTCTGCTTTACTTCAGGCAAACCGCGTTCTGGCTTCCGCATCCTATCGGACTGATCATGCTCGTCAACCCGCTGATGTCAGCATATTGGTTCTCCATCCTGCTGGGCTGGCTCGCAAAATCCTTGGTGACTAAGTACGCCAATAAGCATACGTATGTAAGAGTGCGTGGATTGTTCATCGGACTCATCATCGGAGAACTTGTCATCGTCTTGATCGCGATGATTATTTCACTCGTGATGCAAAAGCGTCTTGGCATCGACTTGAACAGGCAATAACAGGTGGCAACGACTATGCAGCAGCAAACCATACCGGAACAAAAGCACGTCAGCTGGGCCGTTACGCTCAATGTCAGCTGGGCTGGAATAAAACGCCGTTTCTTCCGTTCACTCATCACGATGTCTGGCGTGGTGCTGGCTATCGCCTTCCTCACGTACATGCAGGTGATGAATGAAATCGTCCAGGCTTTGGTGGAAGCACGTGATCCCGTGCTGGATGCGATTCTGCAAGCCGCGGGAGTCGAAATCCACGAGGAAAGCTCCAATGACAGCATCGTATTGCTGATCATCCTGTCGCTCCTCGCCTGCTTTGTAGGAATCGTCAATTCCATGCTGATGAGTGTCACGGAACGGATCAAGGAAATCGGGACGCTCAAATGCCTGGGGGCATTGGACGGGTTCATCGTCCGAAGCTACTTCATCGAGTCCTCGGTCCAGGGCGTCGCCGGTACTTGCCTGGGCTGCATCTTGGGACTCATCGTCTCGATTGTCGTTGCCTTCTCCAGTTATAAAGGTCACGTTGCGACACATTTCCCGTGGGTTGGAGTCTTTAATGCGCTCTTGGTCTCATTGCTGATCGGGACTTTGCTTTCCGTTTCCGCAGCGATACTTCCAGCCTATATGGCGGCAAAGAAACAGCCCGTCGATGCTATGAGGGTAGAAGAATGACAACCGAACAAAAAGAAGATATCATCGTCAAGGCTAGAGGGGTTACCAAAGTCTATACCATGGGCGCTGAAAAAATTCACGCGCTCCGAGGCATTGACCTGGATGTCAGGCGAGGCGAATACCTCTCGATCCTCGGACCGTCGGGTTCTGGAAAGTCAACGTTTTTCAATATGGTCGGTGGACTCGACAGGCCGACTGATGGGAGCGTGGAAGTCGATGGATGTTGCCTTCGTGAACTGAACCAAAAGCAGCTCGCCTGGGTTAGGTGCCATAAAATGGGCTACATCTTCCAGTCTTTCAACCTTATTATGACCATGACAGCCCTTGAAAACGTGGCGCTCCCGCGAATCTTCGCAGGCGAATCCCCTTCTGAAGCCAGGGATGCCGCTGCAGATATTCTCAAAGTCGTCGGACTCGGGCATCGATTGACACACCTTCCGTCACAGGTCTCCGGCGGACAGCAACAGCGTATCGCCATCGCCAGGGCATTGGTCAATAAACCATCTATCGTACTTGCCGACGAACCAACAGGCAACCTCGACCTGCATACTGGAGAGGAAATCATCAACCTCCTCGGCGAACTGAAATCAGAATTCGGAATCACCATCATCACGGCAACTCACGATATGAAAATGCTCTCCGCCTCGGATACCGTTGTTTGGATCAAGGATGGCAGGGCAGATAGAGTCGCACGGAAAGGCGAATTCGAAATTGCAATTGGTACTATCGACGGCAAGACGCTGGCGTAAATCCCACAAAAAACAGCTGACGCCATTATGATTGTAGTGCCTTTACAAGGTACTGTCCCTGGGTAGTTTTCTCACCCCAGGCTAAACCTGGGGTTAAGCATAGTTAAGCGCTTGCAGCGCAATGCGTTATGAAAGTTCTGTTGACAAGCCCGAACTATCGTCCACATCTGGCTCGTGTCCCGCTCCAGGTGGATTGCGGACGGTCAGTCCGCACCAAAGACTTTGCGTCGTCGGCGCATGACCATGCTTAACCCCGGGCTTCAGCCCGCGGGGTAGGATATCCCTATGCCGGGGCGCCTTGTAAAGGCGCTACAGAAGACTGACGCACTTCAATTCACCGGCATGGTGAACGGAACGAACTTTATAACCATTTGAAAATTGATGCATTAGAACTGAATAGCTAGCCTCGGCTGTTTTTTAGGTTTAAGCATTTTTAAGTGCTTGCAGCGCAATGCATTATCCTAAAAAAAGCAGTTGAAACAGGATTTTATTCCTAATTGATTGACTATCACATGGTTAGAAGGTTTATCCCGTTCACCATATTGATGAAATGCATTGAAAAAAGGTTTTCATGCCATGACAAGCAACTTCATTTTGGGTTGCGAACACTAGCCCCAACGGGGCGTGACATACAAGCCCAGGGTAAGCACGCCGTAGGCGGGCGCCACCCTGGGTTCGAGGCCCCCCAATAGCCTCAAGCCCTGAAGGGGCGCGACATAGTTGCGTTCAATGCCGGATGTACCTCTCATCGTAGCCTGCACCCGTCCGGGCGTTGCCCTCGATTTCTATGTCACGCCCTTACAGGGCGTTGTTCGGGTTTGGCGATCCATAACCCAGGGCGTTGCCCTGGGCTAGTATATCGCGCCCTTTCAGGGCTTGCTGCAATCCCGCTAGAAAGGGGCATGTCACATGGGTTTTGAGTACGAAACCAGTGAATTTTGAATGCTGAATTGTGAATTGTGAATTATGAATCAGGAAAGGTTGAGTCCCGGAATCTTCAGGCCACAAAACCTAACTTCAAGGTTTGATAGTCCCATGGTCCATTGTCCGCGTTCCGAATGATTGCAGCCCTTTGAGGGGACCTGTCTTCGGGTGGGTTTTCCGTCCCTGGCAGAGCCTGGTGCTAAGCACGGCTAAGTGGCTACGGCACAAATCCTGACAACCTGTCGAGCCTTGACAACTTGTTAGTTTGCAATATATTAAGAATTTTTCTTAAAGTCGAAACCCTACTCGGCAAGCGGATTCGGGAAGTTGTTTTTTTTGTTGAGAGCGGGTTTTGCCCTCTTGAGATTTGCCCGATATTTTTGTATAATGTATGGCGTTGATATTTTTTTGTCGGAAGCTTTTTTGGGGGGTCTTGAGATTTGTCTGATAGTTTTGTATAATGTACAACGATTTTTAATTTCAGGATATAATTCATTCATCAGTTTTTTATGTTTTCAGTTGCCGGGAGTCGGCAGTTATCCATGGAGGATGATGACGGTCGTTGAGCGAGCGACATAAGGTAAAAGGGCAGGGTGGAGCGTACGATCAAAGGTAAGTACAACCAGCCCAAGAAGTTATCGATGTTTTGAAGTGAGTTTTCCATTCCGATACAGTCAAGATTTGAACAAGATTTTATGGAGTTGACGATGAAGGCCAGTAGCAGGTTAGTGTATTCGATGAAGGCTTTAGTAGCAGTTGCTTTATTTATAGTTATTAGTAGTATAGCGGTTAATGCCCAGGAAGCTCCTCCACCGCCTCCTCCGTTGCAGAGTGCCATGACAGCTTTCCTGGTGGAAAAGAACGACGAAGGCAAGGAAGTGCTTACGAAAACCGAACAGGTCAGACCTGGACAGTTGATTGAGTATGTGTCGCGCAACACCAACATGACGGATCGTGATTTGCAGGAAGTGAATGTGGTTGGACCCATTCCAACTGGCACCACCTATTTGGCCGGCACCGCCTCGGCAGACCAGCCGATTGAGCCAGAGTTCAGCATCGACGGCGGCGAGAAGTACCAGCCAGAGCCGGTTAAGTACAAGGTAAAGCAGGCGGACGGCACTGAAATTGAGAAGGTCGCGACGCCTGATATGTATACGCATGTGCGATGGACCATTGGGACGCTGAAGGCACGTCAGGAAATGGTTATGAAATACCGGGTGCAGGTTAAATAATCGTCACCGGCGCGCAGGGCTTGTCCACGAAATTGGTGGGCAAGCAGGTTTTCCAAAACGTTCTAATGAGCAGATGCTGAAGCAGTTATCATGAGTTTGTCAGGGATATTTTTTTTTCAAATTAAAGCCAGATTTTGCGAGGGAAAGGAAAGAGTCTATGGCCTTTTCTTCTCCCTCGCACTTGTTTCTCTAGGCTTTCCCTGATGGTTTCTATCGCGAATGGCATCACACCCAGCCAAACTTTATTCATAAGAATCAATCGAGACAAGAATCAATACAACTGAAAAAACAGGAAGCGATGAAAGGAGGTTTTTGACGTGCAACGAAGGTATTTGAAAGCATTTTAATTACTTGAGAGTACCGAGTTTT